>ENA-ORXR01001995-ORXR01001995.1-marine-metagenome-genome-assembly--contig:-NODE-1995-length-20269-cov-5.354596_pt1 | contig 20269 bp, 22 predicted proteins | sample MGYA00237866_ERZ511479 | MGnify/ENA metagenome assembly ERZ511479 | reverse complement strand
CGCTGGCCGTTCGCCCTGCGCAAATCAGGACCATTCCCGACAACCGGCGTGCCCCCGATCCACGGCAGTGCGGATGGGGGTGCGGTGCCGGTACGCCGTACAACCGGTCTAACGCGGCTGGGGGATTGCGCGGCAAAGGCCGGTCCGTCCAGCGCAGCACCAAGCATTTGCGCCCCTTCATCGGTCACATCGATCACCAGAAGCGGGCCGCTTTGGAATGCGGTGGCGTCGCAGTCACAGCCCACATTCAGCGTTAGTGTGCCGCCTTGCGCGGTAAGGGATGAAATGCGATTGCGCTGCATGCGGGTGAACACATCTGCTGTAGAAAATCCGCCTGAAAATCCGGGTAAATCCAGCACCACACCCTGCACGGTTTTGCGTGCATTCCAGCGCTGGTTGGCAGGAAGGGCCACTGTGATCCGGCTGAATGTCGGATGATCGCCGGATCGCACCGGCAATTGTTGTGCGCTGACCCCGCCCGCACACAGCAACGCAAAAGCGACCAAAAATGATCCCCTGCCTGTAATCATGCGGCATTCTGCTTGAGCGCCTTGAGCGCTTCTTCAAGGTCGCCGTAACTGGGGCGGCAGTGGGAAGGCGTGTTCTGGCGGCCCACTTCGATGCAGATGTTGGTCGCGTGATTGTGCAGATTGGCAACCAGCACCTCACGGATAAGCTGATAAAAATTCGCCTCGTCCTTGGTGACATCACCGACCTTCGAGGCGAAGGGCCCCACAAAACCATAGGCCAGAAACACGCCCAGAAACGTGCCCACCAGCGCGCCGCCGATGAGTTTGCCCAGCACCTCGGGCGGCTGGTCAATCGAGGCCATCGTTTTGATTACGCCCAGAACGGCCGCAACAATCCCCAGTGCGGGCAGACCGTCCGCGACCACTTGCAAGGCGTGGCTGGAATGCATGGCATGTTCGCGGTTGGCATCCATCCGCTTGTCCAGCACTTCCTCAACCTGATGGGGGTCGTCATAGTTCATCGAGGCCGAGCGCATCGTGTCGCAGATCAGCGCGACCGCTTCTTTGTCTTTGAGGATTTTCGGATATCTGCCGAAAATTTCCGAATCATCCGGCGCCTCGATATGTTCCTCCACCGATACGGGGTTCTGGCGGGCAAGGCGGATCAGTTCGAACAGCAGGCACAGCAAATCCTGATAATCCTGATGCTTCCACTTGGGCCCTTTGAACACTTTGCCCATGTCTTTGAGCGTATGTTTCACTGCAGGGCCACTATTGCTGATAAAAAAGGCGCCGGTGGCCGCGCCGCATATCATCATCATTTCGAACGGGAGTGCTTTGATGATGATGCCAAATTTGCCCCCGGCAAGTGCATACCCGCCGAACACCATTCCCAACACAACTACGATGCCAATAATACCGATCATATCAGTTCCCAACTACCTCTTTGGCGCAGTCTCGCATGAGGGGGTTAACGAAGCCTCTGCACAGGGTCATGTTTTTGGAACCGTCGCATTGCGACCCGCAAGAATCACACTGATCGAATAGGCGACAGCGGGCGAAAGCCCGGCCATGATCTGCGCGGCGACGTCCGGCCGCATCCGGCCCAGAAATCCGGCCGCAAAATTCGGCTCCATCTCCTCGAACAAAACTGCGGCATCTTTTGGTTTCATGCTCTCGTAAACGGTAGTCAGGCGCAGCAGATCCTTTTCCGATGCCTCATCCGCGATGGAAAGTGTGGCGCGCAGGGATTGCTCAGTCTCGCTGAGTGTCTTGAGCCGCTTTTCGATTTCCGCATCGGCAATCGACAGGGCCTGCATCCGCATTTCGAGCTGTCTTTCCCGCTCCGCCAGCCGCGCCTCACGGGCAGTCAGGGCCGCAATCAGCCCTTTGATTTCGTTACGTCCGGCCAGAGAATCCGCCTGCAATGCGACCGGTTCGGCAGGTGTCGTTGCCTGTGTGTCGGGTTGTCTTTCGATCGCCTGTTGCAAGCTGTTGGGTAACTGCCCGTCTTGCGCTAACGCCCCCGTTGCGCTGGTCGCGATGCGCAACGTGGCAGAGCCGATCAGCAGGGCCGCAATCACCAGCACTGATCCGCGCCCCGCAGGTGCGCACATTTTGCGAAAGGTAAATTTTCTCATGCGGCATCCCCCGCAGCAGCAGCTTGTGCGCGCCGGGCAAACAGGGGCGCGGCAGGATTGGTCGCGACGGGCGGTGGGGGCGATGATGCTTCGGGCGGTGCGGCGGGTGCCGTGGTTACGGCGGTATCAGGTGCTGCCGCAGGCAGATCATGCAGGGATGCCATCTGAAGCTCCAGCCGTCTGGAAATCTCTTCGGCGCGCTGGGCGAGGTCGGTCAGGGATTGTGCAGAGCCTGCGGCCGTTTGCTGGGCCGCCGTCAGCGTTTTGGTCAGGTCATCGACCTGCGCCGACAATACGGCCACCGCCCCGCCGACCCCTTTTTCCAGATCGTTGAACCGGTTTAACCTGCGCCCCAGAACAAAGCAGTAAACCCCCGCACCAATGGCGCCTGCGGCCAATAGTATGTCTGCGATAATGTCCATCATGTCGCTCCTTTAAGTCAGTACAAATTCCATAATCAGAAAGTCGTTTACACGCCCCTGACCGGTGACGACCTGCACGCGGCGCAGCATTTGCGCGCGCAATCGCGACAGGGCCGCCTGATCCTCCAGATCGGCCACTTCCAGCGCGCGCAGATAGCTGTTGAGCACGTCAACGACGCGGGGCAGCAGTTTTTTCACATCGTCGTGATAGGTTTTCGGCACTTCCAGCTGCGCGCGAAAGCGAAGCAAGCGCCGCTCCGGTCGGGCATCGACGGAAATGATCAGCGGATCGACCTCGATAAAAGTGATGTCGGCAAACGGGTCTTTTACAGGCATGTCGTCTTCTGCTTCTGCCTGCGCGTTGTCTGCATCGCCTCCGCCCAGAATCATTCCCGACCATGCGGCATAAAACCCGCCACCCCCGCCGACCAACGCCAGGACCAGACCGGCAACCAAGGGCATTTTCGACGCTTTCGCGGGCTCCCCCTCAGGGGGTGTTTCTTCATCTGCCATTGCTGCTCCATCCATTGCTCTGCCCACCGTATAGACGCGATTGCACTAACGGGTTGTTAAGCTGGATCGGTCATTTGTCAGGATGAAGCCGGGCAGAACGTCCGGCGTGACGGAGGCGATTGTGCAGCAATACCTAAATGTCTGGACGCAGCTTGGGCTCAAGCGGCAACTGATTGTAATCGCGGCGACAGGGGCGATGTTCTTTGCCATTCTGGCGATGGCGCGGATGACGACCGCCCCCAGTATGACCCTGCTCTACGCGGGGTTGGAAAGCAGTGCGGCTGGCGATGTCGTTCGCTCGCTCGAGCAGCGTGGCGTCGCATTCGACGTGCGCGGTGGCTCGATCTTTGTGGACAGCAAGCAGCGCGACCAGCTGCGCCTCACCCTCGCAAGCGAGGGATTGCCCGCCAATGGCAACCGTGGCTATGAACTGCTGGATCAGCTGACCGGTTTTGGCACCACCAGCCAGATGTTCGACGCGGCCTATTGGCGCGCAAAAGAAGGGGAGCTGGCGCGCACGATCGTGGCGAACCCTGCCATTGCGATGGCGCGGGTGCATATCGCCAGTACCGGCTCCAACCCGTTCCAGCGTGGCGTGACGCCAAAGGCCTCCGTGTCGCTAACCCCGAATGGTGGTGGTATTTCGCAGGCGCAGGGCAAAGCGGTTCGCTTTCTGGTGGCCTCTGCCGTGGCGGGCCTGTCACCAGAGGATGTCGCCGTGATTGATGCCAACGGCACACTGATCGGCGCAACCGAAGAAACAGCGCCGACAGTGGGTGGCGATGATAAGGCGCAGGTTTTGCGCGACCGTGTGCAGCGCCTGCTCGAAGCGCGCGTGGGCTTTGGTAATGCAGTCGTCGAGGTCAGCGTGGACACCGTTACGCAAAGCGAGGCGATTCGCGAACGCAGCTTTGACCCTAACGGTCGCGTCGCCATCAGCAGCGATACGGAAGAGCGGACAAATGCCGCCGAAGGCAGCGGCGGCGGGGATGTGACCGTGGCCAGCAACCTGCCTGATCAGGACGGGACCGGCGGCGGTGACAAATCGACCTCCCAGAATTCCGAAACGCGCGAGCGGATCAACTATGAAGTCTCCGAGACGGAGCGCGAGGTGATCCGTGCGCCGGGTGCGATCAAGCGGCTGTCGGTGGCGGTACTGGTCAACGAGACGACAGTCCTCAATGACGTGGGGGAGCCGATCTCCCAGCCGCGCGACACCGCCGAGATGGACGCCCTGCGCGAACTGGTGTCCTCTGCGGTCGGGTTTGATGCGGAACGGGGCGACATTATCACCCTTAAATCAATGGCACTGCAAAGCGTTGCACCCTCTGGCACAGCGGCGAGCGCGTCGCTGCTGGACCAGTTCGATCTTGATCTGCTTTCGGCGATCCAGATGTTAGTGCTGGCGGCGGTGACGCTGATCCTCGGGCTGTTCGTGATCCGGCCCGTGCTATCGCGCCAACCGGCAGAGCCATTGCCTGCCCTTGGTGCGCCCGAGGACCGCGGTGCAGCTGGTGCTGCCCCCTTGCCTGCGGGTGCTGAGGGAACCCTTCCCGCGATGTTCGAGGCCGAGGATATGGGCAACGCGCAGCAGGGCGGTGCGCTTGCAGGGGGCGGTGCATTGGTGTCGGCCGACGGGGCGGGCACATCCGACGATCCGGTCCACCGTCTGCGCAATATGATCGGGGAACGTCAGGAGGAAACCGTTGAAATCCTGCGTGGCTGGCTTGAGGAGAAGGAGGAGAAAGTATGACCTCCATCGCCCACCGCTATGCTGAATTCGGCCCCGTAGGCCCTGACGGCTATGTATCAGAGCCTGTGCCGGTCGAGCGGGTCGAGGATCAGAAACTCCAGGCCTTTGAAGAAGGTTACAAGGCAGGCTGGACCGACGCGGACAAGAACCACAACGACGAGCAAAAGAACATCGGGGATGAATTCCTGCACGGTTTGCGTGACTTTTCCTTTAGCTATCAGGAGGCTGTGATGCGCATGAACCGCAGTCTTAAACCCCTGTTCGAACAGATGATGACCGCGCTGCTGCCCCAGACCGCCAGCGCTGCCCTGCGCGCCCATGTGATCGAACAGCTGGTTGAGCTGGCCGCCACCCGTACGCAGGCAACCATCACCCTCAAAGTGTCCGATACCACCCTCCCCATGATGGAGGATTTGCTGGAAGGGGCCGTGCTGAAATTACCGGTCGCACTTACGTCAGATCCCACACTCAGCCCGCACCAGCTGTTTATCTCCCTCGACACGCAAGAGCGTGAGATCAACCTCGACGCGGTCTGTCAGGAGATCGCAACCGCCATGAACGCGTTTAATTTCCATTCCCAGACGGAGCATCCAGATGCCTGATCAAACCAGCCTTGCAACCGATACGTCCAACCCCTTCACCTCTGTCCCGATCGAAGTGACCGTTTGCGTCGGAAAGGCGCGGCCATTGGTGCGCGATCTGGTGATGCTGGGCGAAAACGCTGTCCTCACCTTGGATCGTCGTGTCGATGATCCGGTGGAGCTTTATGTGGGTGACAAACTCATCGCGCGCGGCACGCTGGAGGAGGCGGAAGGCGATGCCGCTGGTCAGTTGATGGTGCGGCTGACAGAGGTCGTCAATATGCAGCAGGGAAGCTGATGCAACGGTATATGCCTGTTTTTCTGGGCGCTGCTTTGGCGTTTTTACTGATGACGCAGGCAGCTGCCGCGCAGGACCTGTCATTGTCGCTGGGCGACGATGGATCGATTTCGGCCCGCACGATCCAGCTGTTCGCCCTCATCACCGTGCTTAGCCTCGCACCCGGCATCGCGATTATGGTGACGTGCTTTCCCTTTTTGGTGACTGTTCTTTCGATCCTGCGGCAGGCGATTGGCCTGCAACAATCCCCGCCCAACATGCTGATCGTGAGCCTTGCACTGTTCCTTACCTATTTCATCATGGAGCCTGTCTTCACTGCCGCATGGACCAACGGCATCGGCCCCCTCACCCGTGAAGAGATCGACGTCGAGCAGGCCTTCTTGCGCACGTTAGAGCCTTTTCGTGTCTTTATGGCTGCGCGTTTGGACCCTGAAACCTTTCTTGCGATGGCCGAGTTGCGGCCGGACACGATTGCTGCACAACCCACGCCAGAGGCGCCGCTGTCCGTGCTGGTACCCAGCTTTATGTTGTCCGAAATTTCGCGTGCGTTTCAGATCGGCTTTCTCATTTTTCTGCCCTTCCTCATCATTGATCTGGTGGTGGCTGCCATTCTGATGTCGATGGGCATGATGATGGTGCCCCCCGCTGTCGTTTCACTGCCGTTCAAGCTGGCGTTCTTTGTGGTGGCAGATGGCTGGGCGTTGATCGCAGGTAGCCTGGTTCGCAGCTATTTTTAGCCAATTCAGTCTCTAACAAAGTGTTAAACTGCGCTACTTCATATCTGTGTGTTAAGGTCTTGCCTATCTTTCGTGTCTAAATCTGATCACGGTGTCAGGGGTGGCATCGGTGAGTGGAGCAGGCAAATGGGCCAGCGGATAAAGCTGCGACTGAAGGGTGCGCCATTGCGCCATGCCGGGTTTGGCACGGCCTTCCGGCTGTCATCGCGCTATGCTGATGTGTTGGTTGTGCCGTGGCTACTAGAGGGCACTGCGGTCGTCGCCTATCTGTTGGCGCGATGTGCTTCATTGTGCATTCCTGCGGCGCTCTGCGTGCTGGCCCGCCGTGTGACGCCGCAGCTTGTCATGCTGGCAGCCGCCGATGTCCAAACACCATTCCGCGCTGCCGCTGCACGGATCAATCTGGGGTATCTCATGGTCTGTGGCGCGGTTGCCCTATTCGTGCTGGGCATTTCAGGCGTTGCCGTCGCAGCCTTTGGGTCGGTGGATCCGGTATTTTCGCAAACCCTGATCTGGCTGGTGCTGGGTCAATCTGCGCCCGTGCTGTTCGGTGCAACGGGTCTGTTGATGCAGGTCGTGGATCGCGGAGCGTTCCACGAGATGTTGCAGGGGCTGACCACCTGTCTGTTTCTGGCAGGGCTGGTCGCGCTGGGCGCGCGCGATGGTGTGCTGGTCGCGCAGACCTTTGCCGCAGCACAGCTGGCGCAAGCCGCCCTATGCGCCGTGCTGTTGACGCAATGCGGTGTCTGGCCCGGCCTGACCGCCCTGTTCCACAAAGAGATCAAGCTGTTCTGAGCATGCCCTAGCGCATCATGTCAGCGCACGACAAATTCCGCATGCAGCGCGCCAGCGGCCTTGATGCTTTTGAGGATGTCGATCATGTCGCGAGGGGAGACGCCAAGGGCATTCAAGCCCGCGATGACTTCGGACAGGGACGTACCGTTAGGAATCTCGGCAAGGCCGATGCCCGGTTCTTCCTCGATTGCGGCGCGGGTGCGGGGCACGACGACTGTTTGACCTTCCGCAAAGGGATTGGGTTGTACGACTAGCGGTTCTTCCTGAATGCGTAGGGTCAAATTGCCCTGACTGACGGCAACGCGCGAAATGCGCACGTCCTCGCCCATCACGATAGTCCCCGAGCGTTGATCAACGACGACGCGTGCTTTGCGCTCCGGCTCTACCTCGATATTCTCGATCCGGCCCAGCGCATGCGCGACCGACTGCATCCGCGTCGCGGGAACGTTCAGCATCACCGTCCCGCTGTCCAGCATCACCGCCACGCCCCGCCCGAAGTCTCGGTTGATCGCCTGTTCGATCCGGCCTGCCGTGGTAAAGTCGGCCTCGCGCAGGGCCAAACGCAAATCTGTCAGGGTGTTGAGCTGGAAGGCGATCTCACGCTCGACCCGCGCGCCCGACGGGATGGTGCCGGAAGTTGGAACGCCTTGTGTCACCTGCCCCCCGTCGCCTTCTGCCGTGGCACCGCCGGCGATGATGGTCCCTTGCGCTACGGCATATATTCCGCCGTCAGCCGCATTCATCGGGGTCATGATCAGTGTTCCGCCCAGCAGGCTGCTTGCATCCCCGATGGCCGACACAGTTACGTCGATCTGCCCGCCTGCGCGCGCAAAGGGGGGCAACGTCGCGGTGACCAGGACCGCTGCCACATTTTTCGGGCGGAACTGCTCACCGGTCACGTTGACGCCAAGACGCTCCAGAATATTGGTCATGATGTCCTCGGTGAAGGGCGCATTGCGCAGCCCGTCGCCTGATCCGTCCAGCCCCACAACCAGACCGTACCCCACCAGATCATTGCCGCGCACCCCGTCGAAATCGACCAGATCCTTGATTCGGACCGGGCTTGCCAGTGCAGGTGTTGCCAGCGAGATGACCAGTGCCAGACACAGACAAAGATGTGCCAGCCCTCTCAAAGGAAATTCACGAGTGAAAGTTGCGACATGCGCGATGTGATGGCGTAAAGGCTTTGTAGTTGAAATTGGACCTGCTCCAGTTCTGTGGCGGCTTCGAACGGGTTGATCGCCAGTAATTCGTTGCGTGCGATCTGTAGACTGGTCCGTTCCGACGCGTTCTGCGTGGTAATGGTTTCGAGTTGCCCTTGCGATGTGCCGACTGTTGTCTGCAAGTCGATCATGGCACTGCTGGCGCCGATGACACCGCCCAGTGTTTTTTGTGCCAATTCTGATTTTTGTGTATCGCTGAGGCCCAGTGCCGGATCGTCAGCCAGCGCGTTCATGGCAAGGTTGCGCAATGTGTCGCGAAAGGCTGTATCGTCTGCGCGCAGCTCGAAACGGGCGCTGTCACGATCCGACACAGCCAGCGGTGCGAGTGAGGTATCTGATCCCAGATACCCGATACTGGCAAAACCGGCGGGATCATCGAACCACGTTTGCGCCGCGGCGAGGATGTCATCGACCGACCCTGCTCCGGCGACGGCCGTGCCGAGGGCAGCCAGCAGATCGTCCGGGGATGCGAGAGGCGCCGTGTCGGTGGCGGTGCCCGCAAATAAACTGCGACCGGCGGATTGCGTGTTTACCGTATTGATCACATCGGTCAGTGCTTTTGTCGCTTTTGCGGGCAAGCTGTTATCCCCGTTCTTGGGCGGTGCGCTGGCCTGCATGATGAGTGTGTCACGGAACGCCGAGTTCAGATCATAGACGCGGCCAAGCGCTGTTTGCACGCTGTCGGCAAATTGCACGGCCTCCTGCGTTGCCGTCTCATACCCGTCAAGTTTGGTCAGGCTCCGCTCCAGATCGTTGACGTAGGCCGCGTTGCCGGTGACGGCTTTGCGCATGTCCGCCACCTGACCCGAGGCAAGTTCCTGCGTGAGGCGCTGGATGTCCTGCTTGAGCGATGTGTTGCGCGATTGCAGGGAATAGTTTTGGGCCATATCGCCCAGTGAGCTGGTGAACATTTTACAACCTCGTCATTGTTTCAAGCATCTCGTCAGCGGCCTGAATGACACGCGCATTCGCGGCATAGGCCCGTTCCAGCACCAGCAGGTTTTGCAATTCCTGATCGGTGTCGACACCTTGCGACAGCTGTAGGTCCGTCAGTTCTGTCAGGCGCGCAGCGGTAAAGGTCATGTCCTGTTCCGCACCGTTCCGCGTCGAGGCCAGCAAACCCGTAAAGGCGGAAAACAGGCTGGCAGACGAATGGGACCCTGTGCCGAAATTACCCGAGGCGGTAGGCTGTATGGTTTCAAGTGCGGCACGCAGATCATTGAGCAACCCAGCCTCCCCCGCAGGGCCGGGAGTGGTGGCGCCCAGACCGTCGCGCAAGCGCCAGATTTCGCCACCCGCAGCAGGGTCGACAGCGGCATTCAGGCTCAGACGTCTGCTCAGACCGACCTCGTTCAGCGGGTCAAAGGCAGCGCCGGCATCTGTGAACAGTCCCGCATCGCCTGCGCCGCGTGTGGCGTCGACCGCAGGATCGGCAAAGCGTTCCACCAGATCGCGCGCCATCGCGTCAAGCTGTGTTTGCGCCTGCACCCCGTAGGTGTCGCGTACCGCAAAATGACCACCAAGGCTGCCACCCCCAAGGGCGCTGATGCGCAAATCCTGACCGTTCAGCGTTAGTCCCGACAGGGTGCCATCATCAAAGCTCTGAAACTCGGTGACGACATTTTGCCGGTCAAACCCGATTTCAGCGGCGTTGATGTCCAGCAGGATCGCACCCCCTTCGGTGTAGATCGCAACCGCGCCGTTGTCGCGGGGCACCACGTTGACCGGCACGATTGCCCCGATCGTATCCAGCACGGCCTGCCGCTGGTCCAGCAACGCAGGGCTGCTGCCACTGCGCGACAGGGTCAAGGTGATCTGCGCGTTCAGTTTCTCAATCTGCTCCAGCGCGGTGTTGAGCGTATCGACGTCTTGCGCGATTGCGGTATCGGCGCGGCTGCGCATGTGCTGCACCTCGGTCGAGGCATCGCTGATCCCGTCGGCCAGCCTGCGTGCGTCCGAAACTGTGGCCGACAGCCGTTCGATGGCATCGGGGCGGCTGGCCGCTGTAATCAGGCTTTGCTCGAAAGCAGCCAGTCGTCCGCTCAGCCCGTTGGCATCGCCTGCAATGCCGGTCACATCCTCCAGCTGGCGAAAGAAATCAACGGCAGTCTGCGTGTTTTGCTGCGCAGCCGAGGCGAGGCGTTTGTCTGCAACGACCCCCTCGTTCATGTGGCGGCTGATGCCGTCGATCCGCACGCCGCCCGTTGCCCCGTAGCTGAGCGCGGACAGGTCCAGCCCGCGCCGCCCGTAGGACGGCGTCAGCGCATTCGAGATGTTGTTCGAGACAAGCTCGGACCCGCGTGCAGCGGCGCGCAGCCCCGAGATGGCCGCGTTCATAGCTCCGGTAATCGACATGGTGTTCCCCTTGGATCAATGGAGGAGGGACACGAGGCCCCTCCTGCCGTTGGCTATATCAGCGCTTGATGTTGGTGGTTTCTTGCAGCATTTCGTCCACCGTCTGGATCACTTTGGCGTTGGAGGAATACGCCCGCTGCGTCTGGATCATGTCGGTCAGTTCATTCGCGACATCTGTGGTTGATTCCTCGCGGGCGAAGGCAACGATGTCACCTGTTGGCCCGTCACCTGCGTCCCACAAAAAGAACGATCCACTGTCGACAGAAGGCTGATAGGTCTGGGAATCCAGTGCAACCATCCCGTTTGGATTGGGCAGATCGACCAGCGGCACCTGATAGATCCTGCGCGTCACGCCGGTGTCGAATGTCGCGTGGACATAGCCGTTCGCGTCCACGTCAACCGCCGTCATATTGCCCACGGGTGATCCGTCTTTGGTAATCGAAACGGGTGCAAAAGTGTCTGACAGCTGGGTCAGCGCATCGCTTTGCCCGATCACGCCGATGTCGATCTCGATCGGACCGCCATCGACGTTCACGATCAGCTTGCCGCTCGCCCCGTCATAAGCCCCGCCCGACACCGTCGTGACAGAGGCCAATGTGCCGCCTGCCGTTCGGTTGTCCTCGAACGTGAGGGTGTATTCACCGATGGTCACCGATGGGTCGACCGAATCCGTCATCGTCATCGTCCACTCGTTAGACGACCCTGTTGCGGGGACCGTGGGCGTGAAGGTGACATTGATGCTTTCGGATGTGCCGAGATTGCCAAAATACTCGACGGCCAATTGCTGTGTATCGCCGGGGCTGCCTGCGACAGTGGCGGTGGCGGGCAGGTTCACACCCAGCTGCATCCGTGTCGTCGGCTCACCGGTCAGTTGGTTGACGTTGATCTGCACAGGCTCAAGCCCGTCATCGGTATCCCGCGAATAGGTGGGGATGGTGCCGTCTGCATTTGCGGGCCAGCCCAGCAGAACCAGCCCTGAATTCGTGGTCAAATACCCTTCGGCATCGGTGGTAAAGGACGCGGTCGAGGTCAGCAGCATATTCGTCTCGCCGTTGCCCACGTTCAGATCGGTTGTTTTGGCCACCGGAAGCATCCCCCGCCCCCGCACTGCCAGATCGGTTGCATTCGAGGTCGAGACGAGCGACCCGTTGAGGTCGATCTGGCGGGAGGTTTCGGCGCGCACACCGCCTGCGGAATAATTGCCACCGTTTCGGGAAATAACCATCGATTCAAAATCGGTCTGGACCCGCTTGTAGCCATAGGTCGAGGAATTCGCGATGTTGTCCGAGATGCTGGCCAACCGCGTTGCCTGGGATTGAAGCCCTGCAACACCTGCGTTCAGCGAAGATGAGATTGTCATAGACACGCCTTTCTGCTCTGCCGTTTTTTATCGTGTGTCAGCTTTAGCTCGACACGTTTTAATGTCGGGCTAACAGATAAAATGCGCGCTACTTATGCCGTTCAGCGGATGTCGCGCAGCAATACGATCTCGACGCGGTCGTTGCGCAGCGCCATCGGGTTGCGCACGATCTGCTCGCGGTCCGCATGGCCCGTGACACGTTGCACGCGGGTGGCACTGATCCCGCGATTCTCCAGCAGCAGACGCATCTGCGTGGCGCGTTCCTGCGACAGATCCCAAACCGGATTTTCCAGCAGTACGAGGGGCTGCGCACGGACATGCGCGCCGATGGCAATGTCGTTGGTCACCGTCTTGCTGACTTGGGCGATCAGCGTGGCCAGATCACCCAGCAGCGCCGATGGTCTTGCCGTGTCCCCCTCGAATATCTGGAGCGTGTCACGCGAATAGACCTCGATCACCAGCCCCTCGTCGGTGATGCGCGTATTGATATGTTCCAGCGCGTTTTCCATCACAGCCGATTCGCCGCCCAGCCCCTTGAGCATTTCATCAAGGCTCTCAAAGGTCCGGTTCTGTTCCGCCACCGCTTCGGCGTTGGGGTCATTGCCGGTATCGCCGCGCGCCTTGTCCTGGTCGGTCGCGTGTTGTTCTGAGGCCCCTGTGCCGTCACGCGGCAGGGTCATTTCGGAAAAAATGCTCTCCCCCGCAAACGAGGCCTCACCGCCGCCCGATACCCGCATGATCGGGATGGTTGGCGAAAAGTAATCGGCCAATCCTTTTTTCTGTTGTTCTGTCGTCGCGTTCAGCAGCCACATCAACATAAAAAACGCCATCATCGCGGTCACGAAGTCCGCATAAGCGACCTTCCAGGCACCACCATGATGCCCGCCGCCACTGATAACTTTTTTACGTTTAATGATGACTGGCGCGGCATTTGCATGCGCACTCATATCCACCACCTCATTTTCACCCGTCACCAGCAATAGCGCGCCAGTCGTTATGAAAACGCTAATGCCCGCCGGAATGGTTAGGGGATGGTAAAGGGGGCAGGGGCGCTACCACTTGCGGCGTTTGGCCAGCGCCATCTGTTTTTGCCGCTCGCGAAAGCGGTTCTTGTCGGCATCGCTTGTCTCGTCCACGCAATGATGGCAGCTCACGCCTGCTTCGAACCCTGCGCGCTGCATGTCGGCAGGCAGGATTGGCCGACGGCACCCGTGGCACAGCAGATGCGGCCCGGGTTTCAGCCCGTGTTCCACGCTCACCCGATTGTCGAAAACGAAACACGCGCCGCGCCATGTGCTGTCGGCTTGTGGCACGTCTTCGAGATATTTCAGAATACCGCCCTTGAGGTGGAAAACATCCTCGACACCTTGACCCAGCAGATAGTTCGTCGATTTTTCACAGCGGATGCCGCCGGTGCAGAACATCGCGATCTTCTTGTTGTGAAAGCGGTCTTTGTTTGCCTCCCACCACGCGGGAAACGCGCCAAAGCTGGCTGTTTGCGGGTCAATCGCCCCGTCGAATGTACCGATGGCCACCTCGTAATCATTGCGGGTGTCGATCACGGCCACGTCGTCACGCGCGATCAGGGCGTTCCAGTCAGCCGCCTCGACATAGTGGCCGGTGCGCGCGCGCGGATCCACGTCGGGCTGCCCCATCGTCACGATCTCGCGCTTGATCCTGACCTTCATCTTGCCGAAGGGCGCGGTGTCGGCATGGCTGGTCTTGTGCTCCAGCGCGCCGCATCCGGGCAGGGCGCGCAAATGTGCGAGAACCGCGTCGATCGCCTGGCTGTCAGCGGCTGCGACCGTGCCGTTCACCCCCTCACGCGCCAGCAAAAGCGTGCCGGTCACGCCGCGGGTCAGGCACAGCTGCAACAGCGCGGGTTTGAGCGCGTCGGGATCGTCAAAGCGGGCAAAATGGTACAGGGCGGCGATTGTATACATGGGATGCCAAATAGGCCGCAGGGGGGCTGTTGCGCAAGGGCTGCGTGGGCTAAAACCTGTAGCATCAGAGATTTCCAACCGCGCGAGGCCCGCCATGCACGCCCTTCTAGTTATCGACGTCCAGAATGATTTTTGTCCAGGCGGTGCGCTGGCTGTGGCCGACGGGGACGGGATTGTCGGGGGGATCAATGCGATCATGGGCCAGTTCGATGCGGTGATCCTGTCGCAGGACTGGCATCCGGCGGGCCATTCCTCGTTTGCATCGACCCACGCAGGCAAGGCGCCGTTCAACGAGATCGAAATGCCCTACGGCCCGCAAATGCTGTGGCCGGACCATTGTATTCAGGGCACGGACGGTGCCGCCTTTCATCCGGTGCTGGCCACGGACCGCGCGGACATGGTGATCCGCAAGGGCTACAACCCCGCCATCGACAGCTACTCCGCGTTTTTCGAGAATGACCACACAACGCCCACAGGGCTGGAGGGCTACCTGCACACGCGCGGTATCACGCAGGTGACACTGGCCGGTCTGGCGCTGGATTACTGCGTGAATTTCACCGCCGTTGACGCGGCGCAACTGGGGTTCAAAGTGAACGTGCGCACGGATCTGTGCCGCGCGATTGCGGATGCCACGCTGCAACAGGCGCGCGCCGCGATGCAGGGCGCTGGGGTGGTGCTGCTATGAAAGTCGCAGTCGAGCAGTGGCAGCACTATACGCTGAAAAGTGCGAGTGGACGGGCGATGGCCTATCTGACCCACGCGCAGACAAAGGGGCTGGGACCGATCGCACAAGCACAGGCCGGTGAAACGGCGCAGGCCTTAGAGGCTGTGCGCGAGGATCTGGCACAAATGGAGGCCGACAGAACCGAGGATGCACCGCGCAAGCTGCATATCCCTGCCACGCGCGAATTCACCTATGCCCTTGGTGCGCTGGACGTGTCGCCCGCGATCCAGTCGATGATGCGCGCACTGGCCCTCACGGACGAGGCCGGGATTACCGCCACTGCGCTGGCTGATGTGGCGGGCTATGCCAATTATAACGCGGCGAACCTGCAACTGGGCATGGCCTGCGCGCAGATGGGCGACATGACCGGCCTGCGCACGGCCAAGGGCAAAGACGCGGAAGGCCGCGCCGCCGCCACGTTTCTGATCGCCGACGAAGGTCCGCGCGAGGCTGCGACAGGCAACTGGACATGGCGCCCGCGCCCCGCATTTGCAGCGGCGTTCAAAGCAATTCAAGGATCATAGAATGGTTGATATCGCCACCCGCGTCTGGAACCACAAATGGAAGATCGACCCTATTGTGCGGTCCCTGATCGACACGGATTTCTACAAGCTGTTGATGTGTCAGTCCATCTTTCGCAACAAGCCGGATACGCAGGTCACCTTCAGCCTTATCAACCGCTCCAAACATATTCCATTGGCCGATCTGATCGACGAGGGGGAGCTGCGCGAGCAGCTCGATCACGTCCGCACGCTGAGCCTGAGCCGCGGCGAGAGCACATGGCTGCGCGGCAATACGTTCTACGGCAAGCGCCAGATGTTTCGCCCGGATTTCATGGAGTGGTTCGAGAACCTGTCGTTGCCGCCCTACCAGCTGGAGCGCAAGGGCGACCAGTACGAGCTGACGTTCGAGGGCAAGTGGCACGAGGTCATGCTGTGGGAAATTCCCGCCCTTGCTATTTTGATGGAGCTGCGGGGACGGGCTGTTCTCAACGGGATGGAGAAATTCGAGCTGCAAGTCCTCTATGCCCGCGCCATGACCCGCGTGTGGGAAAAGGTCGAAGCGCTGCGCGATGTCCCTGATCTGAGCATTGCGGATTTCGGCACGCGCCGCCGCCACAGCTTTTTGTGGCAGGACTGGTGCGTGCAGGCCATGAACGAGGGGCTGGGCGCAAAGTTTACCGGCACATCCAACTGCAAGATCGCGATGAAGCGGGAGCTGGAGGCCATCGGCACCAACGCCCACGAATTGCCGATGGTCTATGCCGCGCTGGCAAAGGACGACGCGGCGCTGTTTCAGGCCCCCTACAAAGTGCTGGAGGACTGGCATGCCGACCATGACGGCAATCTGCGGATTATCTTGCCCGACACCTACGGCACGCAGGGGTTTCTGGACAATGCGCCCGACTGGCTGACCGGCTGGACGGGCATCCGCATCGACAGCGGCGATCCTGCCACTGCCGCGCAACAGGCGATCGACTGGTGGCGCGCGCGCGGCGAGGACCCTCGCAAAAAACGTGTTATTTTTAGTGACGGTCTGGACGTGGCCAAGATCAAGGAACTGCATACGCAATTCTCGGGCAAGACCGCGATTTCATTTGGCTGGGGCACGCTGCTGACAAACGACTTCCGCGATCTGGTGCCTGACGATGGGCTGGCGCCCTTCAGCCTTGTGTGCAAGGCCGTCAGCGCCAATGGCAACCCGACTGTAAAGCTCTCTGACAATCCCAAAAAGGCGATGGGCCCGGAAGAGGAAATCGCGCGCTACAAACGTGTGTTCGATGTCGGCGCACAAGATGTCCAAGAGGTCGTTGTATGACCACCACCCACGAGGCGGATGAGGATGCGCGCAATCAGGATATTCTGATCTACGTCAATGGCGCGCTCAAACCACGGGCAGAAGCGACCGTGTCGGTCTATGACAGCGGGTTTTTGTTGGGCGATGGTATGTGGGAGGGGATGCGCCTTTATAATGGTGTCTGGGCCTTTTTCGATGAACACATGGACAGGTTTTTCAACTCCTGCAAGGCGGTGTCATTGAACGTTGGCATGGACAAGGCGGGCATCGCAGATGCGTTGCGCATGACGGCCGAGGCCAACGGCATGACCACCGATGTGCACTGCCGTCTGATGCTGACGCGCGGCGTCAAGGTCAAGCCGTTCCAGCACCCGTCCCTGTCGCGCAGCGGCCCCACGCTGGTCATTATCATGGAACACTCAAAGCCGGTGCAGACCCTTGGCACCACAGGCATCCGGCTGGCGACGGTGCCACAGGTGCGGGGCCTACCGATGGCGCAGGATGCCAAATACAACAGCCACTCCAAACTGAATTGCGTGATCGCCTGCCTTCAGGCCGAACAGGCCGGCGCGGACGAGGCGCTGATGCTGGACCCGCACGGCTTTGTGAATACGACAAACGCCTGCAATTTCTTTATCGTGCGGCGCGGGGAGCTTTGGACCTCGACGGGGGACTACTGCATGAACGGGGTGACGCGGCAAAAGGTGATTGATCTGGCCCGCGCAGACGGGATCACCGTGCGCGAAAAAAACTACTCCCTCTATGAGGCGATCGGCGCGGACGAGGCGTTTCTGACCGGCACCTTCGGCGCGCAAACGCGGGTGGCCGAAATCGACGGTAAGCCCCTTGGCGACGGCAGCACGCCGGTCACGGAACGCATCAGGGCGCTGTACAAACGCGCGATTGAGCACGACATCACACGCTAGACGCGCGCCGCCGTGCAAGGTTCGAGCGGATGAAGGCCACGATGAAAATCGCCGTCAGGATCAGGATGATCGTAGGCGCCGGCGCGCTGTCCAGAAAGAAGCTGGCATAGACACCCGACACGCCCGACACCATCGTGACCCCGACCGCGATTGGCAGCATCCGCGCGAATTGCTGGGTCAGCAGGAACGCAATCGCACCCGGCGCGATCAGCAGGCCGATTGACAGGATAATTCCCACCGCCGACAGCGTCGCCACAATCGTGAGCGAGATCAGCGCGAGCAGTCCGTAATGCAGCCAGCCGACCCGCAGGCCAACCGCCTGCGCCTGGACCGGATCAAACGCGTGCAACATCAGATCGCGGCGTTTCGCGATGACAATCACCCCGACAAAAAGGGCGATCAGCCCCGCTGTCCACAGATCGGCACTGTCCACGCCCAGCATGTTGCCGAACAGAATATGATCCAGATGCATGTCCGTCGAGATTTTCGTGTACATCACAATGCCGAACCCGAACATGCCGCTGAACACGATGCCCATGACAGTGTCCTGCTTCACGCGGCTGTTTTCGGATAAAAAACCTGTGGCCAGTGCGCAGAACATGCCCGCACAAAACGCGCCGATGATCAGCGGAATACCCAGCACATAGGCGGCGACCACACCGGGCAGCACCGCATGGCTGATTGCATCGCCCATCAGCGACCACCCCTTGAGGACCAGATAGCACGACAGCAGGCTGGTCGGCACAGCGATGATGGCCACCATAAAAAACGCATTCTGCATAAAGGCGAATTGAAAGGGCTGGAGAAGTGTCTCGATCATGGGCGCAGCGCCTCGCGCGCGCGGCGGCGGGCCGCAAAATACCCGTGCTTGGGGGCCAGAAAAAACGCCGTCAGAAAGATCATGGTTTGCAGGCTGACAATGATGCCGCCCGTCGCCCCGTCCACGAAAAAGCTCAGGTAGGCCCCCGTGAAGGATGTAAACGTGCCGATGGCCACACTCACGATCAGCAAGCGCGGAAACCGGTCGGTTAGCAGATAGGCGGTGGCACCCGGCGTGACCACCATCGCAATCACCAGAAACGCGCCCACGGTTTGCAGCGCCGCCACGCAGGAGGCGGACAGCAGCATGAAAAACACGACCTTCAGCAGATCGGGCCGCAACCCGATAGAGCGCGCGTGGCTTTCGTCGAAAAACGTGACCATCAGGTCTTTCCACTTGGCCAGCAGCACGGCCAGCGTAACAAAGCCGATGATCGCCAGTTGCAGCGTGTCTGCGGGCGTGATGGCCAGAATATTGCCCATCGTGATCGTCTGCACACTGACAGAGGTCGGGGAGAGCGACACCATGAACAACCCCAATCCGAAAAAGGAAGTAAAGATCAGCCCGATGATCGTGTCTTCCTTGAGGCCCGAGCGTTGGTTGAGAAACAGCATCGCCGCCGCCGCCAGCCCGCCCGACGCAAACGCCCCCAGCGCAAAGGGCAGCCCCAGCATGTAGGCGCCTGCGACACCGGGCACGATCGAATGGCTCAGGGCGTCCCCGATCAGCGACCAGCCCTTGAGCATCAGATAGGCCGATAGAAACGCGCAGACCCCGCCGACCAGCGCGCTGACCCACATGGCATTGAACATATAGCCGTAGGTAAAGGGCAGCAGCAGCGTTTCCATCACGGGGTGTCGTCCTTTGGACCCTCGTCGCCATAGACGACAAAGGGGCGTTCGTCGTCGGTGATGACGCGGATCGTGCGGGCGTCATCGTCGTCGTGCAGGTCGGCCCCGCCAATCACGAAATGCCGCAGCACCCCGCCGAACGCCAGCTCCAGATTGTCGTGGGTAAAGGTCTGTTCGGTGGTGCCAAAGGCGATGACGGTTTCCTTGACCAGTACCGTGCGGTCGCAAAATTCTGGGACCGATCCAAGGTTGTGGGTCGAGACCAGCATCACACGCCCCTCGTCGCGCATCTCGCGCAGCAGGTCGATGATTGCATCCTCGGTCTGGACATCTACGCCGGTGAACGGCTCGTCCAGCAGGATGACCTGCCCTTCTTGCGCCAGGGCGCGGGCCAGAAACACGCGCTTGCGCTGACCGCCGGACAATTCACCGATCTGGCGGTGGCGGTATTCGGTCATGTTCACCCGCTCAAGCGCCTGTGTCACGGCGGCATGATCCGCTTTTTTGGGATGGCGGAAGAACCCCATGTGGCCGTAGCGGCCCATCATCACCACGTCCTCCACCAGCACGGGAAAGGACCAGTCGACCTCCTCGGACTGGGGGACGTAGGCGACGATGTTTTGCTTCAGCGCCTCTTTGACGGGCATCCCCAGCACGGAAATCTCGCCCTTGGCAGCGGGCACGAATCCCATGATCGCCTTGAACAGGGTCGATTTGCCTGCGCCGTTGACGCCGACCAGCGCCGTGATGGTGCCCGCAGGCACGTCAAAGGTGGCATCACGCAGCGCGGTGTGACCGTTGCGGTAGGTGACGGTGACGTCATGCGCGCGGATGCCTTCGCTCATTCAGTGAGGCCCTTGACGATCGTCTCGGATGTCACGCGCAGCAGGTCCAGATAGGTGGGCACAGGGCCGTCCGCCTCGGTCAGGCTGTCGACATACAGGACACCGCCGTAAGCAGCCCCTGTTTCCCGCGCGACCTGTTCTGCCGGCGCCTGCGAGACGGTGGATTCGCAAAACACAGCCGGAATGTCGTTGGCGCGCACGGTGTCGATGACCTTG
>ENA-ORXR01001991-ORXR01001991.1-marine-metagenome-genome-assembly--contig:-NODE-1991-length-20287-cov-3.335082_pt1 | contig 20287 bp, 18 predicted proteins | sample MGYA00237866_ERZ511479 | MGnify/ENA metagenome assembly ERZ511479 | reverse complement strand
TTTGTTTCTTGCCTGATCAATTACTGATTTAGGTACCCCCGCCAGTTGCGCAACCTGCAATCCATAACTCTGGTTAGCAGGGCCATCTTTAACCCGGTGTAGGAAGATGATTTTGTCAGCATGCTCAACCGCATCGATATGCACATTAGCGATATTGCTCATTTTTTCAGGCAAGCTGGTCAGCTCAAAGTAATGGGTTGCAAAAAGTGTGAAGGCTTTGCGCTGGCTGGCAAGATACTCAGCAAATGCCCAAGCAAGGGACAGTCCGTCAAAAGTACTGGTGCCGCGGCCGATTTCATCCATTAATACCAATGAGTTGGCGGTGGCATTATTTAAGATATTGGCCGCCTCGGTCATCTCCACCATGAATGTTGGACGGCCCGTACTAAGGTCATCATGCGCACCGATACGGGTGAAGATACGGTCGATCGGGCCGATAATAGCGCTTTTTGCCGGAACAAAGCTGCCAACATGCGCCATGAGCACTAGCAGAGCGATCTGCCGCATATACGTTGATTTACCCCCCATATTGGGGCCGGTGATCATTAACATACGCCGCTGATTGTTCATCAGCAAATCATTCGGTACAAAGGGCGCGTCCAGTGTAGTTTCAACCACAGGGTGACGACTATCGACGATATTTAAGCCAGGCTCTGTTGTCAGTTCCGGCTTTTCATAGTTCAGGGTATAAGCGCGCTCAGCGAAATTACTGAGTACATCGAGTTCAGAGATTGCTTGCGCGGTGCTTCGCAGCGGCTGCAAGTGCGTCGCCAAGGTTTGCAAGAGACTTTCATAGAGCGCTTTTTCTTTGGCTAAGGCGCGCTCGCGTGAAGAAAGCACTTTGTCCTCAAACTCTTTTAGCTCAGGGAGGATGTAACGTTCCGCGCCTTTAAGCGTTTGCCGACGCACATACTCAGGGGGCACTTGATCAGAATGAGTGCGTGAAATCTCAATATAAAATCCATGCACTCGGTTGTAAGCAACTTTGAGCGTTTGGATGCCGGTGCGTTCGCGCTCACGCGTTTCCAGATCCAGCAGGTAAGTATCGGCATTTTTACTTAAGTTACGCAGCTCATCCAGCTCGGCGTTATAACCCGGAGCAATCACCCCACCATCGCGAATTAATACCGGTGGCTCTTCGATAACTGCACTTTCTAACAGTGCTAGCAGTTCGGTATGTAGATCAATTTTAATGCGTAGGTCTTGCAGATGGCCGTATTCGATTGACTCCAGCTCTTGATGAAGTGCCGGTACAATGTTTAACGAGTGACGGAGCGTTGACAGATCACGCGGCCTCGCAGACCCTAGGGCAATGCGCGAGACGATACGCTCGATATCACCAACTTGTTTAAGTAAGGGCTGAATGCCGTCGTAGCGATAGTTCTCCAATAAAGTCTCGACAGATTGATGGCGATTGCGCAGTACCTGCTGATCCTTCAGGGGCTTATTCAACCAGCGACTGAGCAAGCGTCCACCCATACTAGTTGAGGTATTGTCTAATACAGAAATCAGCGTGTTTTTGTGATCGCCTGTCAGGCTTTGTTCTAATTCTAAATTGCGGCGGCTAGCCGCATCCAGCACGATGCCATCATCTGTAGATTCAATCTGCAGACCCGTGATATGGGGTAGGGCAGCGCGTTGAGTTTCTTGAACATATTGCAATAAGGCACCAGCAGCGACGATAGCCAGCGGTAAATCTGTGCAGCCAAATCCACTTAAGTCATGCGTGCCAAATTGTTTAGTTAGCAATTGATTTGCCGTTTGGCTATCAAAATGCCAGCTGGCACGGCGCGTAGTGGTTTGCTGTGAATTAAGCGGTGGGTTTTGCTCATCCTGAATTAGGATTTCAGCAGGTTGCAGACGTTCTATTTCGTTAATTAATGCATTTGCGTTTTCTAGCTGAGATAAGGTAAAACGGCCACTACTTAAGTCAATGTGTGCTATACCAAACTGTGTTTCAAATTCATAAATCGCCAGTAATAAATTGTCGCGGGTTTCGTCTAGCAAAAAATCATCAGTTACCGTGCCAGGTGTTAGGATTCGTGCGACTTTTCGCTCAACGGGACCTTTGCTGGTTGCGGGGTCTCCAACCTGTTCGCAGATAGCAACGGAGACACCAAGCTTTAATAATCGCGGAAGGTATTGCTCAGCCGCGTGATAAGGCACACCAGCCATGGGGATCGGTTCACCGTTTGACTTACCTCTGGCGGTAAGTGTGATGTTTAATAGATCAGCGGCGCGCTTGGCATCGTCAAAGAACAGCTCGTAGAAATCCCCCATTCGATAGAACAGCATCTGATCCGGATGCTCTGCTTTGATCCCCAAATATTGCTGCATCATGGGGGTGTGTTGGGGGAGGTTTTTACCAGTCGCTTTAGCCATGGCGGAAATGTATCAGTAGGCAGCTGAAAAGTCATGAGGCAGTGGAAAATAAATACATTTGCTATCAATGCAATGGTAATTCTCGTGAGACATCCTGTAAGATAGCGAACCATGAGCGAACAAGCATTAAATCAGATTGCACAGCAAGTCACGGATGCCTTACTGGAAAAAGGCGAACGCATGGCCACGGTCGAATCTTGTACTGGCGGCGGTATTGCTAAGTTGATGACGGATCTGGCGGGCAGTTCTGCTGTGTTTGAGTGTGGCTTTGTGACCTATAGTAATGAGTCGAAGCAGCAAATGGTGGGTGTTAGTTCTGCGGCTCTAGAAGAATTTGGTGCAGTGAGTGAGCAGGTCGCCGCAGAGATGGCTAGTGGTGCCCTTAAGCGAGCCAATGCCGATATTACTGTTTCGGTAACGGGAGTTGCCGGGCCAGAAGGTGGTACCGATTATAAGCCAGTTGGGACGGTTTGCTTTGCTTGGGCTTATAATGCATCGCTACTGACTGAGACCCGCCACTTCTCAGGTGATCGTCAGGCAGTACGTGAGCAAACAATAGAACATGCGTTGCAAGGTGTGCTGAAGCAACTTGCGTCGAAAAAGTAACGCTACATAAGTTAACCATAACAATCGGCAAAATAATTTGCCTCAGTTTAAAAGGAAAATTAACGCGTGGATGATAATAGAAAAAAAGCATTAGCAGCGGCTCTTGGTCAAATCGAAAAGCAGTTTGGTAAAGGGGCTGTCATGCGGATGGGCGATGACAGCGCAGCAAGAAATATTGAAGTGATATCAACGGGTTCATTGACGCTTGATATTGCATTGGGCATAGGCGGTTTACCGAAAGGCCGGGTCATTGAGATCTATGGTCCTGAATCTTCAGGTAAAACCACGATGACCTTACACACAATTGCCGAGTGTCAAAAAGCGGGTGGAACGGCGGCCTTTATTGATGCTGAGCACGCTTTAGATCCTGGTTATGCAGAAAAGCTAGGTGTAAAGATTGATGATTTATTAGTTTCTCAGCCTGATAATGGTGAGCAAGCGCTGGAAATCGCTGACATGCTGGTGCGTTCTGGTGGTGTTGATTTGGTTGTTGTCGACTCAGTGGCGGCACTGACGCCTCGTGCTGAAATTGAAGGTGACATGGGTGACTCACACATGGGTCTTCAGGCGCGTTTGATGTCACAGGCACTGCGTAAATTGACGGGTAATATCCAAAAATCAAATACGCAGGTGATTTTCATTAACCAGATTCGTATGAAGATTGGTGTGATGTTTGGATCGCCTGAGACTACAACGGGTGGTAATGCGCTAAAGTTTTACGCCTCTGTGCGGTTGGATATCCGTCGTATTGGTGCGATTAAGAAAGGCGATGAGATCGTCGGTAATATGACGCGCATCAAAGTGGTTAAGAACAAAATGGCACCACCGTTCAAAGAGGCTGAGTTTGAGATTCTTTATGGGCAGGGGGTTTCGCATGCCGGTGAGCTGATTGATTTAGGGGTTCGCGAAGGCTTGATCAATAAAGCGGGTTCTTGGTATAGCTATCAGAATGACAAAATTGGTCAGGGTAAGGAGAACGTCAAGGTTTATTTGGATGAGAATCCTGAGGTTGCTGAAACCGTCGAGAAGTTGTTGCGTGAGAAGCTGATGAAGCCAAAAGGCAAAGCGCCAGAAGTCGAGGAAGAGGGCAGCGAAGATCAGCCAGCAGAATAAGCTCGATGATGAAAGTCGCTGTCGCAAGGCAGCGATTGATTTACTGTCAAGGCGTGAGCATTCACGCTTTGAACTGAAGCGTAAGTTGATGCAAAAGCCTTATGCTGAAGATGTTGATTTAGAGCCTATTCTGGATCAATTGGAAGGAGCGAACTATCTAAGTAATGCCCGTTACGCTGAGAGCTTTGTGCGATCACGCATTCTAAAAGGGCAGGGTGAAATCAAAATACGGCAGGTGTTGTTGCAGCGCGGAGTTACTTTGGCGATGGCTGATCGTGCTATTTCAGACGCTGAGGTGAATTGGTGGGATCTGGCGGAGCAGCAGCGGGTTAAGAGGTTTGGTGAGGGATATCCAGAGTCGTTGAAGGGTAAACTTAAGCAGATTCGATTTTTGACGATGCGAGGGTTTCCCGCTTACATTGTGCGGGAGATTACTCAGGGGTCTTGAAGCGCCTTTGTGGTATGTGTTTTGCTTCGCGCCTCGCCTTTGGACTTGTGTGATGTTAGTAATGTGTGGGCTCGTAATGACTACGCAAAACACATACCACAAAGGCTTTAACTCGGTTCAACCTGAAAGTTCAGCACTTCTTGGTAAAATGAAGCAGCGCCGACCAGATCTAAGCGTCTACAAGAGATTATTGAGGGGTGCGGTGCTCGGACTCATCACCCAACTAGCCCTTGCGGTATTTGTTTTACGTAGACCTTCCGAGTCGATAAAACAAATCCGTCTTGCATTAGCCCAAAGACGAGGGGCGAAGTAAAACAAATACCGTAAGGGCGACTACATACTGTAACCACTTGGTAATATTGTTTTGTTGATGGTGGCTGTGGATGATGTGGGGTTATCTGTTCTCTATTGGGTCAAGCTAGGTAAGGAAATCATGGAAATTACAACGCAGGTTTTGCTCTGGGCGTTTGGCCTAGCGCTTATTTTGGGTATTGTCGCGACTAAAACGAATTTTTGCACCATGGGTGCAGTGTCAGATATTGTGAATATTGGTGATACGGGTCGCATGCGCGCTTGGGTATTTGCGATGGGGGCGGCTATTTTAGGTGTGTTGGTGCTTGGGCAGCTTGGCTTGGTGGATATGAGTCTTACGGCTAGTAATGACACGGCTAATCCGCCTTATCGAACACCGATCTTTGCTTGGCCGCGTAATGTGCTGGGTGGGATTATTTTTGGTATTGGGATGACGCTGGGTTCCGGCTGCGGTAATAAGACTTTCCTGCGAATTGGGGGCGGTAATATTAAGTCGATCTTTGTCCTGTTGATGATGGGGATTGCGGCTTATCTCATGATTTTTACTAATTTCAGTTATGACTATTTCATTAGCTGGATGGAGCCTGCTTTTGTTGATTTGGGTGCTTATGATATCGAAGATCAAAGCATTAGCAGTATGATTAGTGGGTTTGGTGGTTTCGATGCAAATATCACCAGTATATTAGTGGCAGCTTTGCTCGGAGTTATGTTGATTCAATGGGCATTGTCGTCGAAAGATTTCACGCGCAGCTTCGATAACATCTTAGCGGGCATCGTGGTTGCTGCTGTTGTTGTAACGGCGTGGTGGGTGACTACAGGTGAATTGGGTGTTGAGTTTCTGGATGAAATCGACATGATGGATGAGCGCCCATTTGCAGCGGGTGCGCAGTCGTTTACTTTTGTGCAACCTTCTGCGCATTTACTGCGTTGGATTGAGACTGGCTTTTCCGGTCAGATGCTTACCTTTGCCTTGGTGGCAGCCGCTGGTGTTTTGGTCGGGGCGTTTCTCTATTCCTTGGTGATGCGTAAGTTTCGCTTCGAATGGTTTAGTAGTTGGAAAGACTTTCTGTCTCACATCATCGGGGGCTTTTTGATGGGTATTGGCGGGGTGCTTGCTATGGGTTGTACTATCGGGCAGGCGGTGACAGGGGTTTCAACGTTGGCCTTGGGGTCGTTTATCACCTTCGCTGCGATTGTATTTGGCAGTGCATTGACGATGAAAATTCAGTACTACGGAATGGTTTATGAAGATGAGTCAAATTTCTTCAAAGCCTTGGCCGCTTCTTTGGCTGATATGCGCTTATTGCCAAATAGCATGAGGCAGTTAGAAAAGGTGTGATTTTTGTTAAAAAGGTCTTGTAAATGGAGGTGCGGTCTTTATAATACGCCGTTCTTGACGTGGGGCGTTAGCTCAGTCGGTAGAGCAGTTGACTTTTAATCAATTGGTCGAGCGTTCGAATCGCTCACGCCCCACCATCATATTTTCTGCCGCAAGATCCTGTTTACTAAAAATAGCTTCGCCTCTCTAAATGCAAGCATTCAGGGTCGGAAGGCGCTATTTTTAATAAACAGGATCTTGCTTGTACTGGTTCGCCTTGAGTTTCTGAGTTTTGTATCAGCTACGCAGTTGCTTTGTTAGATCTGAAAATTTGCTTTAGTCGTAATTAATCCTCTTAACTTGATAACCGTCAGCTATGGAAAATGAAAATATAATTCGCCTCAGTGTATTTCTTGGTTTACTCGTGTTGTTTAGTGTGCTGGAGTTTTTGATTCCTAGGAGGGTAATGCCAGGAAGTAAGCCTAAGCGTGTGGCGGCTAATCTTTCTTTGGTGGTAGTTGATAGTATTGCAGTGAAGATTTTATTGCCGATGACGGCGGGGGTGTTTGCTGTTTGGGTGGCTGAAAAAGATCTGGCTTTGTTGGGATTTCAAATGCCTGTTTTGCTTGCCATTATTTTGTTAGATCTGATTATTTACTGGCAACATCGAATTTTTCATGTGGTTCCTGCATTCTGGCGTTTGCATAAGGTCCATCACAGCGATAATGCGATCGATACCAGTACTGCACTGCGCTTTCATCCTGCTGAAATTGTTTTGTCGATGCTGATTAAATTTGCCGCGATTATTTTATTTGGTATTCCCGTATTGGCCATTGTGATTTTTGAGATCTTGCTGAACGCCACGGCGCTGTTTAACCACAGCAATATCAACATACCATTCGATAGAATTATGCGATTATTTATCGTGACGCCAGATATGCATCGAGTGCATCACAGCGTGATACCCGGTGAGACCAATAGCAACTATGGGTTTAACGTGCCTTGGTGGGATCGAATTTTTGGTACGTATGTGGCTCAGCCTGAGCAGGGGCATCAGGGTATGCAAATAGGTTTGTCTCAGTATGAAGGTGGGGAAACATCGCTCGTGCAGTTGCTACTAATGCCGTTTAAACCTAGGTAGCTTATTTCCATTTCAATTGTTTAGATGGTGCCGAAGAGAGGACTTGAACCTCCACGAGCCGAAGCTCACCAGCACCTGAAGCTGGCGCGTCTACCAATTCCGCCACTTCGGCAAGTGATACAGAATCCGGTGACTACCGGATGCGCGCAATTTAACGCTAGCTTTGTATTTTGTCAATCTTAATTAAAGGAGAAGGCTTTGCTGTCAAACAGAAGAAGGGTAATACGGTTCATTTACTAAATAGGCCAGCTTGTCGTTGGCTTTATTACTTCGGTCACCACTTCGTTGATCGCTTGAGATTGTAGCGATAGTTTGTCAGGATAAACACATACCCTGTCACAAGCTACTGAGTGTTAACGACCATGAATAAAAAATTATCCGTGTTAACGAGTGTCTGTCTTTTTATCTTATCAGTGGCGTCTAGTCAGGCACATGAGAGTGCTTATCATGATTTTGATATGGATAAACCCATTTTTAATCTGCAACAACTCGGCGGAATCACTCACGGTCAGATTAGAAACAGACTATGGTCCGATGACTATTGGGCTAAATACGCGGGCGGCTTGGCCTATCGCTATGCAGAGCCAGGATTTTGGTTAGATATTAATAACCGCAAGCCCAACGACTGGAAAGTACCTGGTTTGCACATCTTGAGGAACCGTCCGGCCGCGACGTTAATAAGGGAGGGCAGGACAGATGTTCTATCGCCCGCAGAAAAATACGATTTGTTGGTGGGTGATAGTGGCTATTCGTTAACTAAAGCGTTTATCCACGAAATAAACCCACGCACAGAGCCATGGGAGGGCTCCTGTGATGGCTGGGCTTACGCTGCCTATAATGAAGCGCCTCCGGTCAAGTCGGTTAGGGTGCGTAATCTCGCCGGCCAGCTAATCACTTTTTATCCGTCTGATGTGCGTGCTTTGTTAACGCTACTTTATTCAGGGTATCGGGTTTCAAGTTTTGGCGATAAGTGCCATTCAGCCAAACCCGCTGTCGATGCTCAGGGAAGAGTCATCGATAAAAACTGCCGCGATACCAGTCCGGCTGACTTTCACACGGTTCTGGTGAATCAGGTTGGCATTGGCAAACGTGGCTTTTCGGTGGATACGGATTATGCAAAAGAGGTTTGGAATCAGCCGGTTAAGTCATTTAAATTGAGGTATTTCAACCCGCAGACAATGAGTGCCTATGGGCATGGTTACAGCGCTAAAGTCCTCAAATCAAGATACAGTCGGGATCGGTTTGCAGCGCATCGTGATCCTCGGAGTACTCACATAGTGGGTGTAGATGTCGAGGTTCACTATCAAACGGAGGTGTTTCCAAAAGCTGTTACTCATTTGACAGCTGCTCATGATAAAACTGCGGCGGCTTCCTATCGATATGATCTTGAGCTGGACGCTGCGGGGAATATTATTGGGGGAGAGTGGGATGTTAGTGCGCAACGTAATCACCCTGATTTAATCACCTATGTCGCCACCCGTGATTTAGTCAGAAGCCAGTTTGACAAACAGATCCGTGGCAATAATCTAACTGAGGTTTTGCAAAGCCTGCGGCCGCATTTTGCTAAACATGCATCGGCAAGAAAGAGGCCGTTATTTAAGGTAGTTAAAGCGTTAGCCAGAATGTCGCAGTAGCGCCACCCGTAATGATGCTAAGAGAGCAGCCAATGGATGGCTGCTCTCGTCTTCTGTCATGCGTGTTGCGATCGCTTTAAGGCTTAGTGGTTAATACGAATTCGTAGACCGTGCTTGTTAAAGCGAATAGCGCCATGACGATTCTTAATGGTAACGCCTCTGCGGTTACCACATCGATTACCACGTCTGTTGTTACAACGCATCTGGCCACGTTGATGGCGATTCATGCGTGATCCACGATGAGAACGCTGTCTCCGATGCTTGCGATGTTTACGTACAGGAGGTGCCCAACGTATCACTGGCTTATGAATAATTACTGGCTGGTGATGGTGATGCACCTGAGGTTTGATCTTCTTCTTGATAACACGACGTTGACTATTACGTGAATAGTCCTTTACGCGCTTTTGAGCATTCTTGATATGCGTAGCTAACTGCTTGTGCTCATGATATTGAATACCACCGCGACTATAATTCGTTCTTAGATCTATGATGCGTTTATAGTCCTGACGACATAGCCTTTCTTCATTGTGACTAAGTGAGTTATTTTTTACGCCATTCGTAATCAGTGTTAACAGCAAGTTGACATTAACATTGATGTTATAGGTGATTTTTGGCGCTGGGGCAGTATGGTGGTGGTTATTCGGGTGTGTCCGAACCGTGTGCGCAGCGGCTTGCATAGCTGATACTAAACCAATGGTTGCGATGCTGGTGATTAAAATTTTCCTGAACATGGTTGATCTCCTTTCTTGGTTAAAGCTTGTGTTAAGCTTGTGTTCAGGTATGCGCGTGTAAGAGGAAAATTAGCTCATTTAATTTTTGCCTTTACAAAACCTTTACGTCCCAGTCAGTATCAGAGCGTGCGCTTTAGAGCTGTATTATACTGCAGAGAATTCATCAAAAGGAGCTAGTCCACATGGGAATATTCTCGTCATTAACGTCACTGTTTTCGGGTTCATCAAAAGAGCCTGCAAAGCCCAAAGCGATGCCATCAGAAGAGTACGAGGGCTTTGAAATTATTCCCATGCCAGCGGCTGAAGGTGGCCAATACCGTTTGAATGGCATTATTCGTAAAGGCGATAAGGAACATCAAATGATTCGCGCCGATATGTTCAGTAGCGCGGATGACTGTGCTAATGAAATGAAGCGAAAATCTAAAATCCTGATTGATCAAATGGGAGAGAGTTTGTTTGGCTAACGAGCGAGTGACTGCGAACTGGCTGACTCAGCATATCCGGGAAAACATCCCCTTGTCACAAACCATGCAGTTTGAGGTGCTGAGTCTTGACATTGACGCTATGGCTCACTCCATTAAGGTCGCTGCACCGCTTGAACCAAATATCAATGTTCACGGCACAGGATTTGCGGGAAGTTTGTATTCGTTGGCGGTGCTAACTGCATGGGGATTGACCAGTGTGTTGGTTAGAGATTCGGGACTCTCAGCTGATGTGGTTGTTAATCAAGCTGACATAAAATATCGAAGACCTGTCGATACAAATATTCATTGCGAGTGTGTTTGCACCGTTGAGATGAAGGCCGCTTTTCTTGAGGCTTTACGGCTGAAAGGGAAGGCAAGGTTAGCCTTGAGTGTCAATATTGGGGTTGATGGTGAAGCCTTGCTCAATGCGAACATGGTCGCAATAAAACATCGCTAGTATGCACTATTATTAAGGTTGGCCTTCTGGCTAAAACACAGAGTTATTAGTATAGTAATACTGTATGTGATTGAATATTAAAGCCAAAATAACAAGTGAGGCCTCATGACCGCTGAAGTAATCATCTTAAATTCTTCCGGAGTAGCGTTGGCGGCAGACAGTGCCGTTACCATCGGTGGAACAAAAATATTTAACACCGCCATTAAATTATTAGCGCTTTCCAAGACCCAACCGGTGGGTGTCATGGTTTATGGCAACGCAGGCTTGATAGGTGTGCCTTGGGAAACATTAATAAAGTTATATCGCACCCAGCTTAAAAATACCCGCATGGATAAGCTGGAAGATTACAGTGATGATTTTATGAAATATATCACGGGGCGTAAGGACTTATTTCCTGAAACGCTGGAGCGGCAGTGGATTGGCAGTAAACTATTCCGTTATTACACAGCATTGCGTGAGGAGCTATTAGAAAAAATTCGTCCCGGTTTAGCGGTTGGGAAGCCGGTTGCCGCTGCTGAAGTTGTCAAAATATTTGCAGAATTGGTAGAAGAAAAGCATAAGCAACTCTCGGCAACAGCCTTTGCCACGGGCATGGATAAAACCTTTGAGAATAGATCTCGAAAACATTATCTGGAATTATTTAAAGAATTTCAGGATGGTGTGTTTCAAAGTCTTAAGATTGAACCGGCAACTGTCGAGAAGTTAAATGATTTGGCAATCTTTATACATACACGCGCCGTGTTTTCACGTGCCACTTCAGGTTTAGTATTTGCAGGTTATGGCGAATCTGAGATCTATCCTTCCGTGGTGAACCTCGAGCTAGAAGGCGTGATTAGAGGGCGCTTAAAATATCGACTGCGTGAAGATAAGTCACGCAAGATCACCAGTAACCGGGATTCCTTTATCTATCCATTCGCCCAGGAAGATATGGTTAATCTGTTTATGAATGGCGTGAATTCACAAGTTCTCTCGTACATGCAGACTGCGTTAACGGCCTTTATCGAACGGGTTCCTGGTTTGATTAAAGATGATGATCTGAAATCCGAAGATCGCTCACCTGCTGAGATCAAAGATGAGCTGTTATTAAGCCTCCGGGCAGCGTTGGGTTCTTATTATCAAGGTTTTGGCCAACACATCAGAACGGCACACATCACACCAGTTATGAATATGGTGAGGGTGCTGCCAAAAGATGAATTGGCTGCCATGGCTGAAGCGTTGGTAAATCTTACTGCGTTTAAGCGCAAAGTCACCAATACGCTGGAAACCGTCGGTGGTCCGGTTGATGTGGCTGTAATATCAAAAGGCGATGGTTTAGTATGGGTGAAAAGGAAGCATTATTTCCCGCCCGAACTCAATGCGAGTTTTTACAAGAATTATTTCAGAGGTATAGATCATGACTGATATCCCTGCGAACAAACTGTTCCATACGCTGGATCAGCTAAAAGCTGAATTATTCCCCATAGAGCCTGTGCCGCCGGAAGAGGCTGATATAAAAGAAGGCGGGATTGGTGAAGCTGAAATTCTGGCGAATAAATTGATAGCAGATTTATTGAAACCACCTGAGGATAAAAGCCATGACTGAGTTCGTGGTGCTTTACTGGCATTGGATTGTGCTAGGCGTGGCAATGATGGCGTTGGAGATTTTATTACCGTCATTTGTTGCCTTATGGTTTGGTGCAGCAGCGGTGATTGTCGGTGTGCTACTCCTGCTGATTCCTTCACTGCCGGTGGCATTGCAAGTGGTGCTGTGGGTGATTTTTTCGATCGCGTTCACCTGGCTGTGGTTTAAGTTTATGCAGCCTCTGGCGGTCGATAAGACGAAAGCCGGGCTCTCGCGGGAGTCAATCGTCGGGGAAATCGGTCAGGTGCTGTCAGCACCGACATCTGAACGTCGGGGTGTGATGCGCTTTTCAGTACCGATACTGGGCGCAGATGAGTGGCCGTTTATCTGTAGTGATACTGTCAGTTCAGGTGATCGGGTACGGGTATCAGACATTTCTGGAAATGATCTGATCGTCAACAAAGTTTGAGGGATTTATTATGATTGATGCAGGTTTAATTTTAGCGCTAGCGCTGTTCTTTATCGTTTTTCTAACCATCTCCAAGGGGGTGCGTTTAGTCCCTCAGGGTTATAAATGGGTGGTGCAGCGTTTGGGTAAATACCACTCAACCTTAAAGCCAGGGCTGAATATTCTGATTCCGTTTATTGACTCAGTAGCACATAAAGTAACCACCAAAGATATCGTGTTAGACATTCCTTCGCAGGAGGTTATTACGCGAGACAATGCGGTTATCGTGGCCAATGCGGTGGCTTATATCAATATTGTATCACCAGAAAAAGCCGTCTATGGTGTAGAAAATTACGTGGTAGCGATTCAAACATTGGTGCAGACATCGCTGCGTTCAATCATTGGTGAGATGGATCTGGATTCGGCGTTATCATCTCGTGATTTGATTAAATCCAAGCTGAAAGGAATGATTTCAGATGATATTGCAGACTGGGGTATTGTACTAAAAACGGTCGAAATTCAGGATATTAATCCTTCCGGAACGATGCAACATGCTATGGAAGAGCAGGCCGCTGCTGAGCGTGCCAGACGTGCCACAGTTACTCGTGCTGGTGGTGAGAAGGAAGCGCAAATACTAGAAGCTGATGGCCGTTTGGAGGCTTCGCGACGCGATGCTCAGGCGCAAGTCATATTGGCTGAGGCGAGTAAGCGATCTATTGAGATGGTCACTTCAGCTATTGGTGAGAATGAAATACCGGTTGTTTATCTACTGGGTGAGAAGTACATCGGTTCTCTGGAAAAGCTGGCTGAGTCTGATAATAGTAAGACCCTTGTGTTGCCAGCCGACATCCCTGCTGCAATCAAAGGCATGATGGGTAAGAAATAATTACTGTTCATCAAGCTCATTAAGGTATTTGAAAATAAGCCGTGAAGATTTTGGCGGCTTATTGTTTTTAGCTTCTTTGTTCGCGTTACGAATGAGCTGGCGTAGATGCTGCGCGTCGCAAGCCTCAAATTTCCCAACCAACTCGGTTAGCAGTGCATTGTCACCTGCGATGAGTTTGTCTCTCCACTCCTCAACTCTGTGCAGACGCTCCACTGATTCTTTTTGCGGAGCGTTTTGCCGTTGCATAGTGAGTTCGATAGTATCGATATCTTCTTCGTGCAAGCGCCCAGCGATGTATCGAATTTGCCGCTGCAAGGCAGCACGTTCAATACGACGAGCTAGCTCAAATGCGTCTCGCATCGTTTCGGAGAGTGGTAATGCGTCAAAGTGAACAGGAGAAAGTTCGATAATTCGCTTTGCAAGTGCCTGTAAGGCGTACAGTTCGCGCTTGATCAGCGTCTTATTAGGGCGTTCTGCGTAGATAAACTCTTGTGTTTCTTCGTCCCAAGGCATCGTTGTTACTTCGTAGTGTTGGCGAGGACGCAAGTTTAACACTTTTGCTGATGCTTGCCATAAGAGCTGTGTTCTTAGAGATAACTGAAGGCATAAAAAAGGGCAAGCTTTTCAGCTCACCCTTTTTATCAACTTATTTAAATTAACGTCTGTTAAGTCAATAAGTCTACTGCTTACGGTATTCGCGCTAATAATCCGTGATAATCAACGTCCACGCAGGTAGTTAGTCAATGCACGGTACTTCGCTGAGTTTGGATTCTCAGGACGTTCCAGCATCGCGAAGTAGTTGCGATCATCGATATTAGAAATACCGTTGAAGTGCATCATAATACCTGCGCCACTGCGACCCCAAGCGTTTAGATACTGTCGATATGACTGGATCATACGTGGATCGCGATTGGCGTCTGAGAACAGTTTGAAGATCTTCTCATCATAAATCACGTGAGGACGGTCAACACGAAGCAAATGTTGTCCACCTTCATAAGCAACCAGCTTTACACCATATTTTTTAGCTAACGCTACGTTAGGTGTGATTCTGTTTTTCATCGCACGAGGAATTGCACCACCTGGGATTTTGTCATCAATAAAGTTGCCTCGATTAATTTCAGAGAACAGGTTGTTCATACCTCTTGCACCAGACTTTGCCCAGTCACGAAGCTGTGCACGATTTTCAATACGGGCGATATAATCACCGAAGTAGGGTGCTACGCCGTAAGCATCGATCTTCTTATAACAATTGCCGCCTGCCAGTGGGCAGCTTAACGCTTCTTCGCCCATCTTAGGTGCACCAGCATAGGCGGACAGTACGCAGACTACGCGTCGCGGTTGTCCAGCGAATACTTTCTTCCAGATATCACAAATCTGACCCGTACGCAGTGCATTGTAGTTAAGCGCAAGCTTCAGGTTACGTGCACCCTGATTTAGCTTAGGGTAAGCCCGTGGCCAGCGTTTCAGGCCTTCGCGTGTCGCATGATGCGTCGCAGGATACATGTAGTTCCAAATTTCATTGGAGTTTTCAACATAAACCTTGAGGCCGGGTTTAAGGGTTCGTTTAACTGTCTGAGCAAAACGATACATCAAGGTGTTATCACCCAGATGCGGCATTGAGAACCAAGGGTCAGCATTCACGAGGTTTGATAGCTCAACCATCGTCTCTATCGGCATACCTGCGTTGCCATTATAAAACGCATGGTTAGGCGTAGTACGCTGCTCCCAACGGGTAAACACCGTGTCTTTAGTGTTTTGCCATGGCATAAAGCGTATAGAATTAAACGGACGAATGGTATTCACATAGTCAGGATTAAATTTCTGGCGACTCGCAACGCTTACAAAACGTTTGGGAATCACTTTAATATCGCGAATATAACGCTGAGGGTTGATGCGTGTAATGTGTAGGCGCAATCGACGCTTGACTGATTTCAGTGTGAACTCAACACGACCAGGCTGCTCCTTGGTAATATTGATATCACCCAGTACTTTTATGTCTGCATCGCCCTGATACGTCATGACATAATCACCCAAGGTGAAGAATTCGCCCATATCCCAAATCGCATTGATTGAAGTGTAGATGGGTGCTTCACCAGAGGAGGGTAAACGCATCGGCCAGCCAAAGCGGTCGACTTTGACCTTGGCAGTTTCACCCGTGTTGAAAGATGTCTTTTTAGTACATCCCGCATCAATCGGTTTATTCTGTTGCCAATTATAATTACAAGAGGTTATCCATCCACGAGCTACTTTGAATTTATCAGTAAAAGGATTAGATACTGCTATCTGTGCTAAACCACTGGTATTAAAACCGAGTCGGTTACCTGGGTTAGCGTGCGCCACACCGGCGAGTGCAATTAAAGCGGCACTGAGGCCTAAATTGCGCAAACGTTTCATCACAAGCTCCTTGTTCATCAGTCGCTGATTTCCTTGTTTTTGTATACAGGCCTTGATCGGTTTCGTGTGGGGACACGGGCGACAAGACATGACTTGCGTTAATCGGAATTTTTAAAATGTTAAGTAGACTGCATTCAAATAATTGTTGGGGGGACAAAAATAAGTGATAGCAGCTGATTTAAAGTTCATGACACATTGGTCATCTACGTTTGGAATAAGTTCGGCAATGCTGAATTTAAAACCATTCGCCCCAGAGTATGACATATTTCGTTTAATCATCAAATAATTGCGAGGTCGCCTTTGGTTTCTAGCCACGCTTTTCTATCGGATGCGCGCTTCTTTGCCAATAGCATATCCATCGTGGCATCGGCATCTTCAGGATCATCTAGCGTTAACTGTATCAGGCGGCGAGTATCGGGTGACATGCTGGTTTCGCGAAGCTGTCCCGGATTCATTTCGCCCAATCCTTTAAAGCGAGTAACGGATACTTTACCCTTGATTTTTTGCGATTCTATGCGATCCATTATAGCTTGTCGCTCACTTTCATCCAGTGCGTATTCGACCTGCTTACCAATATCAACACGATACAGTGGTGGCATAGCGATATAAACATGGCCTGCTGCAACCATCGGGCGAAAGTGCTTAACAAATAGTGCGCAAATCAAGGTGGCGATGTGAGCACCATCAGAGTCCGCATCCGCTAAGATGCAAATCTTACCAGCGTAGATTAGAAATATCGGGTGAACCCGGCTCAACGCCAACGGCCACTGAGATATCATGGATTTCTTGTGAAGCAAGTACCTGATCAGAGTCGACTTCCCAAGTATTTAATATTTTCCCTCGTAGCGGCATGATTGCCTGAAACTCGCGATCCCGTGCCTGCTTGGCAGAGCCACCCGCCGAGTCTCCCTCTACCAAGAAGATCTCAGTCATATTAAGGTCTTGAGAAGAGCAATCTGCCAATTTTCCTGGCAGTGCGGGGCCCGTAGCGACTTTTTTACGGATGACCTTTTTACTGGCTTTTTGTCGTTTCTGAGCGTTATAGATGACATGCTCAGCAATCTCGTCACCGATTTCAGGGTGTTGATTTAGATACAGGCTAAACGCATCTTTGATAGCGCCTGACACAAAGCCTGCTGCATTGCGCGACGAAAGACGTTCTTTAGTTTGCCCAGCAAATTGTGGCTCGCTCATCTTGTAGGAAACGATAAAGCTAATTCTGTCCCAGACATCCTCTGGGGCAATTTTAATGCCTCGTGGCAATAAATTTCTGAATTCGCTGAAATCTCTTAAGGCATCGGTTAAACCTGTTCGCAAGCCATTTACATGCGTACCATCTTGCGTGGTCGGAATCAGGTTAACGTAGCTTTCCTGGACTAAATCACCCCCTTCAGGAAGCCAGGTAATGGCCCATTCTACAGCTTCTTTTTCAGTATTTAATACGCCTGAAAAGGGCTCATCGGGTAGCGAAATAAATTCTTTGATCGAGTCGACGAGATAATCTTTAAGACCGTCTTCGTAATACCATTCGGTCGTATCATTTTTTGCTTCTTCAACGAAGGTGACATGCAGGCCGGGACATAGCACTGCTTTGGCACGTAGATTATGTTTTAGCCTGGATACTGAAAATTTTGCAGTATCAAAATATTGAGCATTGGGCCAGAAGTGCAAGGTGGTGCCGGTATTCTTTTTTCCCACTGTGCCGATGATTTCAAGCTCTGAGGCCTTGTGACCATTTTCAAAGGTCATTTGGTATTCATTGCCGTCGCGCTTGATGCGCACATCCAGAATCAATGAAAGGGCATTAACCACTGATACGCCGACGCCGTGTAAGCCGCCAGAAAATTGATAGGTCTTATCTGAGAATTTACCACCAGCGTGTAAGGTGCAGAGAATCACTTCAATACCGGGAAGCTTCTTTTCCGGATGAATATCCACCGGCATACCACGGCCATTATCGGCAACGGAGAGCGAACCGTCAGCGTGCAGTACCACATGAATTTTGGTGGCAAAACCTGAGACCGCTTCATCGACACTGTTGTCGATGACTTCCTGAGCAAGGTGGTTGGGGCGGGTTGTATCGGTATACATGCCAGGTCGCTTGCGCACTGGATCTAAACCACTCAATACTTCAATCGCCGCCGCATTATATTCGCTTGCCATACGCTCTCAATACTCTGATAAATCGCAGAAAATAGCGTTTCTTTGGGCAGAGGTAAAGACTTTAATTTTCCAAGCTAAAAAAAAGGCCCTCAACCGAAGTTGAGGGCCTGTTCAATCTCTATGCTTTCAGAGAGTGTTACCTACGGGAGATAAACCGTAATTGTACCGTCAGCCATTCCACCTCTACCGTCAGAAACGGTGATGTAGATGCTGTCAGTTCCACCAGAACCCACAGCGCTTGCGTTCGGTGTGTACTGCAACATAGTTCCACTGAAGTTAACGTCACCCTTCAGCGCATCAGCTATTGCGATGTAAACAGAGTCTCCATCTGAATCTGACAAATAACCAGAGAGGTCAATTGTTGCACCTGAAGCATTCGCTGTCATTGTCGGTATTGCTGCTATGACAGGGCTACTGCCACTACCGCTACGTGCAGCTGGTCGTGGTGACTTTCCACTGACATTGATAGTGATTTGCGCTGTATCAGTATCACCCTCAGCGTCACAGACTTGGTAAGTTAAGGAGTCTGTACCCGTGTAACCAGAATTTGGCGTATAAGTGATATGCGGCATAGTGGCATCGATAAACGCAGTACCATTACTTGGGCCAGATACAATATTACAGATATTCATGGCCGTCCCTTCAGGATTATTATCGTTTGTCAAAACGTGCATCCAGACAAAAGTATCATGATCCGTATCATAGGTATCAGCAACTGCATTAACGCTGGTTGTTGGTGCCGACACCGTGACAGTTGCCGTAGCGGTACTGGTGTTACCATTACCGTCACTAACTGTGTAAGTGTAGCTGTCAGTGCCGGTATAGCCTGCGTTCGGCGTGTACACGACGTTGTTACCCGACATGCTCACTGAACCATTGGCTGGGTTAGACGTGCCTGTAACTGTCAGGGTATCACCTTCAGGATCATTGTCATTGTTTGTGACATCCATCGTAATAGCCGTGTTGTGCGGTGTAGTCACGCTGTCATCAGTCAACACTGGTGCTTGGTTAGCTGGTGCACCAACCACTACTGTAACGGTTGCTGTATCAGTTCCACCCATTCCATCACAAGCGGTATATACAAACGTATCCGTACCAGTGAATCCAGCGTTTGGTGTGTAGGTTATGTCAGTACCATTCGTCCCGATGATAGCCGATCCATTACTTGGAGGGCTTGCGATGTTGCTGACACAGGTGGTTGTACCATCCGGATCACTATCGTTAGCTGCAACATTAATCGTAACTGGCATTTGATGAGGCGTAGTCGTCGAATCATCAACCGCGATAGGGTTCTGATTAACCGAAGTAATAGTGACAGTTGCTGTAGCAGTTGCATTATTACCGTTACCATCGTTTACAGTATAGGTGTAGCTATCAACACCCACATAACCAGAGTTTGGCGTGTATACAACGTTATTACCGGTAACACTGACCGTTCCATTGCTCGGATTCGTCGTGCTGACAACCGTTAATGTATCACTTTCCGGGTCGGTGTCGTTGTTGGTAACGTCCATGGTAATGGCAGTATTTGACGGTGTAGTCGCATTGTCGTCCGTCAACTTTGGTGGCTGATTTACTGCTACCATAGTGACGGTCACTGTTGCAGTGTCAGTGTTACCATTGCCATCACTGATGGTGTATGTATAGCTATCAGTCCCTACATAACCTGGGTTAGGCGTGTAAACAACAGTATTACCTGTAACATTGATTGAACCATTTGCAGGATTCGTTGTGCTGACAATGGTTAGCGTGTCACCGTCTGGGTCAACATCATTATTGACCGGACCCATTGTTACCGGGGTATTAACTGGTGTTGTAGCACTGTTATTCCAAGCAACCGGAGGCTGATTAGCCATACCTACTGTTACCGTCACTGTTGCAGTATCCGTTCCACCATTAGCATCACACGCGGTGTAGACAAAGGTGTCTGTGCCAGTGAAACCAGCGTTAGGCGTATAGACGAGGTCTGTGCTGCCCGAGATTGAAACTACTCCGTTGCTTGGATTAGAGACAATATTGTTGACACAGGTGGCTGTACCATCCGGATCAGTATCATTGGCTGCAACGTTAATCGTTACCGGTGTATTGAACGGTGTGCTTGCAGAGTCATCAACGGCGATAGGATCTTTATTAACCGCCGTAACGACGACGGTTACGTTGGCTGTTACAGGGTTACCGTTACCATCATTAATGGTGTAGGTGAACATGTCAGTACCTACGAAACCATTG
>ENA-ORXR01001990-ORXR01001990.1-marine-metagenome-genome-assembly--contig:-NODE-1990-length-20301-cov-13.689577_pt1 | contig 20301 bp, 32 predicted proteins | sample MGYA00237866_ERZ511479 | MGnify/ENA metagenome assembly ERZ511479 | reverse complement strand
ATGCGCAGCTCGTGCTGTTCTTCTGCGGCACGCTCCTTTAAGTCCTACAACGCACGGGATTTAGCGTTTCCACCAATGGGAGGCCGTTTTCGTCATTCTGCAGCAGATGTGACGCAGAAAACATGCTCTGCAACTGTAGCCAAGTGCAAGGTTCGCACAGATCCGGCGCAGAAGATGTGCGCTGCAACAGGGGTTCCGCAGAAGTCTAGCAATCTGCCAGCATGTCTTCTGCAGGCAGAAAAACAATGAAGGCTTGTCGTAGGCACAAAGAAAAAGGCGGATCATGCGGGACCTTTTTCGCACAAGACCCTCGCACCGTCACGGTGCTTTGCATAAAACAAAAGCACCGGACCTCCATTTTTTTTTTGCATGAATGCACGACAAAGAGCTCCTCCGCAGATGTGTGTTGCAGGTAGTGTTGTGCAACACGACCAAGGCGTGTTCACGGACACGCCTAGGCCGTGTTCTGTCGCGTGTTTACGGCGTGTCACGCCAGCGCGCCTGCCCAAACATGGGGCGTGTTTAAGGCGTGTTTAATTTCAGTTTCATGTGTACTTATTAGGCTGGTCGCAGTGAGGTGTCCGAGTAAGGATTGACCAATAGCTGCCCTCGATCGGGAATGCTGACTACTCAGAGCTCCTCAGAACCAAGAATCGCAAAACAGCTCATCTGGGGGGGGTAGTGCTGTCTGATCACCCATTCAAAACACGCTGTTCTGCCACCGGGGTCCCGCTTGGCCGAGTTTGGTCAAGATGCCGGCGGAATGGTGGACCCTGATGATGACGACGAGGACGAGTGGAGCCCCCCCCCCGCTACCAACAACGAGAACGACGCTGATGTGGGTGCGGTCGCAGGCCTGGCATCCGACGCCAGAAGCATGTAGCAAGAGTTAGACGAGGAGTCCGAGGCGTGCCGCGAGCTGGGCCAGGCGACAGCGAACGACGCAGCGTCGGAAGTCGACGCCGCCAGCCAGCCGCCTCGCCTTCGAGCGTCTGATCTGGTGAGCCTCTGCGAGATTTACGTGGCACGGAGCGTTGGCACTAATGGTGTCGCTGCGGCGGTGGGAAGGGCGCCGAGCGCGGCAGGCAGCGGTCGCGGCCCTCGTCAGACCAACGTGCTGCTCAGGGATGTGTTCGACATGGCGTGGTATCTGGCCAGCGCCAGGATTTTGTATCGTATGGAGTGAACAGTTTAGTCAGAGGATTGGTAGGTCCTACTTGGAGTTTTTGTGGGAGTTACTTTAGGGCGTGTTGGGCGTGTTTAGTGTATAAGGGCGTTTTTAGGGCATGTCTTGACGTGTCACGACCGCACGCCCTTCAAAAAGGTGCGTGTTGCACAACCCTAGTTGCAGGAAACCATGCTGTTCGTGGCTCATGCGGCCACTTTCCCAGATCTGCAAACAGGCTGCAACACGCCATTGCAGAGGATTCGCAGATCTGCAAGGTACAGTACGTATCCAATATTACTTGTCCACCTCAAATCATCAGATCTCAACAATTGTTTTGATCAGATCACATCATCCTGCGGCGATGCAAGAGACGATTTAATACTTGGTGCTGGCACCGCGTGCCGCCATGACCGACTGCACACGGCAGCGCATATGCTCCACGAGCTTCTTGAAGTAGGAGCTAGGAATGGCTGCCCACTCCTGTTGGAGCGTAGAAAGCAGTTCGTCCTTGGTCTTTGGAGCTGTGGAGCGTTTGCGCAGTCGGCGCTCCAGCTCCGCCCACGCGCTCTCGATGGGGTTCAAATCAGGGCTTTGCCCTACCCAGGGTAGCACCTTGAGACCCAGCTCGAACTTGACCGCCTTGCACGCCTTGGAGGTGTGGCACGGGGCCAGGTCCTCTTGGAACCAAGCCCCATCCGGGGCACCAAAGTCAGCACACAAGTAGTGAACCACCTCGTTCTCGAGCAGCTCGGAGTAGGAGGACGCGTTCATGGACCCCCCCATCCGCATCAGCGGCGTGCGCCCCATCGACGAGAACCCTTCCGTATTGTCTTGTCCGACGGTTATTATACCACGGGCGTCGACTTACGCGGGGTGGGGCGAAGAAATTAGCAACGTGCCGGGGATTGGGCTAGTTCCCAATTCCCACCGGGGATTGTCTGAGAGGATCGGAGCCCGCCGGAGATCCGTCTCCGGCGGCGCCCAGCTGCCTCGAGCAGCCCCCCCACCCGTAGCCACACGGGCGGGGTGTCCGGACCGACCTCACAGCCGCTTAAGGGCGACGCGCCCGCGTCACCCCCTGCTTCCTCTGGCTCCGTACGTCCGCTGTTTTTCCGCCCTCCCTCCCTCCCACCCGGGTCGGAGTGTCGCGCGCTTTTGCGCACGACCTTTGTTTTTCTGTACATTTGAGGGCCACTCATTGTACTTATTATCGCATTTCTGGACATTTCCGGATTTTATGTTTTAGTCTGCAGCTCATCAATTAAATACACACGTCACATGGCCTACGCGGGCTCCCCTCCTTTCCGTAGTAGCCCCCCCCAGACCATGACGCTTTCGCGGCCGCTCTTGAAGGTCGGCCGCAGGTTGGCCGAGTTGTACCGCTGCCCAGACTGTCGCCAGACCGGCTGCGCTTGCGGCTGCCGCACCAAAAAGAAACTCTCTTCCGAGAAGAACACGAACGCCCAGTGGTAGGTCCACGACTCGTGGTCCTTGACCCACTGCAAGCGTTTCACAATGTTGGCAGGCGAGACGAAGGGCTTCTTTGCTAGAGCACAGAATGACAGCCCGAGGCCCTTGACGGCCCTACGCACCGTGTAGACAGACACTGGGCGGAGGGAGGGCCCCGCAGCAGCGCTGGTGCGCTCAGCGTTGAGCTTTTCAGCAATTTCTGCCACTGAAGATATGGGGGCATCCTGCATCAGCCGTCGGAGTCCCCGCAGCTCGCGCTCGCTCAGGGCCTTCGGCCGGCCCCTGTTGTCCTTTCGAGCCGGCCCGTCCGGGCGTCGAGCAATGGCGGCGACGTAGGCCACCGTGCTTTTCTTAAGCCCGAGGGAGGTGGTGATGGCGCCGTTGGACTTCTTATTGGCGACCACAATTTTGATGGCGTCCACCTGCTGGGGGGTGAGAGGGGTCCTTCCATTTCCCGCCATGGGGGTTCTGGTGTGTTTCGCGCCGTTGGTGGTGAGCTGGGAGCGCTTCTTTATAGGCCTCCACGTGAAGGCTCTGCGCTGAAGTTTTCAGAGTGCGGGAGATCAGGGTCGCTGAGGCCGTTTTTCTGATCCAGGCGGTGATCGAATGTCGCCTGCAATTGGCATTCCGCGGTGGAGAAGTAATATTGGGTACGTACTGTACATGGTTTAAGCCCCACTGCGCTGTCGGTCGGCGCCTTCGGCGCGCGCCTGCTGCTTCCGCCCGTGCGTTTGTCGCCTCCCTCGGGGCGGCGAGGGTGCCAGTGAACGCGCCGCCGGGCCCGGCCGTGCCTTTGCTCCTGTCGTGCATGGCGGCCGGCCGCGGCACCGGCCGCGACCGGCGCCACTGCCACTTCCATCCGGCGGCTGCCCCCCCTCTCCCGTCCGGTTGCTGCGCTGCGGGCCCGAGCCTTAGTCAGCTCGCTGCTTTAGCGGCCTGTCTTCGTGCCTTCCCCCGCCGGCTCCCGTGGGGGTGGCGGGGCTGCGGCGCGTGTGCGCCGCCGCGGCTCATGACAGCGGCGGCGGGGACGTCCGCCACCGACCACCTAAAATTTAGATCGGCAGCGTCCTTTTTTTCTCGCGCTCCCAACCCCCCCGCCCACGGACAAGACCGCCACGGTATTCCGGGGGTCAAGCGCCGTTTATTTCTTCTTCTCTGCACGAGTGGCCATCGACGGGTCTTTTCCCATGGCGCGGTCGTCCGGGCACACGTGCAACGACTACGCTCTGGCGGCGGTGCGCCAGAGCGACAGCGGCAGATTTCTTCTCTTTCAGCACGCGTCGGCTCCGTCGCAGCGGGTGACGCGCGGGCTGCCCGTCATGGCCGTCTACTGTCGTGCCCTTTACCTCTACCTTCGTCTTCACCCAGTAGGGATGGTGCAACCGTTCAAGCAGCAGCTATGGGGGTGCTAGTCTAACCTACTTGGTTGATAAACTGTCTCGATACTGGCGCCTCTTCCTCCGGTCCTCAATCTGGATATGAAGAGCTCCGAGAAGGAGGGCTACCTCCAAATCTTGACGGAGATCAGCTTCTGGTCAATCCTAACCAGGCCTTACCAAACCAAGATTATCATTTTTGGCCATGAGTACGGTATTTGCCTCGCATCCAGCCAACGAGTATTGGCTGACAGTGAGATGGATCCCTGAGTTTCGAGCATGAGTGTCGATCAAACCTGGCAGAGAGAGTATCAAGGGTATATACCGTTGAAATTTTGGGTTGTCGGTATCCCAGATCGTTCTCAGTGCGGGTATGCGTATACCTGTAAATGAAATAATATCCGGTTTGTGCAGTTAACTTTGGAGTTTCGTTATGTCAATCTCCGTCGAGAGACTAAAATTGGCACGGAGCCGGCTTTCCGTCGCCTCCACTGCCCGAAAGAGCACCGTCGGTAGGGCCGTCCGGTCGGCAATCAGAGCCGTGAGCCCTTTCAACTACGCCCGCGCGGGGTTCGATTGGAACTCGCGGTGGGAGTGCCAAACTCTGAGCGTGATTCACTTGGCAAGCAAGACAAATGGGAGCGGTGTGGGGACGACCACCACAGTGCCGCGTGGTGGGCCAGGATGGAAGGCGCGACGGAGGAAGGGATAAAGCACTTTTTTCGCTGGAGGGGCGCCGAAGGGCCCAAGAAGATGGATGGTGAGCTGCGACTCGCTTCGAGTACATGCAGGATGTGCGATGTTGGCCATTTTGCCCACACACTGCCTCTTTGCAGTTTGCCACGCATGGATTTGTGGCAGAAATTTCCATGCAGGAGGCTGTCAAGAGTATCGGATTCTTCAAAATCGAGAGTACGGGTAATACTCTTTGATACCGTCCGTGATCCGCTCTGGCGAGTATCGGGCAACTGGTCATTCACTGAGTATGAGTATGGGGCTTGCACCGAAATATCACGCGAGTACGGGTATACACCCAAAAAAAATACTCGGGGAATACCCTTGCCGAAATCCTCTTGGTGAGGCCTGAGCTCAATCCCTTTCGCCTCGCCTTCTTAGCCGGTTGTGGGAACGGCGGCGGCGTAATCGCAGCCAACGACGCACAACACGAACGTGCAGGACGCTTCCCGCCGTTCCTCCGAAGCAGAAAATCACCATCACGACCATCCATGGTACAGCAGTAACAACAACAGCCCATCCGACGTCAGCCTCAGTCCCGCACATGCGGCACCCTTCGATGAAGTGCCATGCAACTACCACCCTCCCCTCCCCGCGGCTCCCATTCATCGTCAGCCTACACCCAAACGCTCTCACACCAGTCCAGTCCAGAAAAATCTCTGCCCCACGACGTCGCAGCGGAGCCCACAGCCCGGCGTGTTTCGGGAACGCACACGACCACGGAGACCGCCACGTACTTAGTGACGACACGACCCCCCCTTTGGAAAGTCGAAATGACACGAGCCACAGGGCCCCCAGAGCCCGATTCTGGTCAACTACCGCGTAGTTATGACATCATGACCGTTCCTGGTCCAGTCCATCTGCCCCCACAACACGCCCAGTTACGGTGGCTTTTAGAGCTCCTTGCATTACACACAGTCTACGAAAATCATTCTGCAACGTGCAGAAGGCTGGGTGGTCGAGAGGAATTTGTATCGCCAATGTACTGCGATACAACTCTCGTACTGCCTGAAAAGTGCAATGGAGAGCGGGGGGCGTCATTGCCACGCTGTATTGATGATCCAGGATTGACTCGTCTCCCGCAGCTGCTGCGATCCGGCCGGCCAACCCACCCTGCGCGTGCGAGGCCAGAGCGGCTGCTTCTGGAAAGTGGCGGTGCGCGGCTGCGCTGCGGCCATACTGAATCAGCTGTGAACACGAGGAGGACCAACTAGAGGTGGAACTGATGGACGGAGACAAGATGTATGTGTGTCAAGGATGACGAGAAACCGGCTGATGCCGCACGGCAGCGATTCGTATTTTCTCACAACGGACGTGGTGAAGCACGCGTGGGCCGGGCCGCTACCGCACATAGCAGCAAGCTATCGCGTGGTGCAAGCGACAGGTGGGCGGGCATGGCGCGCGGACTAGGGGTAGAGCATAGGCCGAATCACTAAAAACGGCGCGCGCCAGCACAGCCACGAAGATTTCGCCACCGATTTTAGCCCAGCGGGCCGACATGTTCCGCAAAGTACAGACAGAATCAGTGCCAGCCGATCGGTCGCCAGAATTATGATCCTCCACCAATGAACGGCGACATTTGCTCTAAGAGCCGCTCCACAGTGTATTAACTCGGCGTGAAGACCCCGTAGATGCCGCACCTGCCCTCACGTACCTGCTTAACCAAAAGTGTGCTTCCGCGTACTATGCGGACGATGAAGACGTCGCCACTTCTCGCATCTTCAGAGAGAGATACGGGAAGCCCCGGTGCATGTTCCCATAGTCTACTCTCCGTTCAGCAAAAAGTTTTCACCTGGCTGGCGCAAACGCAGCATGCCCAGAAATGCAGATAAAGAAAGGTGGAAAAGCAGGCGGCTTTTGCCACTAACGCCGAGAACTGCGAGTACTTCTCATTAGACAGTGCGGCGCTCGACAGCCCCAACCGCAGGGCATGACAGACCCAGACCTGCCGGTCCGGGATCGTCGTAACGGATTGCAAGGGACGCTGACTGTGATGTCGCGTCCCTATAGGCCGACGCGACAGACACCAACTCCCATTGGTGCCTTTGAGCCGGCCCGGGATGATCCGGAGTCACACGACGCATCATGATGAGTCAGCGGGGCGCTGAATGGTCTGACGCCGAATCAGGTCGATCACCGTGTCCGTAGCTTCCAATAAAAAGATGGAGGCCGTCGTAGCGGATGTTATACGCGTCCAGACATCTACGGAGGGAGCGTCCCACTTCAAAAGTGATGCTCGAAAGGGATGAAATGTTGAAAGAAGGTTTCCTCGTGGCATGAAAGGCACCAATGTTTACACACGTCCTGCAGGGGATCGATGATGCGACGGCACATCCGAAGAAGATCATTTTGTCCAGTCTGCCAGACGTACGTGTCTATAAAAGGCGATGACGGACGTTTTGGGTGGCCACGCAGCAACTGGGCATGCAGGGGGCTCCCTCAGCAGCGTGTAGTTCTTTTTAAGACAGCCGAAGACTGTTGGAGCGCTCCCCTGTAACCATACATCTTTCGCGCGGAACGATGGTCTGCGATGCATACATGTCCATATGAGGCGATGACAGACGTTTTGGGTCGCGACGCACAAAGTGGGCATGCATGGGGCTACCTGAGCGGCGCGTAACTATTTTACAGACACCGACAGACTGTTGGATCGCTTACCCGCAGCCAGACACCCTTCGCGCGTAGCGATGGTTTGCCAAGCGTACGTGTCCATATGAGACGATTGTGACGGCAGCACACCTTGCCCGCACACTTCCAGATTCCTCGCAGGTACGAGGGACCACGTGGATTCGCGACCCCAGCCGGTCGGATACGGTTCTGCCGAAGCTCTCCCGGGCCCTCGCGAGAGTAATATGTCTTACCAGCGCATATTCCCAACCTTCCCGGTGGTGATTCTCTTGTGAGTCGCTCGTGACTCACCACTGAAAGCATCGTAGCGACTGTTCCCTGGGGCCTCTTCCCCTCAGTGAACGGGGCCCCCACTTACTGGCCCTACTGTGTGTGAGCCCTACTAAGGCCTCGGACGAGGTTTACACCGGGCGCTCGAAACTGAGGCCGCCCGGGGTGTCACGTATCTACGCTCAGCGCCCCGCCTTAAGGCGGTTCCAGAAGCTTCTGCGACCTTCCGAGCGTCCGGCCCCGAGGGCCCTGGGCGGAGGGTATGTGATGGGGTGGTTTCCGTGGGCTGTTGGGACGGGGGCGAGCGCGTTGGACGTCTGGCAGGGGGCCTAGAGGGGTACGAGAGGGCGACTCGTGGGGGCCGCCTCGGAGCCCTCGACATGAGAACGCAAACTCTCTGTCACACAACTCGTGTCTCTCGCTCGGGGAGCCTTCCCCCGGTCGACGCCGTGCGTGTGTGCTCTTCGGGGTTTCTTTCCGGGGCGGGGATTCGCCGACAGGACTACCCGACGACGAGGTCTGGCTCGTCTTCCCCCCAGCTGGGTGGGGTCGGCCGGGCGCGTTTTCACAGCGATAACGGGTGTTTCCGGTCGCCACGCACAAGCTAGGCATGCAGCCGGGCTACCTGAGCTGTGCGTTCAAATTTCAATGACATTTGAACACTGTTGGAGCGCTCACCTGCAACCATACACCGTTCGCGCAGAACGATGGTCTTCCATGCGTACGTGTCGATATATGGCGATGACAGACGTTTTGGGTCGGCACGCACAAACTGAGCATGTGAAGGGCCTGCATAAGTGGTGCGTTATGCTTTGTAATACACCCGAAGACTGTTAGAGTGCTCACCTGGAACCATACACCGTTGGCGCGGAACGATGGTGTGTCATGTGTACATGTCCATACGAGGCAACGGCGGGCGTTTTGGGTGTCCACGCCCAAACTGGGCATTCACGGAGGCTACCTGAGCCGTACATCGTGTGTCTTCAGACACCCGAAGACTGTTGGATCGCTTACCTGCAACCATACACCATTCGCGCGCAACGATGGTCTGCCAAGCGTACGTGTTCATATGAGGCGAAGACGGACGTTTTGGGTCGGCGCGAAAAGCCGGGCATGCAGGGGTGCTACCACAGCAGCGCATTAACGTTTTAAAGACACTCGAAGACTGTTGGACCGCTTACCTGCAACCATACACCATTCGCGCACAACAATGGTCTGCGAAGCGTACGTGTCCATATGAGGCGACGGCAGACGTTTTGCGTCGCCACGCGCAAACTGAGCAGGCAGGGGGCTATCTAAGGAGCGTCGAACTCTATACAGGTCACCCGAGGACAATTGGATCGCTTTCGTTCAGCCAGACACCATTGGGGCGTAACGATGGATTGCCGAACGTTCGTGTCCTACTGAGGCGATGGCGGACACTTTGGGTCGCCACGAATAAACTGGGCATGCGGGGGACTACCACTACATCGTGTGACTGTTTTCAACATATCCGAAGACTTTTGGAATGCTCACTTGCAACTATACACTATTTGCCCGGAATGATGGTCTGCCATTCGTATGTGTCCGGGGCGATGGCGGACGTTTTGGGACACCACGCACGAACTGGGCATGCAGAGGGGCTACCTGAGCAGAGCGTGACTGTTTTCCAGACACAAGAGGACTGTTGGAGCGCTCACCTGCAACCAAGCAACATTCGCGGGGGACAACGGTCTGCCATACGTACATGTCGATATATGGCGATGACAGACGGTTCGTGTCGCCGCGCTCAAATTTTGCAGGCAGGGGGGCTACCTGAAAAGCGAGTAAGTATTTTCAAGACACCCGCGGACTGTTCGATCGCTTACCTAGAACCATTCACCAATCGCGCGGGACAATGGTACGCCATTCGGTCGTGTCACTATGAGGAGATGGCGGACGTTTTTGGTCGCCACGCACAAACTGGGCATGCTGGGGGGCTACCTGAGCAGCGCGCAACTATTCTCCAGACAAACAATGACTGTTGGAGTCCTCACCTGCAACCATACACCACCCACGCTGGACAGTGGTCTGCCATGCGTACGTGTCGCTTCATGGCGATGACGGCCGTTTTGAGTCGCTACGCACACACTGGGCCTGCAGAGGGATATCACAAAATTGTGTTACTTATTTGAACACAACCGAAGACTTTTGACATGCTCACCTGCAACCGTACACCATTTGCACGGAATGAGGGTCTGCCATTCGTACGTGTGTAGGAGGCGAAGGCGGAGGTTTTTGGTCGCCACGCACACACTGGGCATGCAAAGGGGCACCCTGAGCAGAGCATGACTATTTTCAGGACACATGAGGACTGATGGAGGGCTCACCTGAAACCACAAACCATTCGCGCGGGACAGTGGTCTGCAATGCGTACGTGTCGATATAGGGCGATGACAGACGTTTTGCGTCGCCACGCACAAACTGGGGATGCAGGGGGCTATCTCAGGTGCGCGTAACTATGCATAGGACACCCGGGGACTGTTCGATCGCTTTCCTGCAGCCAGACACCATTCGCTCGGAACAATCATCTGCCATTCGTTCGTGTTCTTCTGAGGCGATGGCGGACACTTCGGGTATCCACGCACAAACTGGGCGTGCGGGGGGGCTACGTTAGTAGCGCAAAAACCTTTTGAAGACACCCTAAGACTGTTGGATTCCTCACCTGCAGCCATATTCCATTCTCGCGGGGCAATGGTGTGCCATGCGTATGTGTCCGTAGATGGCGACAACGGACGTTTTGGGTCGCCACGCACAATCTGGGCATGCAGGAGGCTATATGAGCCGTGTGTGACTATTATAAAGACACCCGAAGCCTGTTGGATCGCTTATCTGCAATCATACACCATTCGCCGAACGATTGTCCGCCATGGGTACGTCTCCAGATCAGGCGATGACCAACGTTTTGAGTCGCCACGCACAACAGGGTACGCAGAAGGGCTACCTGAGTGGCGCGTTCTTATTTTAAAGATATTGGAAAACTGTTGGAACGCTCAGCTGTAACCATATAGCATTCGCGGGAACTATGGTCTGCGAAGCGTTCGTGTCCAAATGAGGAAATGGCAGACATTTTGGGTCGCCACGCCCAAACTGGGCGCTCAGAGGGCTACCCGAGCAGCGCCTTTCCATCTTCAAGCCGCTTGAAGACTGTTGGATCATTCCCCAGCACCCATGCACCGGTCGCGCGGAACGATGGTCTGCCATGCGTACATGTCTATATGAGGCGATGACGGATGTTTTGGGTCGCCATGCACAAGCGGGGCATGCAGGGGGGCTACCTCAGCCTCGCGAAATGTTTTTCAAGACACCCGAAGACTGTTTAAACGCTCACCTGGAACCATACACCATTCGCGCGGAACGATGATCTGCCTTGCGTACGTCTCGATGGATGGCGCTGACAGACGTTTTTGTAGTGGATCCTGCCCTTGAAGCTGACGGGGTATAGCCCGTTCCGAAAGTTCAGCTACCGATTCAACACGGAGGCTGGACTCAGAGAGCGCGGAGCGCACCAGAGCGATGGAAGTAGCGCAAACGCAACGCCGACTTCCTCCAAGACGCTGGATGACCCCAAAGCATCCAGCCATATACCCTCAGAAACAAGCAGCAGCACGTGCACAATCCCGACGCTCGGACGCCACCATGGGGGGACCTGTGCCCAACGGGCCACGGTCTCAGGCAACGGCCCCTAGTGGCCCCTGCCCAGCATTCTGGACTACCCTTCTACTGGAAGAGGACCCCCGCCCGTCTCGGGCGGAAGCAGGAAAGACACCAAGACTGCCGACATCTCAAGATTTTCCCAAGGTCAGTACCTCGGGCCTTAGGCCAAGATTTTCAAATTTCCCTGATAGAATTCCGGTGGGATTTCATCCCTTGTCGAGATCAGTTCTCGGTCCGGCTTACGCTCGGATCGCGGAAGCTTCCACAAGCTTCCCGGTCCCTCCAGAGGGCCCGGATTCGGGCAGATGCGTGGGTCCCTCGGATGTGTCAGACCCCTCCAAGCGGGCTTGATCGGGTGCTCATCACCCTGCGCCCCCCTAGAGGCGTCGCTTCTTGTGTGGCCCTCGGGCTCCCTGGCTACCCGCCCAAGGGGGGTGTCACACGTTACCCCCCTCGGGGGGTGTTACGTGGTTGTTCGCGACCCGTCCCCGGCTCATGCCGGGATCCGTTTCATCCCTGAGCGGAGGATTCTCCCACATATCTCCCACCTCATGGCCCGCGTCTCGCGGGACCGAAGGCGGTGTCTCGCCAGCCCCCCCCCAGGCCACGGGGGAAACCCCTCCCCGTGACTCATTCTCAGAGTGCAGCTGGGGACCCGCTCCGAGACGCCTCACAGGGCGCTGGAAGCACGGGTGTACCGAGCCGGGTGAGCCTCGGAACGGTCCCATAAGGAAGTCACCGCTGGCGGTGTCCGGGGGTGCCGGGTCTCTCGACGGCACCCTTGTCGTCACCCGCGGGAGACGACCCCATTGGACGCGACCGGGGTTTCCCCGCGTCCCGAAATGACCGTGAACCCCACCCCAGGATGGGGCCTGTTTCTTTTCCGCGGTTGCCCGCCTCTCGAGGAGGAATGGCTTCTTTCGACGCTCCCGACTCTGCGGCCGCCACGGCGGTCGACCGTGACGCCCAGGGGGCGGGCGCCCTTCTGGGCCTTGAGGACTACATCGGCGACGACGACTTTTCCAAACTCCTGTCGGCCTCTTGGCCGACACCCGCCATCGTCGGCGAGATGTATGGGCGTTACCTTTCGACCCCGCTGGGGGGCGTTTTGGTCGAACAGCGCTTTGAAGCTGTCGACAGCCTTCGGATGGTTTCCATATGGACCAAAAATCCGGGGGATGTACGGTCCCCAATACGCCGTCCCCGAGGGGACTGTGACGGGCTTCCCCTTTCTCCGCACTCGGGAGGATTGCCGGGTTTTCCAAGTGCTTAGGCACTTGTCGGCACGCGATCTCCCTCCCGAGGTGGGGTACAGACCCCACTTATCCCGGAACTACTACCCGGGGTCTCTCCCTAAGTTGGGGGAGGTGGACCGTGGGTTTTAAGTGCCAGGGGCGATGGGTGAGTGGACCATCCACACCTCCCCTAGCCTCCTGACGCTGTACGAATAGCGTGAGGTGCGCGACGTACCTGTTGTACGTCGCAAGGGGTTATAACCTACCACACCAGTGTGGTGGGAGCAGGTTGAGGTGCTCCGCGGCATGTTCGCGCGGGTGCTTCATATGGTGGCACTCCAGGGTGGAAAGCTCATGGGGGAGACCCTAGGGGATCCGTACCACCCGGTGCTGTCGACCCGATGGGCCGTCGAGGTGGCGGACGTCTTCCTGGGGATAATCCGCCACCACGTAGACCTCTGGCGTCTGCTTTTGGCGATACGGTTGGCCTTGGCCGACCTCGCGACCGAGCGCTTGTGCTCGGCAAGCCCTTCGATTCGGCCTCTTCTTGAGGCGGGCCTGGAGCTCCTCCGACTTATCGTGGAGCGGGCGACAGCCTCATGGCTGCAGTGCACTGGGGGACCCCGATGGGTCTTCCGTTGTGCCAAGTCTTGGGACGAAGAGGGGACCTTGGTTCTCTCGGACGGTCTGGTGTCCAATCTACTGACCGCCTCATTTGAGCCTCTCAGGCTCATTTTTGCATATTTTTTATGCCTTTCTGCGACCATGTTCCCAGCCTTGGATGCTCTTTCTGAGAATAGATCTGGACTCAGAGCAGTCCACTTACTTATGGGCCAACTCGGCGGCTGCGTATGATGAAATCTCGGAGGGGGTGCCCCAGACACCCCAGAAGGGCTGCGTTTCCAGGCTATATGAGAGGAAGCTTCATTTGAGCCTCATCTGAGGCTCATTTGAGCCTCGGGAGCAGTATAATGGACACTAGGGTACCCCCGTCTCCCCTATGGACGGGACGTGAGGCATCTCGACCTCGTCCGACCCCTGGATCGGGACGTTAAAGACGCTGGGTCGGCCCGAGTTGGCCTCGTGGTGGCTCCTGAGCCCCCGTCGGCCCCGGCCGCGACGGCGGCCGTTCCCTCCGCCCTGAGGCCGCCCTTTTGGGGATCGGTATCGCACCCGGTTTATGTGCCCCGAGGGACAGGTCGGCATACTAGTGCTCGTCGGGCCTACCCCCTTGGGGGTGGCAGCGGGACGGTTACCCTTCTTCGGGGACTCGCGGGTCCCCCCGTGGCGCCGTTTCCTCTGTTTATTTGGGAGGGGTCGGTTCAGCTGGGGACCCCTCGCCCTGTCAACGTCGCCATATGGTCGAGCTTGGGGCGCTTCCTAGAGGATCTCCCGTCCATCCTCAATGGTTGGGTGGACCACACGCTTATCATGGCGTTGGGCCGCACCCTGGTGCGGCTTCGAAACGAGATGGCCAAGATCGTGCCACGCGTTATAAATGACCCGGACGCCGAGCGGCTGTACAATCTGAGTACAGCCGAGACGCTCCGCCGTCCATTGACGGAGGAGTACGGTGTCGCCGTGGCCGACACCAGCACGGTCGTGGCCAGCTGGTCCCCTCCGCACTTGGCCGGCTCGGCGGCCTCGCCCGTAAGGGCCCCTATGCCGACGACGCCTCAGGGTCCGCCGTGTCCTTTCCCGCCCCATTATGGCGCGGGCACTAGTTCCACGACCCAGCCCTTTTATGGGGTGGCCTCGGGACCCGCCGCGAGCCCGCCGTTTTTCTCAGGCCCCGGGTACTATGCACCCGAGGAGGCCCCCAGCCAGGGCTCCGGCCCAGGCTATGGTGCCTGTTTCGGGGTTTGGTGACTTGGTCACCCTGTAGTGACTGTGAGTCTTCTTCGTTCCCCGTTTGCTTCGTTTGCGGCCCGCTATCTCCCCCCCCTGAGGTGGTGGGCGCCGTCCAGCAGAAGATAGACTGGTCGTGGGCCCTGTAGGGAATAAAAGGTTTCACCTCTCTTCTTGTGTTCTTTTCTTTGCTTGTGACTTGAAGTCACAAGGGTCCCGAAGGCCTGTCTCCCGACTTGGTCAGAATAGAAACCACCTTCCCGCGTCAAGGCGGGGAGTTTCACAAGATTGCGGAAGCAATACTTTAGAATTGCCTCCCTAGAGAGGGAAGAGGCAAATTGCCACATGGCTTCCTTTTCAGGAAACCCGACTCATTTGGCCAGGACCTTCAAGTAACCTTCATCATCCCAACCGTGATTGAGGAATCGCTCAAATACGAAGTCAGAATCCTCCTTAATTTTGTCGCCCACCTTAAAAAGGGCTTGTGCCCTGAGGGCATGGGTCCGTTCGGCATCCCGCACCGGTGCCGCGGGGGCACAAGTGACATGGTCACTGCTCACTGTGCGAAGACCCCTAGGGCTCTCCACCAGAAACCGATGCCCATCGGTTTGTAGTACCATGTAGGTTTATTGGGTCTTGAACCCAAGTTTCTTTGGAGAACAGGAGTGGGATTCTAGGTGTACGCAGTCCCCGGCCTTGACCGTGTTGACCTCTTGCTTCGTGCGGGCATCGATGTTCCGCTTGTAGGTGGCCTGGGATTTGCCCAGCTGCCGAAGAAATGCCGGGAGGCGGGCCGAAAGGTCGTCAACATACTGTTCGCCGCTGTAGAGGCGTCCTCCGTTCTCTCGTAGGCTTGTCTAAGCCGCGGCATACGCTCCATGAAAATAAGCTGCAGCCGTCTGGGACTCACAAAAGCAATGGGAAGTTCCCTAGTGCTCGCTTGTAAATGCGGATTATACGCAGTAGTGAGGAGGGACAGATGGCTTTCCCAGTCGGTCTGGTGCTCCGCGACATAGCACCGGAGCTGCCGCACCAAGGTGTGGGTATACCGTTCCATCTGCCCGCTGGTCTGCGGGTGGTATGGAGAGGTGTAGTTCGAGACTATACCCAACAACCCGAGGATGCCCTGGTAACGTACCGAGGCAGACTGAGTCCGTAAAAACAGAGTCGGGGATGCCATACGCGGCCACCCGGGTGTCAATGAACTCTGTGGATACCGTCAGCGCTGTCGCATCCCACAACGAGATGGCTCGCGTCAGCTTGGTGAACCGGTCACACATGACTAGCACATGCTGGTGACCACCCCTATAGGTGGACAATGGGCCTAGCAGGGCCATTCCCAGCCCTTAGATGGGCTGGAGAGCTGGGAACAGCTTCATCGTAGAGGTGTGCTCCCTCTCTGAGGCGTTTATTCGCGCACGGGGGGCATTGCTTCACGTGCTTGTTAATGTCTACGACCATTGTAGGCCAGTAGACGCACTGGCGGAGGGTGTCATACATCCTCCGAGAGCCGGGGTGCCCGGCCAACACCGACTGGTTTTGGTACCGTAGGAGGCGCTATTTCAGCGCCTCTGGGATAACCACTCGGGTCTCGCTCCCATATACCGAGTGTCGGCATAGGAGCCCATTTTTCTCTCGAACGAAGAAGGCTTTCCGACTCCACTTGGGGTCAGGTGGCGAAAGAACTTCCAGTTCTTTCATCCGTTAATGACAGAAAGCATCCTGTACTTGGCCGAGGATTATCTGTGGGGCCGACAGCACCCCCATGGTGGCTTCGGCCGGCGAGGCGGCCTCTAGGGCTCCACTCGCCCGGGTCTCGGTGGCGAGGACGGGGATATTCTCGTCTAAGGGAGTCAAGTCGAGTCCCTCTGTGCGCAGACGCAATAACGCGTCTGCGACCGTGTTGTACTTACCTGGCTTATGCCGGATCTCATATGTGTACTCCGATATTCGGAGTCGCCAGCGGCTTATCCTTGCGTTTGTACTCACGTTGGTGAGTACCGATAGTAAGGCCCGGTGATCATACAGGACCAGGAACTCTGACCCCTCGAGGTATGACCTCAAGTGGGACACCGCACAGACGACGCCGAGCGCCTCTATCTCGTTGGCGAAGTAATTCTTCTCCACAGGGAAAAGAGCACAGCTATAGTAGCTGATGGGGTGATATTCCCAATCGGGTGGCTGTTGCTGTAAGCAACAACCCAGCTGTTCATAGCTGGCGTCTACATCTACGATGTAGTTCCCGTCTTTCCTTGGGAGAGAGGGGATGGCGGCGGCTACAAGCCGGCCTCTTAGCTCTGAGAAAGCTTTCGTGTCCTTATCCATAGGAGGAGCTGGCCTCTTGGGGAGCTTGGTGCTCGTCAAAGCTGTCAGGGGCGTCGATATCTAGGCGAAGTCTGCCACGAAGCGATGATACACGCCACACATTCCCAGGGAGCTCTCCAGCGGGGTTTGGGTATCCGGATACAGGAGGCCCCTTAGGGCCCGGAGATTCTTCTCCAGGATGTACACTGTTTCCTCTCTGATAGCATCGCCGAGGGACTCCACTTCCTCTTGGAAGAAGTAGCACTTGGCCGCCTTCAAATTGACCCCTGTCTTTCCTAGGCGTGTCAATACCTCATCAAGGTGTCGTAAGTGCTCCTCTGCGGAACGTGAGAAGACGATAACGTCGTGCAGGTATACTAAGCATACCTGCCTCTTGACCCCGGCTAGGATCATTTGCATAGCCATTTGAAACGTTGCGGGGGCATTGTACAGCCAAAAGGGGAGGCGCACGCACTGCCACGCGCCCGAGTGGCACGTGAACGCCATACGGTGTTTATCCTCCTCAGCAACTGGTATCTGCCAGTAGCCTGCGTTGCAGTCCACGTTGAAGAACACCCTGGCATCCCTTAGGGAATCTATGCACTCAACCATCCTAGGAATGGGGTACGCATCCTTAACTGTTATCAAGTTCAGTTTTTTGTCAATAATGCAGAAGCATACCGAGCCAGCAGGCTTCGGCACCATAACGACTGGGCTAGCCGATTCCCCAGTGGAGGGTTCGATGACCTCCATCGAGCGCATGCACTCGACTTCGGCTTTCTCTCTCTCCTGGGCCAAATGCCCGGCCTCGTAGGGGTGTTGCCTCACGGGGACAGCCCCGGGCTTGAGCCAAATGCGGTGCTCCAAACCGCGTATCAACCCCAGGTTACCCTCCCAGAAAGGGGAATGTTTATTCAAGAGGGCCTCAAGGGCCCCGGACCATTTTTCGGGTCCCAACGACACGTCCACTTCTGGGAGTGGGGATTCTTTCTTCTCCTTGGTTGTCCCGTAGATCTCTTTGAGCTCGTTCTGGGACATCTCGTAGGTCGGCCCCTCATAGGGATCTATATAGCCCACGGTCATGTCGGTTTTCAGCCTCAAGGATGTGGCGCCCGAGTGCAGCACTAGGACGGTTAATGGCTCGATCACAACCGCGATGGCCGGACTTTGGGCTAATTTTATCTAATGCTTGTGGTACAGAGGGGGTCGCCCCTGTACGTAGCCATGCCCCGTGTGGGTACTCCTCACGGGCATGTGTGCGATAGTCCCTGGTTCTACCCAGGTCCTGCGTGCCGGCTTTATCCTTGCTGTGCCCCCTTGGGGGCACGCGCAGACCGCACTGAATATCGCGACAGGGTGCCCCTTGCGGGCACCGTCTCTTTGTGTGGGTACCTTGGTTCCAGTGAGGAGCTCAACATGTTGCTCCTGCGTCACAATATTCTTTGTTGAGACATCCGTAGAGGAGGCGCCCAGTATAGCTGGGACACTCATATAGTTCACAACTCTAAAGGAGATGTACGATGTCTCACACACAAGGGTCACACCGAGGAATACCGAACCAGCAATGGGGAGCCAGCACCCATTGACATCATGGAACATGGATGCCACCTCACCGAGCGGTTGGAGCTTGGTGTCGTCTGGCAGCAACTTCCGGCTTATAAGCGTGAGGCCACTCCCTGAATCTAGGATGGCCTCTGTAGTAAGGTCAAAACCTTCCTTCAGGAATAACCTGACGAATAGCGTATAACTACAAGAGGGCATGAAAACACATGCCGTGCCCTCAGGGGGTTTCCCTTCGGGTACCCCCGGTGGCTGCTTGGGCCAGTTCTTCCCGGATCGCCGGGAGGACTTGTAACTTTGTTTTCCTTTACAATTTTCGCGTGATGAGAGACCACCGCCCCCGTTACTCGATTTCCGAGGAGGAATTGTCCTCCTCGACCAGCTCTTCGGCGTCCACCCCTGGGGGTGGAGTGTCATTCGAGGACGACCAAGGCGAGCCTCGGATTGTGCCTACGGCTGCTATTTACTCCTTAGGGCGGCACTGGTCCTCTTGGGGACGCTCCGCCATACGCTTCTCGTAGGCGTTGTTCAAAAAGGCCTTGGTGGCCGCGTCGAGGCGGAAACACTCAACGAGGAAATGTCCTCGCATGTTACATGCGAGGAAGACGTAGTTCCTTGGTCTCCCAAAGCGACCTGTATCCCTAGGGGAAGGACCCGGAGGGATTTTTCCCACCTTAATTTTGTAGTACTACGGGGCCCCCGTCGGTGGCGGGGGGGGCGCCGGTGGGCCGTCGGGGGCGCCGGGGGCGCGACTACTGGCAGGGGTTGGCGACTTCGGCGGCGGTAGTCGCGGATGGGACGGTGGCGCGGGAGCGGGGATGACGGGCCCGCTCGTGCACCGGTGAGAGCCACCGAAGGGACGCGCCCGACCGCCGCGCCCCGTTGTGAGGGCCCCACGGGGGGCCGGGTTCCCGCGGCCAGAGGGCGCGGCAGGCGACAGCCGACCGGGCGCCACGCGGCGGTTGCAGCGCGTTGCGCGCGGAACGGTCACTCCCCCTCGTCTGCAATGATCGCTTACCGGGACTTGATATGCATGGAGGGAAATTATCTGCATTGGTTGGTGACTGCACGGGTCAATTCCCAGTCGGGGAATTGAGCCCGGGAAACGGTTTCCGCCCCTTAAGGACGAAGGGCGACGACGGTGGGAGGCGCCATCGTCGCCGGCAAGTAAACCGTGTCTACATGTCTTGGCGTTTCAATCGGCCTGACTTCCTGAACCTCGAGTCCCCTAGCAGGTTTCGCGCGAGCGGCCCAGAGGGCCGTTACTTCCCTCCTCTTGAGGTAACCCCCCTGATCGTGGTACTGCAAGTTGGGACTATGACCGCCTCAGTAAGATGCTTTCGCGGTGCAGGCCGTGCAGCTCGACGCTCTCGACGGGCCCCGGCCCGTCGGGCCTTTTGGGCCTGTTGTTATTCCTAATGTCTTCCACAGGCGTCACCCTTCCTTTGCGCGTACTGCACCACAAAATCCATCGGCATCTTGCCGGTATTTTCATCGCACACATCTAAGTGAATCTCCCAACCGAGCCCCTGCACATAGTGGCTCTTCATCTGGACCTCTGTGTGGATATACCCACAGAGACGACGTAGCCCCCGAAGGCATACGTAAAACTAATTCTCTGTTTCATCATCCTCATGGGAGGCTACGTGAATCAAAGCGTCCTGGTCGCTTAGCGACTGCTCGTCCACATGTTTGAGGAGGAGCCAGTTGACCAGTTCCATGTAGGAACTATCCTCTGCTCTCCGTGCCCCTTGGAGGGACGACATGATGGTATAAAACTCCTATTTGAAGTCCCCCTTGGTGAACTCCGGGAGGAGGTAGAGCGCTTTACCATCTGACACATCATTGTCATTACCCGCTTTCACGAAGCGGATCAGGATGCAAGATTAATGACGTTGGTTAACTAACCAGCAAGTAGCGACCGCCCGTAGACGCACGATGAAGCGAACATTATGGCCTTAGAGGCGAGGAAGAAGAACCTTTGTTCGTGCAACATCCGATGGGGAGCCGGGGGTGCCGACGACGGCGAACC
>ENA-ORXR01001989-ORXR01001989.1-marine-metagenome-genome-assembly--contig:-NODE-1989-length-20306-cov-3.853478_pt1 | contig 20306 bp, 14 predicted proteins | sample MGYA00237866_ERZ511479 | MGnify/ENA metagenome assembly ERZ511479 | reverse complement strand
GCGCCAGCAGCGCCGCACGGGCCTTTGGTGTGGCCAGCTGTGCCAGCAGTGCGGTTTTCACCGCATCTTCAAACCAATAGCGTGCTTGGGCGCCACGTGTTTGCTCCCAAAATCCATTGTCGCGCCGCCACTGCGACAATTCTTGCAGGCGCTCCCAAACCTCCGGCAGGCCACGCTCCTCCAGCGCCGAGACGGTCATCGCACAAGGGTACCCCGCAGGATCCTGTTCCCGCTTGCGCATCAGGCGCAGCGCCCCCGCATAGTCAGCCTGCGTTCGGGTCGCGGTCGCCTTGAGATCGCCATCCGCCTTGTTGACCACAATCAGATCGGCCATTTCCATGATCCCGCGCTTGACGCCCTGCAACTCGTCCCCGCCCGCAGGCGCGAGCAGCAGTAAAAACAGATCGGACATCTGCGCCACAACAGTTTCCGACTGGCCGACGCCCACCGTCTCGATCAACACCACGTCAAAGCCAGCCGCCTCGCACAGCGCCACCGCCTCCCGCGTGCGCCGCGCCACACCGCCCAGATGGGTCTGGCTGGGGCTCGGACGGATAAAAGCATTGAGGTCGCGGCTCAGTAAATCCATCCGCGTCTTGTCGCCCAGGATCGAGCCCCCCGAGCGCGCCGAGCTTGGATCGACCGCCAGCACCGCTACGCGCTTGCCCTGCGCGGTAAGCATCAAACCGAAACTCTCGATAAACGTGGATTTCCCGACACCCGGCGTGCCGGACAGCCCAATGCGCAATGCCTCACGGTTTTGCCCCAAAGCATCCAGCAGCGCGGTCGCCTGCGCACGGTGATCGGCGCGGCCACTCTCCACCAGCGTGATGCCCCGCGCCAAGGCGCGCCGTTCGCCTGCGCGGATGCGCTGTGCCATGTCTGCAATGTCTGCAATGTCCATTCGTGCCTCCGCGCCCGTCTAGAGCCGTTTTGCACGCCCGCCCGCATGAATGTCCAGCCTTGCCCCGCACCGCCTCCCCGCAGATAAGGTGTTCATGCAAAACCTGCTGCCCATAGATGATGTAATGCCCGACGTGCTGGACGCCCTGCGCACACGGGGGCGTCTGGTGCTGCAAGCGCCCCCCGGTGCAGGCAAAACCACCCGCGTGCCATTGGCGATGCTGGACGCAAAGCTGTGTGCGGGCCGTATCCTCATGCTGGAGCCCCGCCGCCTTGCCGCCCGTGCCGCAGCGGAGCGGATGGCGCAAACTCTGGGCGAGCAAGCAGGCGAGACGGTGGGCTACCGCGTGCGCGGCGCCTCTGCCGTCTCGAAGGCGACCAGGATCGAAGTCGTGACCGAAGGCATCCTCACCCGCATGATCCAGGACAACGCAGAGCTGCCCGGCATCGGCGCGGTGATCTTTGACGAATTTCACGAACGCTCGCTCAACGCCGATCTGGGGCTGGCGCTGTGTCTGGAAATCGCGGGCGCGCTACGCGACGACCTGATGCTGGTCGCGATGTCCGCCACGCTGGATGCGGGCCCCGTCGGCACGTTGATGGACGCGCCTGTCGTCACCGCGCAGGGCCGCAGCTTTGAGGTCGAGACACGCTGGCTGGATAAACCGCTGGCCAAAACCCTGCGGTTCGAGCAGGCCGTGGCCGATCTGGTGCTGCACGCGCTCCGGCAGGCCGAGGGGTCTGCCCTTGTTTTTCTGCCCGGCGAGGGGGAGATCCGGCGCGTGCAGGCCCTGCTGGCGCGGCAGCTGCCCGAGGATTGCACGCTGGCCCCGCTGTTCGGCGCGATGGCGTTCAAGGACCAGCGCGCGGCGATCAACCCTGTGCCCTCGGGCCGCAAGATTGTGCTGGCCACTGCCATCGCCGAAACATCTCTGACCATCGAGGGCATCCGCATCGTGGTGGACGCAGGGCGCGCGCGGCGGGCCGAATTCAACCCTGCCTCGGGCATGTCGCGCCTTGTCACCACCCGCGTCACGCAGGCCGAGGCGACCCAGCGCGCAGGCCGTGCCGGCCGGATGAGCACGGGCATCGCCTTCAGGATGTGGACAAAGGGCGAGGACGGCGCGCTGGCCGCCTACCCCCCCGCCGAAATCGAGAGCGGTGACCTGTCCGCCTTTGCGCTGGAGCTGGCGCTGTGGGGGGCGCAGGCCGAGGATCTGTCGTTCGTCACGCCCCCCCACGCGGGCCGTCTGCAAGAGGCGCGCGCGGTTCTGCACATGCTGGACGCACTGGATGCGCGCGGCCGCATCACTGCCCACGGCCGACAGCTGGCGAAACTGCCGCTGCATCCGCGCCTTGCCCATATGGTCGCGCGGGGCGGGCGCGGGGCGGCAACCCTTGCCGCCATTCTGGCAGAGCGCGATCCCCTGCGCGGCGCGCCGCTGGACCTGTCGCACCGCCTGCGCGCAGTCGCGGGCCAGCCTACCGCGGGGGAGGTGCATCACGCCACCCTCGCCCGCATCCGCACAGAGGCAAAGCGGCTGGCCCGCGCCACAGCAGCAAACGGGCCAGAGGACACAGGCACGCTGGCCGCGCTGGCCTATCCCGACCGAATCGGGCTGCGGCGCCACGGCGAGGGCGCGCGGTTTGTGCTGTCGGGGGGCAAGGGCGCGGTGATCACGAATGCCGATCCGCTGGGCAATGCACGGCTGATCGTGGCCACGGACCTTGACGGCGACCCGCGCGAGGCCCGCATCCGCCAAGGCACCGCCCTGAGCGAGGGTGCGTTGCGCGAGACCTTTGGCGCGCAGATCGCGTGGCACGACCATTGCATTTGGTCGCGCCGTCACGGGCGGGTCGAGACACGGCGGCAAGAGCGCTTTGGCGCGCTGGTGCTGGACGACCGCAGCTGGTCCGACGCCCCCGACGACCGGATCGCCGACGCAATGCTGGAGGGGATCGCCCAGCTGGGCCTGCGGCCCGACAAGGCGGCAGCGCGTTTTCTGCGCCGCGCAGCCCTGATGGGAGGTCAAGACGGGTTTCCAGATTTCTCCGAGGCGCATCTGCTGGAGACGACCCGCGACTGGCTGCTGCCGCATCTGGCGGGTGTGCGCAACACCGCCGACTGGAAACGCTTTGATCTGCTGCCCGCGCTGCGCGCACGGCTCGACTGGGACCAGAGCCAGCAGATGGACCGCATCGCCCCTGCGCATTTCGAGACGCCGCTGGGGCGCCGCATCGCCATCGACTATGATGGCGACATCCCCCAGATCGCCGTGCGTCTGCAAGAAATGTTCGGCGTCACCCGCCACCCGCAGGTCGCAGACCAGCCCTTGCAGGTGACGCTGCTGTCGCCTGCCCAGCGCGCCGTGCAGGTCACGATGGATTTGCCCGGCTTCTGGAACGGCTCTTATGCCGATGTGCGCAAGGATATGCGCGCCAGATACCCCCGTCATCCGTGGCCCGAAGACCCCACCGCCGCCGATCCGACCTTGCGCGCAAAACCGCGCGGCACCTGAAAACCGGCGCGTATCTGCACCACTTTACGCGCGTTGCGCCTGAAAACGCCCTGAAATTCCGTTCAAACAGCTGTTTCATTTGCAGTTTTGCAAGCCTGTGGATAAGTTTTGCAAAAAATAAACCAGGCAGTGATAGTACAGGTGGTGACATGGTAAAACACGCATTCAAATCCGCATGGGCGGGGCTGCTGGGGCAGCGCAAGGAAGTAGAACGGCGCGCGCAGATCGCCGCCATCTGCTATCGCGAAACACCGCAAGGGCGCGAGGTGCTGCTGATCACCAGCCGCGATACGAAACGCTGGATCGTGCCCAAAGGCTGGCCGATTGACGGGCTGGACGGTCCGGCCTCGGCCTTGCAGGAAGCATGGGAGGAAGCGGGCGTGCGCCGCGCGGACATCACCCATGTACCACTGGGCACCTATACCTACGACAAGCGCCTGCGCAGCGGTGACCTGCTGCCCGTCGAGGCCACCGCCTATCTGGCGCAGGTCACCGAACTGGCCGATCATTTCCCCGAAGTGTCCGAGCGGACGCGCAAATGGGTCACGCCCGCGCAAGCCGCCGACATGGTGGCGGAGCCGGAGCTGCGAGACATCCTCTGCGCGCTGTAATGCGAGACATCCTCTGCGCGCGCTCTAATGCGTGACATCCTGCGCGCGCTAAAGCGATAGCGGCCCGCTATTTTCCAAGACACCAGCGCATGATTGCCTTTTGTGCGTGCAGACGGTTTTCGGCCTCGTCAAAGATCACCGAATGGGGGCCGTCCATGACCGCGCTGGTTGCCTCGTCGTCGCGGTGCGCGGGCAGGCAGTGCATGAACAAGGCATCCGGTTTGGCCTGTGCCATCAGCGCCTCGTTCACCTGATAGCCGCGCAGCTGGTTGTGCCGCCGCTCGCGCGCGGATTGCGGATCATGCATGGACACCCATGTGTCGGTGACTACCAGATCAGCACCCGCCACAGCCTCCTGAGGGTTGCGCACGGTCGTATACAGCCCGTCCAGCGCGCGCTCGGGGTCGAGGGTTTCGGGGCCGGTAAACACCAGATCAAAGTCGAATTGTTTGGCCGCATGGGCAAAGCTGGCAAAGACGTTGTTGCCATCGCCGGACCAGACCACGCGCTTTCCCTTGATGGGGCCGTTATGTTCCTCGAAGGTCATGACATCGGCCATGATCTGACACGGGTGCGTGCGATTGGTCAGCCCGTTGATCACGGGCACGGTCGCGTGTTCGGCCATCTCCAGCAGGGTTGCCTCCTCGAAGGTGCGGATCATGATCAGATCGACATATCGCGACAGCACGCGCGCGGTATCCGCGATTGTCTCGCCGTGGCCAAGTTGCATATCGGCGCCCGACAGGACCATCGTCTGCCCGCCCATCTGCCGCACGCCCACGTCGAAAGAGACGCGCGTGCGGGTCGAGGGTTTTTCGAAGATCAGCGCAACCATGTGGTCCTTGAGGGGCTGGTCGTCGTCCACTGCCCCGCGCGGACGGCCGGCGCGCGCGGATTTCATCGCGTTGGCCCGGTCGAGGATCGCACGCAAATCGGCCTGACCGGTGTGATGGATATCTAGAAAGTGTTTCATGGGTTCGGTTCTTTATAGCAGGTGGTGCGGGCGGGGCAGCCCGCGCGCAATCGAGTTTAAGGGAAAAATGAAGATCAGGCGGCGCCAAGCTGGGTGGCCGCGCGATCGAGGCGGATGACGGCCTGTGCGATTTCGTCGTCCGTGATATTGAGCGGCGGGAGCAGGCGCACGACATTGTCTGCCGCGGGCACGGTAATCAGCTCTTGAGCGTAGCCCGCGTTGACCAGATCGGCGGGGGCGCATTTACATTTGAGGCCCAGCATCAGCCCCGCGCCGCGCACCCCCTCGAAGATATCGCCATGCGCGGCCACCAGTCCTTCGAGCTTTTGGCGCATCAGGCCTGCCTTGCGGTTGACCTCTGCGAGGAAGCCGGGATCGGTGACGATGTCCATCACAGCCGCGCCCACAGCGCAGCCCAAAGGGTTGCCGCCGTATGTCGAGCCGTGTGTGCCTGCGGTCATGCCGCTGGCTGCGTTTTCAGTGGCCAGAACCGCGCCAAGGGGGAAGCCGCCGCCGATGCCTTTTGCGACCATCATGATATCGGGCGTAACGCCTGCCCATTCGTGGGCAAAAAGTTTGCCTGTCCGGCCCACGCCGCACTGGACCTCGTCGAGTATCATCAGCACGCCGTGGCTGTCGCACAGATCGCGCAGCCCTTTCAGGCAGGCGTCGGGCAGCGGGCGAATGCCCCCCTCGCCCTGCACAGGCTCGACCAGCACGGCACAGGTCTGATCGCTCACCGCTGCCGCAAGCGCGTCATGGTCGCCGAATTCGAGATGGGTGAAGCCGCCCAGCAGCGGGCCGAAACCTTTTGTCATTTTCTCTGAACCCGCCGCCGCGATACCCGCAGAGGAACGACCGTGGAAGGCGCCCGAGAAAGTGATGATCTCGGTCCGCTCCGGCTGGCCTTTGTCATAGAAATACTTGCGCGCCATTTTGACGGCCAGCTCACAGCTTTCGGTGCCGGAGTTCGTAAAGAAAACCGTGTCGGCAAAGCTATGCGCCACCAGCCGGTCGGCCAGCGCGGTTTGCTGGGGGATCTCGTACAGGTTGGAGGTGTGCCACAGCGCGCCTGCTTGCGTGGTCAACGCCTGCGTCAGCGCGGGGTGGGCATGGCCCAGCGCGTTGACCGCGATGCCTGCGCCGAGGTCCAGAAACCGTCGGCCATCCGCCTCGACCAGCCATGTGCCACTCCCTTTGACAAAGCTGAGCGGGGCACGGGAATAGGTCGGCAGAACAGAAGCGATCATCTGGATCATCCTTTCAGGAGGAAGCCGCAAAAAGGCCAAGAGGCCATGCAGGCGGCGGCGGGTCAAGTTGATTTGGATAGGGCTGCGCGATTTGCGCAATAGATCAGTCCTGCCGGTTGCGGACAGGACACGGGCGGCAGCTTAGCTACGGCGTCGTCGGAGCGTGGGATGTGTGCGTGTGATCATGGCTCTGTTGTACCCGCCCTGCGCCGATTTGCAAGCGCCGCACATACGCGCCCTTGCGGTAGCGTTGCATCCGCGCCATAGCGAAAGCCATGTACGTCCAGAAATCCCAAAGCAATGCAATTGCCGCCGCGCTGATCCTTGTCGCTGCCGCCTTTATCGCCGCAACGACATTGTTCGCAAAGGCACTGGGGACCGACAGTTTGGGGCCGCGCCTGCCTGCATTTCAGATCAGCCACGGGCGGTTCCTGTTTGCCTTTCTGGCGCTGCTGGCCGTTGCTGCCGTGCTGCGCCCCGCCCTGTCTGCGCCGCGCTGGCCGCTGCATATTGCGCGCACGGTGTTCGGCTGGGCGGGGGTGACGCTGATGTTTGCCTCTGTCGCGTATATTCCGCTGGCGGACGCTACGGCGCTGTCCTTTCTCAATCCCGTGTTTGCCATGATGCTGGCCATTCCGCTGCTGGGCGAGAAAGTGGGGCGGGTGCGCTGGTCTGCTGCGGCCCTCGCGCTGATCGGCGCAATGATCTTGCTGCGCCCTACCCCTGCCAGTTTCCAGCTGGCTGCGCTGCTGGCACTGGGGGCGGCGGTTGTGATGGGCGTTGAGCTGATCTGTATCAAAAGGCTGGCAGGCCGCGAAAATCCGTTTCAAATCCTGCTGGTCAATAATGCGATCGGCCTGACCATCGCCACCTGTGCCGTCATACCCGTCTGGCAAATGCCCAACACCGCGCAATGGGGCGCGCTGGCCGGGATCGGTCTGTGCATGGCTGTGGCGCAGGCGTGTTTCGTCAATGCGATGGCGCGTGCAGATGCCAGCTTTGTTGCGCCGTTCAGCTATGCCACGCTGGTTTTCGCCGCAGGCTATGACGCGCTGTTCTATGGCACACGCCCTGACGCGGTCACCTATCTGGGGGCTGCAATCATTCTGTCGGGTGTATTATGGCTCGCTCTGCGCGAGGCCCACCTGAAAAAGCCCGCGCCGCGTGTGCACACCTCTGTCTGATGCCTTGCACCTGCCGCCACAGCGATTAGTATAGAGAATGAATTTTGCCAAAGCGGTCCGATCAGGGCCGCTTTTTACACTAGGGAAGCTTCCATGTCCTGGACCGATGACCGCGTTGAAATATTGAAGAAAATGTGGGGTGAGGGCCAGTCCGCTAGCCAGATCGCAAAAGAGCTGGGCGGCGTGACCCGCAACGCCGTAATCGGAAAGGTTCATCGTCTGGGCCTGTCCAACCGTGCCACTGCAGGTGCTGCCGCCGCGAAAGCAGAGCCGAAAGCAAAGGCCGCGCCAAAGGCAAAAGCACCGCCCAAGACCGCCCCCCCCGAGGCAAAGCCCGCCTCGGAGAAGCCCGACCTCAAGACCGAGCCCGCGATTGCCCCGCAGCACAACATGCCCGCGCGCAAACAGATTATTCCTGCAGGCCAACCCCTGCCGCCACAGCCCTCGGCCAATGAAATCAGCCCCGAGGCGCTGGCAAAGGTCAACGAGATCGAGAAAAAGGCCAAGAAGTTGAGCCTGATGGAGTTGACCGAGCGGACCTGCAAATGGCCCGTGGGCGACCCCGCGACGGAGGACTTCTGGTTCTGCGGCCTGCCTGTCAAACAGGGCAAACCCTACTGCGAGGCGCATGTTGGCGTGGCCTTCCAACCGATGAGCGCGCGGCGCGACCGCCGCCGCTGAGGCACGGCGCCGCGTGGCGTGAAACATTAGTCCCGCAGACTTGAGTTGCGGCAGGGTTCGTCGCGTGGTCTGAGCAAAGGCACCACCGCAACAAGGACGCCCCCCATGTCAGATGCCTCCATGATCCGCGCCGCAGACGCTATCGCCCGCCGCCTGTACGAGGCGGGGTGCCGCCACGCGTTCGGCATGCCGGGCGGCGAGGTCCTGACCCTTGTTGATGCGCTTGAAGCGGCGGGCATCACCTTTGTTCTGTGCAAGCATGAGAACGCCGCCGGTTTTATGGCCGAAGCTGCATGGCATCAAAGCGGTGCGCCCGGCATCATGGTCGCCACCATCGGGCCGGGCCTCCTGAACGGGGTCAACGCCATTGCCAACGCGCTGCAGGACCGCGTACCGTTGATCGTCCTGTCGGGCTGCGTGGACGCGCACGAGGCGCAGACCTACACCCATCAGGTGCTCGACCAGCAGGCCGTGCTGCGTCCGATCACGAAGGCCGGTTTCAGGCTGAGCGCGCAGGCCGCCCATGTCATCGCGGATAAGGCAGTGGGCATCGCACTGGAAGGGCGGCCCGGCCCCGTGCACATCGACGTGCCGATTTCGGTGGCGGATGCGCAGATCACCGCGACACCGCCAGCGCCGCGCGCGCGCACCGCGCAAACCGTGCCCGCCCCTGCCGATCTGGCGCGCGCGCAGGGCTGGCTGGAACAGGCGCAGCGCCCTGTCATCATCGCAGGCGTCGATGCCATGAACGAGGCTGCGGGCCCAAGCATCACCGAATTTGCCAATCGCTTTGGCATCCCCGTCCTCACCAGCTACAAGGCAAAAGGGCTGCTGGATGAAAATCATCCGCTGTCGCTGGGCGGCGCAGGGCTGTCGCCGCTGGCTGACACGCATCTGCTGCCTTTTGTCCACGCGGCCGATCTGGTCCTGTGCATCGGCTATGACCCGATCGAAATGCGCCCCGGCTGGCGCGATGTCTGGGATCCGCGCCAGACCCGCGTCATCGACATCACAGCCGAGCCGAACCACCACTTCATGCATCAGGCCAGCCTGCCTGTCGTTGCCTCCATCCCCGCGACCCTTGCCGCAATGAGCCGGGGGATCACACCTGTCGACACATGGCGCGGCGGCGAGATCGAGGCGCTCAAATCCGCGCTGGCAGGCGCCTTTCCGGTGGATGAAGACTGGGGGCCCGCGGCCATCATCGACACCTGCCGGACCCATCTGCCCCAAACTACAATCGCCACAGCAGACAGCGGCGCGCACCGCATCCTGCTCAGCCAGATGTGGCGCTGTGGGTTTCCGCGCGGATTGCTGCAATCCTCCGCGCTGTGTACGATGGGTTGCGCGCTGCCGCTGGCGATGGGCACCGCACTCTGTGTGCCGGACAGCACGGTCGTCTCCTTCTCGGGTGATGCGGGTTTTCTGATGATCGCGGGCGAGCTGGCCACCGCCAAAGAGCTGGGCATCAAGCCGGTCTTCGTGGTCTTTGTCGATGCGTCGCTGGCGTTGATCGAACTCAAGCAGCGCCAACGCCAAATGCGCAACGCCGCCGTTGATTTCGGCACCCATGATTTTGCGGCGATGGGCGTGGCCTTTGGCGGGGCGGGCCATACCGTGCGCAGCCGCGATGCGCTTGCGGAGGCACTGCGGTCCGCACTCAAGGCTGAGACGTTCACCGTCATTGCCTGCATCATCGAACGGGGGGCCTATGACGGACGCATCTGAAACCACCACTGCCACACCCGGCGCGCTGGACGGATTGTTCGTCCTTGACCTGACGCGCATCCTTGCCGGTCCGACAGCCACGCAAATGCTGGGCGACATGGGTGCGACGATCATCAAGATCGAGAACCCGAAAACCGGCGGCGACGACACGCGCAGCTGGGGCCCGAACTATGCCAGAAACGACGACGGCACCGCCTCGGACCTGTCTGCCTATTTCATGTCGAGCAACCGCAACAAACGCTCGGTCGCGGTGGACATCGCCACGCCGCAGGGGCAGGACATCATCCGCCGTCTTGCGGCGCGCGCCGATGTGGTGGTCGAGAATTTCAAACCCGGCGGGCTGGTGAAATACGGGCTGGATCACGCGACCCTGTGCAAGGCGCATCCCGCGCTCGTCTATTGCTCGATCTCGGGCTACGGGCAGACGGGGCCGAACCGTGAAAAGCCCGGCTATGACCTGATGGCGCAGGGGTTCGGCGGGATCATGTCCATCACCGGCGACCCGGACGGCGCGCCCACAAAGGTCGGCGTGGGCATCGCGGATGTGATGTGCGGCATGTACGCGACCATCGGCATCCTGACCGCCCTGCGCCACCGCGACAAAACCGGCGAGGGTCAACATGTCGAACTGGCCCTGATCGACGCGCAAATGGCATGGCTGATCAACGAGGGGCTGAACTTTCTCACCTCCGGTACATTGCCGGAGCGGCGCGGCAACGCCCACCCCAACATCGTGCCCTATGACGCCTTTGCCGTGGCCGACGGGCATTTCCTGCTGGCCGTCGGCAATGATGCGCAATTCGCACGCTTTTGCGATGTAATCGGCCAGCCCGATCTGGCCACCAACAGCGCCTTCGCGACCAACCTCGCACGCATCGCCAACCGCGAGGCGCTGATGACGCATATCCGCCCCGCACTTGCCGGTTGGCACAAGAACGATATTCTGGAGGCCTTGCGCGCGGTCAAAGTGCCCGCAGGGCCGATCAACACCATCGAGGAGGCGCTGCACTCGGATCAGGCGCAGGCGCGCGGAGCGGTGCAAACTGTGCAGGCCGCAGGCATCGCGGGCGGTGCGGTGCAGCTGCTGGGCAACCCGCTCAAATTCTCGGCAACGCCGGTGAAATACGATCGCGCGCCACCGCGTTTCGGACAGGACACGGATGAAGTTCTTGAAACATGGCTAGGGGACAAAACCCCTTAAGGGACGCTTTGCCCACCAATTGCGCGGACAAACCATTCCCTTTTGAAATCCGGCTCACAAATCCGCATATCGGCTTCACGTTGCTGTGTGGCCCGCTGACGGGCACTGCGCAGATCGCATATAGTGAGGCAACGCCACACTGTGGCCCGTCCCTCCTGATGAAAGGCGCGCTTTGATGACTTTGACCGATATGTGCGGATGCCCTGTGACCCTCACGTCCTCTGCTGCGCTTGAGGATTGGAACGGCGTGATCCACGGCCTGTTGTCGCACGGCACGCAAACCCCGATCCATCTGGGTCGCCTGATGGAGGCGGAGCCTGAATTTGCGATGGGCCATGCCGCGCGCGGGTTGTTTTGCCTGATGACCGGCCGCGCCGAGGTTTTGCCCGCCGCCCACGGCGCCCTTGCCACCGCGCAAACCGCCGCTACCGGCACGCAGATCACCGCGCGCGAACGCGGCTGGATCCGTGCGCTGGAACTGTGGCTGAACGGCGCGCCAACCGCAGCCATCGCCAGCGTCGAGGACGTGCTGCGCGACCTGCCCCACGACAGCCTGTCGGCCAAGCTCAGCCACGGTATCCGTTTCATGCTGGGCGACAGCGCCGGCATGCGCCGCTCGGTCGAGCGGGTGCTGGAGGCGCATGGCACCGATCATGCCTGTCGCGGCTACATTCTGGGCTGTCACGCCTTCACGCTGGAGGAAACCGGCGACTATGCCCGCGCCGAGGCCACAGGCCGCGACGGGCTGACCTTTGCCGCCGACGACGCCTGGGGGCTGCACGCGGTCGCCCATGTTTGTGACATGACCGCGCGCGCGGATGACGGCATTGCCCTGATCGAGCAAAACAGCGCCGCATGGAGCGGCTCGAACAATTTTCGCTATCATGTCTGGTGGCACAAGGCCCTGCTGCACATGGAGCGCGGTGAGCTGGACACGGCGCTTGGCCTTTATGACGCGCAGATCCGCCACGACAAAACCGACGACTACCGCGACATTTCAAACGCGACATCGCTGCTGATGCGGCTGGAACTGGAGGGCATGGACATCGGTCCCCGCTGGGAGGAACTGGCGGATTTCTCCGAAAACCGCGTCGAGGACGGCTGTCTGGTTTTTGCCGATCTGCACTATCTTCTGGCCCTGACCGGTGCGGCGCGCGGCGCGGCGCAGGATGCAATGGCCGCGCGGTTCGCCCGCGATGCAACCAAATCGGGCGAGATGGCCGCGCGCGTCGAGGCCCCGGGCACCGCCGCGCTGGCCGGTCTGAATGCCTTTTCCGAAGGGCGCTATGACACGGCGTTTCTAAATCTGGCAGCGGCGCGCCCCCTGATGCCAACCATCGGTGGCAGTCACGCGCAACGTGATGTATTCGAGCGGATGACGATCGACGCAGGCCTGCGTGCAGGGCGCTATGACGCGACTGCCGCGATCCTGCGCGATCGCCAGAAACTGCGCGGCGGCCACATCGACCGGTTCGCCGCGACACGTCTGGAAAAGCTCAACACCGCCCGCGGCATCGCCGCGCAATAAACCGGAACACCCATGACGCCTGCCACCGCCCCGCCCCCTTCTGCTGCTGTTGCCGCCGCTGCCCCGCGCGTGCGCGACCTGCGGCTGGATTTCTTTCGCGGCATCGCAATGTTCATCATCCTGATCGCACACACACCGGGCAATTTCCTGACCTCGTGGATTCCGGCACGCTGGGGGTTTTCAGACGCGACCGAGATGTTCGTGTTCTGCTCGGGCATGGCCTCGGCCATTGCGTTCGGCGGCGCGTTCCAGCGCGCAGGCTGGACGCTGGGCACGGCGCGCGTGGGCTTTCGCATCTGGCAGGTCTACTGGGCGCACATCGGATTGTTCATTGCCGTCGCCGCGCTGATGGCCGCGTTCGATTTTTACGGTGACACCGGCAAAACCTATATCGGGTCGCTCAATCTGTGGAAGTTTTTTGCCGATCCTGCCGTGCCCCTGCTGGGGCTGGTGACGCTGACCTATGTGCCCAATTATTTCGATATCCTGCCGATGTATATGGTGGTGCTGGCGATGATGCCGCTGATGATGGCAGCGCAGCGCATTCATACAGGGCTGGTGTTCGCGCTGATGGCGGGGATCTGGCTGGGCGCGCAGACCGCCCTGTGGGGGCCTGCAAACCTCTCCCTCCCGGCCGAGCCGTGGTCACAGCGCCAATGGTTTTTCAATCCCTTCGGCTGGCAGCTGATCTTTTTCACCGGGTTTGCATTCATGCGCGGCTGGCTGCCCAAACCGCCGGTGCACGCGGGGCTGATCGCGCTGGCCGCGCTGGTCGTGCTGGCCAATATCCCGCTCAGCAATATCGGCGTGCGCGCCATCGCGCGGGACTGGTTTTTTGTGACCGACGCAGGCAACCCTGTTATCGACGCGCGTCTGGCGATCAGGCCGCTGATCAACAAGACCGATTTCGGGCTGTTCCGCTATCTGCATTTTCTCGCCCTCGCCTATCTGGCGTGGGTGCTGGCAGGGGACAAGGGCGACAATCTGTTGGCGCGCGGTACGGGTGTGCTGGCGCGGATCTGGGGCCACATCCTTGCGATCATCCTCAAGGTAGGCCAGCAATCGCTGGCCGTCTTTGTCGTGTCGATGTTCACAGCGCGGGTGATGGGGTTTGTCATGGATCATACGGGCCGCGAGACGGGCATGACACTGCTGGTCAATCTGGGGGGGGCCTGCGTACTGGTTGCCACGGCTTATGGCGCGGGGTGGTTCAAATCCCAACCCTGGCGGCGCAAAACCTGATGCTGCGCCGCGATCTGCTCAAATCCCTTGCGGCACTGGCAGCACTGCCCACCGGCGCGCTGGCCGCTGACGCGCCGCTGCGCACAGGCGCGCCCGCGCCGTTTAACGCGCAAACGGTACTGAACCGCGCCCGCGCGCTGGCTGCAGCCCCCTACACCCCGCCCCCCATGATCCCGCAGGCGTGGCAGGACATCAGCTATGACCAGTACCGCAAAATCTGGTTCGATGCGCGCAATGCCCTGTGGGAGGGCACCGACCTGCCCCAGCGTCTGGATGTGTTTGCGCCGGGCCTGTATTATCCGCGCGGGGTCGAGATCAACATCGTGCGCGACGGGGCCGCCGCCCCGCTGGTGTTTGATCTGGACGTCTTTGACCGTACCGACAAATTCCCCGAGCTGCCGCTGAACGATCACATGGGCTATTCCGGTTTTCGCTTGCGCGCCGATCTCGACGGCCGCGCCATCCCCACCGAATACGCGGTCTTTCAGGGTGCCAGTTATTTTCGCGGGGTCGGCGCGGGGGAGGTTTACGGCCTGTCCGCGCGCGGTCTTGCCCTCAAAACCGGCGACCCGATGGGCGAGGAGTTCCCCGACTTCACCGCCCTGTGGGTCGAAACCCCACGCCCCGGCGACACCGGCATGACCGTTCATGCGCTGCTCGACAGTCCCAGCTGCACGGGGGCCTTCCGCTTTGACATGACCCACGGCGCTGTCCTGGACATGGAGGTTGATGCCACGATTTTCGCCCGCACAGAGCTGCCGCATCTTGGCATTGCGCCGCTCACCTCGATGTTTTTGTTCGACGCCACGGACCGCACGCGGTTCTCCGACTTCCGTCCCAACGTGCATGACAGCGACGGCCTGCTGATCCACAATGGCGCGGGCGAGATCATCTGGCGGCCCCTCGCGAATCCCGCCACGCTTGAGGTCAGCGCCTTTGGCGACACCAACCCCAAGGGGTTTGGCCTGATGCAGCGCAAGCGCGCGTTCGACGACTATAACGATCTCGAAGCGCTCTATCACAAGCGTCCCTCTGTCTGGATCACGCCGCGCGGTGACTGGGGTGCCGGCGCTGTGACGCTGGTGGAAATTCCGACCGATCTGGAAATCTACGACAACATCGTGGCCTACTGGCGCCCCGCTGCCCCGCTGGCGGCGGGGGCCACGCAACGCCTGCGCTATAACCTGCAATGGGGTGCCGACCCCGCCCCGCACAGGCCGCAGGTGCTGCGCGTCCTGCACACGGCGATGGGCGGCAGACCCGAGGGCGGGCTGGTCATGGTGATTGATTTCTCGGACGGCCCGTCACTGCCCGCCAATCTGGACGAGATCGACGTTGTGCTGCGCAGCAGCCACGGCACCACCACGCCCGGCATCGTGCAGCGTAATCCGCAAACCGGCGGCCCACGGCTGGCCTTCACCTTTGATCCCGAACAGGCGCAGGTGGCAGAGTTTCGCGTGCAGCTGCGCCATGCCGACGCCCCGCTGAGCGAGGTCTGGCTGTACCGGTGGACGCCCACATGACGCGCGCGACCTGCGATATGCCCGCCCCCGCGCCGCTGGCGGCACAGGCGCAAACCCTGACGCAAGCGCCCCTGCCACGCACGCCACTGACCACGCCTGCCTATAACGGCTGGCGGCTGGCCACCTTCGTGCCCGCGCTGCTGGGCACGCTGCTGCTGATGTACGGGCTGTACGGCTGGCTGGCCGGCGGCGGCATGAGCGGGATGGAATGGGCGTTGCTCAGCATGATCGGCGCAACCTTTGTCTGGGTCTCGCTGTCGGTCAGCACGGTGGGCGTGGCCATAGCCGGGCTATTGGCGCGCGCGCGCGCGGACGACACACCCAAGGGCACCGTCACCGGCATCGACGTGGCCCTGCTGGTCCCTGTCTATAACGAGGCGCCGGCCAGTGTATTCGGCAATGCCGCCGCGATGCTGCACGATCTGGCCACCCGCGCGGGTCCGCACCGCTACACGATGTTCATTCTGTCCGACACCCGTGACGCCGCGATTGCCGCGCTCGAATGGCGCGCCTTTGCCGACCTCAAGGCGCATGCCCCGCGCGGCATCGCCATCCACTACCGCCGCCGCGAAATGAACCACGACAAAAAGGTCGGCAACATCGCGGAGTGGACCCGTGGCTGGGGGGCTGCCTATGACGGGATGGTCGTACTGGACGCCGACAGCCTGATGAGCGGGCGCGCGATCGAGCGCCTTGCCTCGGAGCTGTCGTCGGACCCTGCCGCGGGGCTGATCCAGACCTTTCCCATGCTGATCGGCGCGCAGACCGTTTTCGCGCGGCTGCAACAATTCTCCAACATCGCCTACGGCTGGCTGCTGGCCGAGGGGCTTGCGACGTGGGCGCGCTCGGAGGGGAATTACTGGGGGCACAATGCGATCATCCGCACGCGCGCCTTTGCCGATTGCGCGATGCTGCCGCACCTGCGCGGGCGGCGCGGGCGCGCGGATCTGATCCTGAGCCATGATTTCGTCGAGGCAGGGCTGCTGCGGCGCGCAGGCTGGGGCGTGCGGTTCTTGCCCCGCGTGACCGGCAGCTTTGAGGAAACGCCCGCGACGCTGATCGACTATGTGATCCGCGACCGCCGCTGGTGCCGGGGCAATCTGCAACACCTGCGGCTGCTGGGCACCAAGGGGCTGCACCCTGTTTCGCGGTTTCATCTGTTCCACGGCGCCGTTGCCTATCTGCTGAGCCCTGCGTGGTTTTTCCTGCTGGTGATCTGGGCGCTGCTGGGCAAAGACGCGGACACCAACGTCATTCGTTATTTCAACGATGCAAATCCCCTGTTCCCCGATTGGCCCCCCGCCATGAGCCATATCGACAGCGCTGTGTTTCTGGTCATCATGTACGCCATGTTGCTGACCCCCAAGATCGCGGGCGCGGGCATTATCGCGGCCACCCCGCGCGCCGCGCGCCTGTTCGGGGGCGCATTGCCGTTTCTGGGCAGCTTCGCGGTCGAGGTGGCCCTGTCGATTGCCTATGCCCCGCTGATGATGATCCAGCAAAGCAAGGCCGTGCTGCGCGCCCTGACGACCCGTTCCGAGGCATGGGCCCCGCAAGCACGCGATCTGCGCCGGCACAGCTGGCCTACGCTGGTCAAATTCCACTGGGTCGAAACGGCGCTGGGGCTGGTGCTGTTGTCGGGACTGTTGTCGGGGCTGGTTTCGCTGTGGCTGGTGCCGATTGTTGCCAGCCTTGTGCTGGCGGTGCCGCTGTCGGCGCTGTCGGGGCTGCGCATCAGTGCGCGCGCGCCGATCCCGCTGCGCCTCGACAGCCCCTACACGCTGCGCGAACCGGCCATCGTCCAGCGCGCCGCGAAAGAGCGCGCGCGCCTCACGAGCGTTCTGGCAACTCCCTCGGTCGCCGCAGAATAGCGGGCACCCCCCATGATGCAAAACGCCCGCCGGTTTGATCCAGCGGGCGTTTTCATCTTTGTGCAAGGCGCACGGCGCGATCTACGAGGTCACTTGCTCTCGCAGGATGGACGCGGTGAGCGACAGCATCAGATAAATCCCGCCAAAAATCAGGAACGCCAGAATGGTGTTCTCGAACTTGCGCGGATAGCTCGGCTCCTCGCTCGCGACGGGCCGCACGGCCACGGTGAGGTAGCGGACCTGACGGCCGGCCTCGGTGCGTGCTTGCTCCAGCCCCGTCTGGGCCAGTTGCAGGTTCGTGTCCGCACTCACCAGATCAGCCTGCGCCAGTTGCAAGGAGACGGCCTGCTGCGCCAGCGAATTGCTGCCCTCGGTCGCATTGTTCATCCGGCCGTTCAGCTGGTCCAGCGCGGCCTGAAGACGGCGCACATCACCCTGCGCGCCTTCGACTTTGGCGCGGTTGGGACGGGCGTTATCAAGCAGCGCAGCAAGCTCCAGCTGCTTTTCGATCAGCAATGTCTCGTAGTTGGTTATCTGCTGACGCAGCGCCATGATGACGGCCTCGGGATCGACCCCGTTTTCGACCTGCAATTCGATCAGCCGTTGCTGGGCATCGCGCCGCGCCTGAAGCGATTTTTCATAGCCGATTTCAGCATCGACCATCCCGCTGTCACGCTTGCCCTGGCTGAGGCTGTTGACGCGGTCCTCTGCGTATTTCAGCAAGCGTTCCGAGAATTTCGTGGCGATCTGCGGATCGGCTGCAATCACCTCCATGCGGATCACACCTTCGGTCGGGTCATAGCCGATCTTGATGTTCTTTTTGTACAGCTTATAGGCTTCCTCATTCGAGGGGTCCTCGGCCAGACGCTGGATCGGGTCGATGTTTTCATCAGTGAAATGCGCCTTGAAGCCCGCATCCTCGTCCAGCCGCAGCATCGCATCCTTGGACTGCAGATAGGCCTGCGTCGCGATACTGTCAGCCGAGTTGGCAAACTGCGTCGGAAGCAGCCCGCCAAACGGGCTGGCCCCGCCGCCGCCTTCGTTCTGGATAATCAGGAATTGGCTGTCGGTGGCATACATCGGTGTCGCCACCTTGTAGAAATAGTAACCCGCAAAGAACGTGGGGATCAGCACAAAAAACGCCAGCCGCACGATGAGCAGGCCCATCTTTTTGCGGCGTCGGCGTGAAATATCGCGCTGGATGTCCGAGATTTCGCGCATCCGGCGCTCCATCGGGTTATTGGCATCGGGGTCCGTATGGGTGGACGGCAATGTCTGACGACCCACCGGCACGGTCTGGGGCAATTGCACACGGCCCGCGCCTGCCCCGCCTGCCTGTGCGGGCAATTCGGCCAGCGCATTACCCGGCCCGCCCTCGTGCTGGGCACCACCTGCCTGCGGCACCACAAGTTCCAGCATATTCGAACGCTGGAAAGGGTCGATGCCTTTTTCACGCAGCAGACGCACCGCATCAAAATCCGACGTCGCGGGCAACCCGTGCTTTTGGGCCACGCGGCGCGCCATGCGCAGCTGACGGCCTGTCAGCCCCTCGCGGCGGATCGCGTCCATATCCTGCTCACCGCTGACCTGTGCAGCCGATGACACCTCGCCCGTCGCACCCCCCCCCTGCGCAGGAGCAGCCGCCGCAGGGCGCGGAGACTGAGACTGCGACTGGGGCTGTGGCGCAGGCGCAGGGCGCGGCGGTTTCGCCGCCGCCGGCTGTGCCTCTGGCTGGGCCGATTCCCCTTCGGTCGCTGCACTGGGGCTGCGTTTGATGCGGAATTTTCTAGCTTTGGGTTTCGTAGTCATACATCTGTTTCGCTTCTTCCAAGCTGTCAAAAACATTGAGCTGCCCGTTCATCAGAACCGCGGCAGTTCGCGCGAATTTTTCAAGCGTTTCCGCCTGGTGGGACACGATCACAATGGTCGTGGTCCGCAGACGTTCTTGCAGGATTTCACCTGCTTTTCTGTTAAACTCTACATCTGTCGTCGACGGCATGCCCTCGTCGATCAGATACATATCAAAATCCAGCGCCAACATCAGCGCAAAGGAAAATCGTGCGCGCATCCCCGCTGAGTATGTACCCAGCGGTTGATCGAAATATTCGCCAAGGCCACACAGCCAGCGGCAGAAGCTCTCGACATAGTCAGGGTCGAGCCCGTAAAGCCGCGCGATATAGCGCGAATTCTCCATCGCAGACACCTTGCCCACAACACCGCCCATGAACCCCAGCGGGAAGGAAATGTTGCAGCCGCGATAAATCTCGCCGTCGTCAGGTTTTTCCAGCCCCGCCATCATGTTGATGAGGGTGGTTTTACCCGTGCCGTTGGGGGCAAGGATGCCCATAGATTTTCCAAGCTCGACACGGAACGACACCCGGTCAAGGATGACCTTGTGTTGTGTGCCAGTCCAGTAGGACTTGGAAACGTTACGAAATTCCAGCATTGCGCGCCTGCTCCGGTTCGGCTTGCGGGTGAATTTATACCTCTCTTGCGGAGGATCTGTTTCTGTCTATCAACGGAATTTGACCATATTATGTCCCATTCGGAAACAAATGTACAACAGCAGGCCGTGCTCGAACCTACAGTCAAACTGTCATAGCCTAAAGGCCCCATCATCCGCAGGCCAGTGCCCGCAGCATTCGCGGTTAATGCCACGGGCAAACCGCTTGGCAAGGCGGCACATCCCGCTATCTGGGGTGTATGAATGATATCCGTCCAGCCCTTTCTGCCTGCACCCTGTGTGCTGACCGCTTTGCCGCGACGGCCAGCGCGCACCAGCCCAATCCGGTTGTCTGGTTCCAGCCCGGCGCGCGGCTGCTGATCGCCTCGCAGGCCCCCGGCATGAAGGTCCACCGCGCCAATACCCCGTTCTGGGATGCCTCGGGCGTGCGGCTGCGCAGCTGGCTGGGACTGGAGGAGGCCGCCTTTTATGACCGCGCCCGCGTGGCGATTATCCCGATGGCCTTTTGCTTTCCGGGTTATGACGCCAAGGGCAGCGACCTGCCACCGCCGCCCGTTTGCGCGCGGACGTGGCGGGCACAGGCGCTGGCGATGGTGCCCGATGTGGCCCTGACCGTGCTGATCGGCGG
>ENA-ORXR01001988-ORXR01001988.1-marine-metagenome-genome-assembly--contig:-NODE-1988-length-20306-cov-19.711355_pt1 | contig 20306 bp, 23 predicted proteins | sample MGYA00237866_ERZ511479 | MGnify/ENA metagenome assembly ERZ511479 | reverse complement strand
TAGTTGACACTTTTTTCATTCCATTTTATAATGAAAAACAATATTCCGCACTCCGTTTCCTAAACTTCAAAGAGTTTCAGTAAACGTAAGTAAAATACTGACATTTAGGTAATTACAAATTTTAGTGATATGCCTACGTTTACTAAACTCGAAAAGTTTAGGAAACGGGATACTTTATTTTTTTTTGTAAAGTGTCAATTGCATTTCTAAACATGCCATTTTTTTTGACCATATAATGGATAATGCTAACAGAGACAGACGAAATGTAAATTTTGATTTTTCTTTGACGAGCAAGCACGAGCAACTTCGTAGCATTGGCAACAAATCGTTTTCGGTTGAACACCCAATCAAGTACTACATTGGCACCAAGGAATATTTTGCGAGTCATTTCAAATGCCTTTCTTTTACACTTTCCATTATTGCCTCTGCGATGAGTTTTTTGTCACTTTTGGCTTCGTCTAATTCGCCTGCCATACCTGCCATAGCTACGAGTTCGGGGTCTAAGTCTTCCATGCGTGGAGATTCATATTCGCAGAGCGCTTTGAGATACCGTTCTACGATGTCTGAAATACTTTGTCCTTCTGCCTGTGCGTATGCTTCTGCCTTCTCTAAGACATCTTTATCAACGGTTACTTTTACTTCTTTTTTCATGTTGCACGTATTTAATAATTCTAAAAATACGCATATTATTTGAGATAATCGGTGGTATTCGACGATAATAGGGTAATCAAATTTGATATAACTATTTGACTACAATGCGCTTATACATTTTTTTAATAATTTTTTGATAATGGGGTGTGATTTTTAGAGCGACTATTCAAAAAATTATTGATTATTCCGAACAAAAAATTATTATAAAAATGTATAAATTACTGTTAATTAATATATAGTGATTTTAAACTTACCCTATTGTTGTCGAACACCACCCAAAATTACAGCTCACATCAAAATCGCGCCTTGTCGCCTAGAAGATTCTGAAATAAATTCAGAATGACGTTTTGGTTTGGGTTTTTTTAGCAGCAGCCTTCGCCAGTTGCGCCTCCTCCTCTGTCAATATCTTTTTTGTGGCATCAATAAACTCATACGCCGTATCCAAGGCGTTCTGATGAATATCAACGCCGGGTTTGGATTTGGCGAATTTCACCAAGTCGGATGCCTGTAAAGTATTGCGTAATTTGGTGGTGAGTGCATCGGAAAATTTTTCGCGTTGCAGCCAGCCGAGTATCTCGTCGGTGGTGGATTCGAGGGCATTTACGCCGTAGCGATTTTCGAGATATTCTCTGAAAATGTAGGTCAATTTGGAGTAATATGCTTTTGTTTTGTCCTGTTGCCAGAGTTTTTCTTTTTCCAATAATCTTAGTTTTTCTAATGCCGTGACGTGTGCTGGTGGCACATAGACGGGTTCAGGTTCAGGTTCTTTTTGGTTGCGACGGCGTAGCCACCAAATTAATAAGGTAGATAAAGCGATTATTATGAGTATCGCCCCAAACATCTCAGCTAATTCGCGCAAGGTCATCGGTACATCCCGGATGGGCTTGATGGGCGCAATGAAGGTGCTGTCCACCTGTAAGGTGAGGACTTGTAATTCCAAAGGCTTGGAATAGAGTGTTTGATTACCCGATTTGAACGCCAATTCGGGAATACGATAAAAGCCCGAATCAAAAGCTGTTACGGTAATATTTTGTTGTGTGGTGAGTTGGTTGGCGGAGGCTTGGAGGGTGTCAATTTTGCCCATATTGATGATTTCCAAATCGCCTAATTGTTCGGCAGTGACGATAGGAAATTGTACCACAACATTCGGCGGAGTGGTGACACGCAGATGCAGGTCGGTTTGGTCGCCGATAAGTATAGTCGTACTATCCAGCAGGGCTGCTACGTTGGTTTGTGCTTTTATATTTGCCCCCCAAAACGAAATAAATATAAACAGTAGTGTCGTGAATCGTAATTCGTTGATTCGTGATTCGTTTTTCAATTTATTCAAAATTTATAGTTCATAGTTGGTGGTTCATAGTGCATAGTTCATAGTAAAATTACAATGTAGTAAAAGGAATCACGTTCAACTATGAACTATGCACTATCAACTCCTCTTCGTATCAATTTTTCCAAAAGCTAAATTAATCCCGAAGCGGAAGTTGAAATTTTTACTACCATAAGGATTCACAGCCGCTGCAATATTGTCCGAGACCAAATATATCTGTACGGGACCGAGATGTCCGGTAGCATTGAGCCCGAGATTATTGAATCGTCCATTTCGCATACCAATGGTTGTGCCTGCCGTAACCCACTTACCGAATGGTTTGCGTGCGCTCACCGCAAAGCCGGGTTGTGTGCCGAGTCGCGTATTTTCGAGGTAAAATAATGCGCCTACCGTGAGGTCATCCATGAGTTGGTACGTACCACTGAGGTAGCCGCGTGTGTGGAGTCGGGTGGTGTAGCTATAACCGGGTAATGTAGTGTTTTTGATGTCGAGTATATCGGTGAGTTCGTCTGCGATGATTTCCAGGTCATCGGTCAATCGTTGAGAATCTATGGTATCTGCACTGGCATAGCTAAATAGGTCAAGTCCGCCGTAATTGTACTTGCCGCGTGTGGTGTATTCGTAAGTATCGGATGTCCAGTTGATACTTCCCAAGTCGATGACTGCCGCGCTGATGGTCAGTTTTTGTGTCAAATTGGCAGTTAGACCCACATCGAATCCAAATCCTGTATTGCCGGAGTTGGTAAGGTTGTATAATTGAAGTCCGCTAAGGAGGTCGTATGCACCATCCACAGGCGGAAATCCGGCGCGACGAAATACATAATCTGTATTGAAAGCACTTTGATATACATCGTCGGCGGTTTCGAGGCTCAATAGTTGGTCGTTGAGGTCGGTAGAGAGGTCGGAGTAGCCGTTGAGGTATTTGACTTTTGCACCAAGCGTGATTTTATCGCGCCAATTGTATGCGGCAGACAGACCTATTTCGTTGTAGGCTGTAAATTGAAAGTCAGCGGCAACATTGGCGATTTCGCCAATATATCCTGCATTGCCATTCCAGAGTACGTCTATTGATTCGCGGGTATAATCGGTATATGCGCTACCTTTTACTGCCCACGAAGCTCCCACCTGTATATTGCCAAAACGATAAGCTGCGCCCAAAATATCCGCCTGAAATCCGGCGAGCAATTGGTTGTGGTCTTCCAGTTCGGGTACGATGTCGTCGAGATTGATAAAGGTATTGCCGTTTCTTGTGTGCAGGGCATCATTCACGGAAAATGCTGAATGATAAAACCCTCCGGCTACACCGGGCAATGCAACGACTATGCGGTGGTCGTTCATCATGGCAGGATTGGTTTGGGCAGATTGCCAAATGTCATCCATGAACTGTAAGCCCAATTCTTGCTGTGCTTGTACCTTATTAATAGTGAATAATAAAATTAGGAGGGGAAGTATGATGCGTAGTCGATAATTCATAATTAATGGCTGGGGGCAGAGATGAATTCAATTTTGGCATTTGCCGCGATAATTGTGCCAATTAGTTCATAGTTGAAAGTTCATAGTTCATAGAGAATTTCTGTAAACTATGAACTATGAACTTTCAACTATGAACTATCCCAAAAAAAAATCACCCACCATCGAGCGATGGCAGGTGACTAAAACCAAATGAAACCCAAAAACATCTTTATTAAGAACCGCTATGTTGCGGTGATAATGTCGTGTTAATCAAGCGGAAGTTCAATTGAACATTCGCTTTTTTACTTTTGTAAACGAACTTTTATGTTCTTTATTTTACCTCTGCGAATAATTTCGAGGTCAACTTCATCTCCGGGGCGCAATCTTCCTACTAATTCTTGTAGTTCAGGTGCAGTTTTTACTTTTTGACTATTCACTGATGTGATGATGTCGTCCGGTAAAACACCTGCTTTAATTGCTGCTCCATCTTCTACTACACTTTCAACAAGCACACCCTCTGAAATGTTTAGATTTAGCTGATCTAAATCTTCACTATTAATATTAGCAATATTTATGCCAATAAATCCTCTTTGTGCTTCTCCAAACTCAATAATATCGTCAACAATCTTTTGAACCATATTAGAAGGTATGGCAAAAGAATATCCTGCGAAACTTCCTGTACGTGTTTTGATTGCGGTATTAATACCTATCAAATCGCCTTCCATGTTAATCAAAGCTCCGCCACTATTGCCGGGATTCACGGCGGCGTCTGTTTGAATGAAGGATTCTATCGCTGTATTGCCTTGCAAAATATTGATGTCGCGCCCTTTGGCACTGACTATTCCTGCTGTGACGGTTGAGGTCAAATTGAATGGATTGCCTACTGCAAGTACCCATTCGCCGACTCTTACTTTGTCTGAGTTGCTAAATTTCAGCATTGGCAGGTCATTATTTTCTACTTTTAGGACTGCCACGTCTGTCGTCGGGTCTTTTCCGATGACTTTTGCCGTAAATTTACGTTGGTCGTGCAATGTTACGCTGACCTCATCTGCAAAATCTATGACATGGTTGTTCGTGACAATATACCCATCTTTGCTGATGATTACACCCGAACCTGTTCCTTCTTGTGGCATTGGTTGTACATCAAAAAAACCATTGCCAAAAAAATCGCGGAAGAAATCATCATAACTTCCATTTTTTTGTTGTCTTGCGGTTGCTTGTGTCTTTTTAGCAGTGATGTGTACGACTGCCGGCATTCCTTTTTCTGCTGCCTTCGTAAAATTGTCAGGCGCATTGGTGTTTGCTGTATTACTACTTTTACCAACGTTTGTTAGTACAGAATAGTTCACTTGTTCGTTAGATGATTTGTCATTGGTTGCATGTGTCAACTGATAACCACCTAAAGCGATAAATCCGCCGAAAATACTTGCCAAAACCAAAAGCATCAATTGTTTCATACTGTTCACTATTAAGTTTTAATGTTTGCTTGTGTATCGTTCAAAAGAACACGAATATAATGACAATTTGTGTTCCTTTGTTATTTTGACGAATTGCTTTAACATAAGATTAACGAACAATATGTACAGACAAGCATTAATGAGTGCTTAATTTATGTGAATAACTCATTTAAAATGAAATATTTACAAAACACATGAAACAACATTTTTTCTTGCTTTCTTATTTTTTCTTAACAATCCTTTGATTGTCAGAAATCAACTAATTTTGAATCAAAAAAAGCAGCAGTTTCCGGTTTGACAATTTTATGGCTTTGAAGTCTTGGTAACTTAGTGAATATTACTGTAACGCAATAATCGCTATTGCTGATTTTCAACAAGTTATGATTTTCATGTCATTTGATTTTCACACAAATCTGTCGTTAAATTTCCAAACCGGAAACTGCTGCAAAAAAAGCCATATTATCTCTAATATACTGTGTTTTAACAAAATATGTTTCAAAAATGAATAATTTTTTCTTTTCAATTCTTTTTAAATGGAAAAGAAAACAAGCAATCAGGCAGTGAAGTATGAACCTAAAAACTCAAAGCAACAAAAAATATAATTTGAAGGAAGAATAATGCAATAGCCACTTTATTATTAATTGGTGGTACAAGTTTGTGAAATATCATGAGCAGGATAAAGGAAATAAGTCCCCATGCTAAATAATTTTGTATCGGAATAACAGTATTTGCCCACGACCAAAAATCGTATCGTATTGCCACAGGTTCAATCAAAAAATCCATACTAACCATGATGATAGCTCCTGCAAATGCTTTGAGCCAAATATCCCATTCGGCGCGTTGGCTGACCACTGCGGCTGCACAATATACGAGTACCAACCAATTGACGCCCATTACGAGTGGCACACCGAGCCACTGCCAACCTAGCGTTTTTCCATAAGTATATTCGCCGAAAATGATGCCTGTCTGTACGCCTGCGACTTCTACAAAAAAACCGACGATGGCTACTATCACTATTGCAGCGATGAATTTGCCGTTCCATTTTTCGTGATTCCAAAGCAATAGGGCGAGTGATACCGATAAATTTAAAGGTGTCAGTGAGAGTATATCACCAAAAAGACCTTGTGTAATTCCTATTATGCCGACAGCATAAAGAATAATAAGTATGGTGATGGAAATGGTTGTTTTGTTCATAAGCAACTCTTCGGATAAATTCCAAATAACAAGTACCAAATTCCAAATAACAAAAATGAAAACCTTGTTATTTGGTGCTTGGAATTTGGAATTTGGAATTTGGAATTTGTTATTTGGTGTATGCTATTTGGTGCTTGGAATTTGGAATTTGTTATTTGGTGCTTGTTATTTGGTGCTTGGAATTTGGAATTTGTTATTTGGTGCTTGGAATTTGGTGCTTGGAATTTGGAATTTGGAATTTGGTGCTTGGAATTTGGTGCTTGGAATTTGGAATTTGTTATTTGGTGCTTGTTATTTGGTGCTTGGAATTTGGAATTTGCTCACTTGGCTGAATAGACGCGAAAAAATAACGCTGAAAAACCACTAAAGATAAAACACCAAGTGTAATAGAAATATCGGCAACGTTAAAGATGGGGCGAAAAAGCTCTACATATCGCCCCCCCATCCACTGAGGCAAATAATCATGATACACCGGAAAATACAACATATCTACCACGCTACCATGCAAAAAACCTGCATACCCGCCCACTTCCGGCAAGAAAGTCGCTATCCCGTGAAAACTGCCGGAAAATAGCAAACCATAAAATGCACTATCCAAAATATTGCCCACTGCTCCCGCGATAATCATCGACAAAGCGATAATCAACCCGACATGCGAACGTTTACGTATCAGCCGTGCCAAGAACCAGCTCAACAACCCCACTGCAAAAATACGGAACAGGCTCAACAATAATTTACCATAGCTCCCGCCAAGTGCCAGCCCGAAAGCCATGCCTTTATTTTCGGTGAAGTGCAGATGAAACCAGTCCATCACCTCGATGGTCTGTCCCATATACATATTCAGCTTCACCCAAACTTTCAAGGATTGATCAAGCAACAATATGAAAAGGATAACAAATATAGCTAAGGTAAGTCGTTTCATTTAGATGATGTAGATTTTTTTTCGACAATATTTCTAAAACGCAAAAAGGACATCAACTGTTGTACACAATTGATGTCCTTTCTTTAAAATTCCACGCACCAAATTCCAAATTCCAAAATTGTAAGAATGTTATATTTGGGAATTTGGTACTTGGTACTTGTTTATTTACGTTGCATCTTTGCCTGTATGCTCAATGTAGCATGAGGTACGGCACGCAGACGCTCTTTACTGATGAGTTTGCCCGTTTCGCGGCATACACCATATACTTTATTTTCGATGCGTATCAAAGCATTTTGCAAGTGTTTAATCAACTTGCCCTGGCGTCCTGCCATTTGTGTAATGCGTTCTATTTCGGTAGAAACATTACCGTCGTCCAAGCCTTTGAGTTTGGCATCGTCGCCATCAGCCCTTTCCGCCAATTGATTTTTATAAAAAACCAATTCCTCTTCAGCTTTTTTTAATTTGTCAGTGATCAGATTTTTAAATTCATCTAAATCCGCATCACTGTAACGCGTACGTTCGGTCGTAGTCATAATTCTTGTCTTTAGATTAGAGAATAATAGGGAGTAATTAATCATTGTTTTATTCCTCCTCTACCTAAGCAGTAAGTGTCGATTATTTGCCCCTTACTGCTTACCTGTCAACTCTTTGTGCTTTTTTGGAAATTTTCGCAAATATATTAATTTTTATTCCAACTCAAATTTTTTTCTCTTTTATACCAAATAATAATGTGAATAATTATTGTTAGTTAATGTTAATAATTTAATTTGCATTAAGACGCCAAATATCGTTTTTGCGTCACACCTTAAATCAAAAATAAAGTCTGTTTGTTGAGCGAAAAGGTTGTATGCTCGTATTTTTTGACATTTTTCTGACGAAAAAAAGGTGTTAAAATATTGTTAATTAGTAATTTAAAAATTATAAATATTTTTAATCAAAAATAAGAAAAAACATGATGCAATGGAGTCATTGGGAATGGGATACTTGGTTTCGGGATACAGATGTCGTGATCATTGGCAGCGGAATTGTAGGTTTGAGTGCTGCTATTTCCCTTAAAACTCATGTTAATAACCTACGTATTACGATACTCGAAAACGGCTCATTACCAAGCGGAGCTAGCACTCGGAACGCCGGATTTGCCTGTTTTGGCTCTGTCACAGAACTGCTGGATGACTTGGCACAAAGCTCCGAAAACGAAGTGTTTGACTTGGTAGAAAAACGCTGGCGCGGACTCGAACGCCTGCGCGCGCTTGCAGGCGATACGGCACTCAATTACGAAACTCACGGTTCGTATGAAATGTTTAAGTCTGACGAAGCTGCCACGTTTGGCGAATGTGTAGAACGCATTGATTTTTTAAATAAAAAAATAGCACCAATAACGGGCGAACCACAAACATTTTCTTCAGCCGACGAGCAAGTTACGCGTTTTGGTTTTGCAAATATCGCGCACCTCATTCTCAATCGCAGTGAAGGACAATTGCATACTGGTCAAATGGTGCAGGCACTCATTCGCATTGCGCGTGAAAAAGGCATTCAAATCTTCAACGGTATCAACGTCGAATCCATAGAAGATAGTTCCACTGGTGTCATCATACACACAAAAAACGGTTGGGAAATCAAAGCACAAAAAGCCCTTGCCGCTACCAATGGCTTTACACGTCGCCTCCTGCCCGACCTCAAAGTCACGCCCGCCCGAAATCAAGTCTTAATCACAAAGCCTATTGAAAATCTACCCATAAAAGGTTGTTTTCACTACGATAAAGGTTATGTTTACTTTCGCAATGTCGGCAATAGAATCTTGCTTGGTGGCGGACGCAACCGTCATCGCAAACAGGAAACGACCGACCAATTTGGAATTACCGAAAACATCCAGGATTATCTCAAAAAAATGCTTCACGACCATATTTTACCCCATAAAAAAATCGAAATTGAACGTTGGTGGAGCGGTATTTTGGGGATTGGTGAGCGCAAATCGCCTATCGTACAGCAGGTGTCTGAAAATGTGGTAGTAGCTGCTCGACTTGGCGGTATGGGCGTAGCTATCGGGACGCTGACAGGCGAGGAAGGGGCGAAACTATTATTGTGAATTGGTGTAAAAAACCGTAATTTTATACCCGAACGCTCACGCACTCAAAAACGTTTTTCAATTATGACAAAATCACTCAATACCAAATCAGCCGCATTAATTCGGCGCATCATTGATTTTCATCAAGAAAAATCACAAGCCCTGAGTCTGACTAAATTGTATCAATTGCTGTACTTGATAGATTTTGGTCATTACGCGCTGCATGGCAAGGCGGTGAGTGCGTTGGAATATTGGCGGTATGGGCAAGAACTTATTCCTCTCGGTGCAGCAGAGTACATTCAAATAACATTCAAGACGACCAATGAAGTCAACGAACCCGCCACTACCTACACAACTGCCAATAATACATTATCTGATACCGCATTGGAAGTAATAGAAAAAACACTGACGCGGCTGTGTGAGGTTTCAGAGGAAGAAATCAGACGAATTATTGGCTATCACCATACATGGATTTTTGCGCGTGGCGGGAAAATGTTGAAAATCGAAGATGCTGTGTTTTGCGATTTTGAGTACTTAGAATATTTTTCGCATGAAAGAACAAGAGAGGACTACGAGGAAGACGAAGCACTTAGGAGAAGCTTGGAAAATAGCGACAGAATGAAGGCATTGGAGGAGCGATTAAAACAACTCAGTGTATGAGGTATTTTGTGATTCATTCTTTTCTCGCTGATTTGGATGCTTTGACCAAGAAGTCCAAATATGGTTACAATTCGGTACGGGCGGATATTTGTGAGGAATTTGACGTGAACGAAACATCGGAAGAAATCGTACAGAAAAGTAATGCCATATTGCGTGTGATTGAATACGAAAACACACAATTCATCATTAAAACCCGTATCAAAAATACCGCGATGAAAGTGGGAAAAAGCAGTGGTTTCAGATTGATTAGTGTGGTGGTTCAGTATGGAGAAAGTACAACATTTCTTACTGTTTATCCCAAAAAGGGAAAATTTGCTACCGACAATATTTCCGACGAATTACTTCAGGATTTATTTGAAATATACATCGAAGCTCTCGAAAATAACGCCCTGATTGAAGTAGATATTGACAATGAGTTAACCATTATCAGCAACGACAAGTAAATACCTTTTTATGAATACGACAAAAATGAATCATACAAAATCCGCAATACTCATCCGGCGCATCATTGATTTTCATCAAGAAAAATCACAAGCCTTGAGTCTGACTAAATTGTATCAATTGCTGTACTTGATAGATTTTGGTCATTACGCGCTGCATGGCAAGGCGGTGAGTGCGTTGGAATATTGGCGGTATGGGCAAGAACTTATTCCTCTCGGTGCAGCAGAGTACATTCAAATAACATTCAAGACGACCAATGAAGTCAACGAACCCGCCACTACCTACACAACTGCCAATAATACATTATCTGATACCGCATTGGAAGTAATAGAAAAAACACTGACGCGGCTGTGTGAGGTTTCAGAGGAAGAAATCAGACGAATTATTGGCTATCACCATACATGGATTTTTGCGCGTGGTGGGAAAATATTGAATTATAAATGGGCAGAGAGTTGCGATTTTGAGTGGCTGGATTATTTTTCGCATGGAAAAGACCGCGAAGAATATGAACTTTTAGAAAGAGAACGCAGGGCGATAGAAGGCAACGAAAATATTACTGAGATTATGGAAGAATTGAACAATATTAAGGTATGAGGTATTTTGTCATTCGCTACTTTCTCTCTGATTTGGATAAATTAACAAAGAAATCCAAAGACAATTATCATGCTGTAAGAAAAGATATTTGTGATGAATTCAGTACTTCACAGACACCGGAGGAAGTCATCAACAAGGGAGATATTATACGCCATATAAAGGATAAGAACATACATTTTGCAGTCAAAACCCGTATCAAAAACACTGCGATGAAAGCAGGGAAAAGTGGTGGATTTAGATTGATTAATGTGGTGATTCAGCATGGAGAAAGCACGACATTTCTGACTGTTTATCCCAAGAAAGGAAAATACGGACTGAATAACATTTCCGATGAATTACTTCAAAAATTACTCGACGAATACAAAGAAGCCCTCAAAAACGACGCCCTAATCGAAGTAGATATCAACAACGAATTAGCCATCATCAACAATGGAGAATAAACTCAAAACATATCTCCTACTCATCGGAATTTTCCTGATTTCGGTTTTGGTACGTCTCCCGCATCTTGACCGTCCGCTATCCAAGCACCACGAATTTTGTACAGCTATCGTCCTGATTCCTTTACAAAATTGGGCAGAAAACGGCGCATCCATCTATCATTACAGCCCAAGCATCACTTTTGAAGGAACAGCCAACCATCATATCGAAAACCTAACCGCCTATCCCGTCGAGGCTGACGGGCGGTACTACTACCTTTCGCACCCGCCTTTTGCTTACGTGCTGCCTTATTTTTGCTTTCAGATTTTTGGAATTTATCCTACGCCATTGGCTTTGCAGGTGTTCAATTTGTTGTTTCATTTGTTGTCGTGTTTATTGATTTATAAAATCGTTAGAATTATTACGAAAGAAACATCCCAAAAAGTACATTTTGGTGCTTTGGCTTCTTTCTTAGTTTACCTTTTCGCTCCTGCCACATTATGGTTTCATGGCAATGCGTATATGTCGGATATGTTCATCTCGAATATCTTGATTTTGGGCATTTGGGTGACACTAAAAGCATTTTTAAGGAAAGAAAAAACCGCGATGTCTGATACATCAAAAGTGTCCAACATCTTACAGGTAAGCTCAATCGGTATCGTCGTTTTTCTGATGATTTACACGGAGTGGTTGGGCAATTTTTTCGCCTTTTCGGTCTTTGTTTTAGCATTGATAAAAGCATTTTCAAGAAAAGAAAAAACCGCGATGTCCGACACCTCCAAGGTGTCTGACATCTCACTCTCGCGACGCGGATATTGGCTTGCTATCGCGGGTGCATGTGTGTTGGGCGTGGTTGCAGGATTGGGTTTGACATTTTGGCAATACAGCAGTATCGCGGGTTTTGAGACATATCGGGCGTATTTTTTGCATCGCTTCGGGGCGCGTAGCGGCGCACAATTTTCTGATAATGGCGTTTTTTATTTTTTATGGAAGTATGGAAAAATGATGCTGCGAATCGCCAAGCATTACGCGACAGGCTTTTTGCCTGTGTTAGTGTTTGGCGCGGCTTTGTGGGGCGTTTTTATTTATGGTACAAAAAAAATATTTCAACCCACAAATACAGCTACACGATACTTTTGGTGGCTTGCCGGATTCCCTATTTTAATGCACCATTTGGTGTTTGTCGAATTTACAGTGGTACATGATTTTGCGGCTTTGAAAGGTGGGATTTTACTGGCAGTGGGTATTGGACTTTTGGTGGATAAATTGACACGCCATCACAAAAGCCCTCTTGCGGTGTCCACCCCCCAGCCCCCTCCAAAGGGGGAGATTTTTCGCGCTGCGAAAAACCTCTCGCGGATGTATCTCCCCCTTTGGAGGGGGCTGGGGGGTGGACTGCTCGTTGCAATTTTACTCTGTATCGCCCAATACTACTACATCAATCGCCCCGGCGAAATCAGTCAAAACGGAGATAGCTACGATTACATGCAGATACTCGGCGAAAACATCAGAGAGAACGCCGCCACCGATGAAGTTATCTTTTTGAATGGCTACAAACCCGACCCACAAGTGATGTATTATGCCCGACGAAATATGTTACGCGCAGCAGATGCTTCGGAGGTCAAAGCGATATTAGAAAAGAGGGGTGCAGAACGAGGCGTATTATTTACCATTAAAAATTACAAGATAAAAAATATTGAAAAAGTAAAAACAAATAACGAGTCACGAATTAACGAATAATGAATAACAAAATCATAGTTTTTTCTCTAATAAAATTCTATTCTCAGCGATGTTTTCGCGTTGTTCTACTCCTGTAATTTGGAAATTATTACCAATCGCAAAAAGCAACATATTCCGAAATTGGTTGTGCGTTTTCATGCGTAAGGTGTGATAATTTCGCGCCCTCAACCAAGTTTCCATGTCGTCTGCGAGGGCGCGTGCAATGCCTTTTTTCCGAAAATCGGGCAATACACCACCCACCCAACTGTAAAATATTCCCTGTTCTATCTCGTAACCTATTTTAAAACCGGCAGCCTTACCCTCAAAATCAGCCCGAAGAATAAGGTATGGGCGTTCATTCAATCTTTCATAAAATTTTTCGATGGGATAATGCGGTGCAAACTCCGGAACTTGAAGTGTCAGGGGGTAAATTTCTGCGATACCGACTTGTTGTATTTTTATCATTGGACAATTTTTTACCCGAAAAATAATCTTATTTTGGCTACCTGTCTAACTTTGCCTAATCTTGATAATCAGTAATTTACAATCCCGTATAGCTATCGGGAGTAAATCAATTTATTGTAAAAAACTATGAACTATGAACTATGAACTGGCAACTATGAACTGATAGCCTTATTTTTTGTAATTTTGTTGCATAATAACATTTTAAAAAACCTGAATTGCACAATATGAATTACCGCTTATATTTCGTCATACTAATTGCTGTATTGAGCTATTTTTTATTGGTACAAATTTCCTGTTCAAAAGAAGAAATTGACCCCAATGCGCCCGTCGTCAATCTTGCTGAATTGCCCTATGCACAGCTTTCTGATTATAATTTTTTCACAGGAGATATCGCCGACCAAAGTCCGCAACCGAGTGTTTTGCCCTATGATTTGAATACGGCTTTATTTTCAAATTATTCTTCCAAAGCACGATTCATTTGGATGCCTGAAGGTACGACTACGGCATATAATCCCGACAAAGAATTGGACTTTCCCGTAGGAACGATAATCATCAAGACCTTTTATTATGATAATGATTTCAACGACCCATCGGCAGGACGGCGGTTGTTAGAGACACGTCTGCTGATTCGGCAGGATACGGCTTGGCAGTTTGCCTCGTATATTTGGAATGATGAGCAAACGGAAGCGAGTTTCAGTGTCGTGGGCAAACAGGTGGAAGTGTCGTGGAAACATTACGATGGCTCAGAGCGCAGCACACTGTACCTCATTCCGAATAAAAATGAATGTAAAGGCTGCCATAATAGCGATAATGTCGTGCACCCGATAGGTCCGAAAATTCGTAATATCAATAAAGATTTTGCTTATGCCGATGGTACGATGAATCAATTGGAGAAGTGGAAATCAATGGGTTATTTGGCTGATTTTCCGGCAGGTGCGCCGCGTGTGCCTGCATACGACAATCCCAATGATGGCACACTCGAAGAACGCGCCCGGGCTTACATTGATGTGAATTGTGCACACTGCCACAACCCGCGCTCACCTGCCAATACAACAGGTTTGTTCCTTAATTACGATGAAACTGACCCAACACGATTGGGCATTTGCAAAGAACCTGTGGCGGCGGGGCAAGGTTCGGGAGGTTTTGTCTATGGTATCGTACCGGGCGATGCCGACAATTCGATTATGACCTATCGAATGAACTCGGTAGAACCCGATGTGGCAATGCCTGAATTATTGCGTTCGGTAGTAGATGTAGAGGGTGTAGAACTTATCCGCGATTGGATCAATGCCATGCCACCGGATGATTGTATGTAACTATACTTTAGACATTAGGACATTAGGTTTAAATTCTTAACCTATTGATTATCAGTTATTTGAATTTTATTAAAAGTAAAAAAATGTATTTTAATTTATTTTATAAAAATTTAAATAACAGGGTTTTACCTAATTCCTAGCGCTGGCAGTTGAAAATTAATATTTTCGGGAAGTCAACTTGGCTGACATTTTGCAAATGGCAGACAAGTTACATTCGCATTTCAAGTGACAAGTTCATCTAAGATAGAAAAGTAGTTGACACTTTTATGCCTATACACCAACCCAAAATCCAAAAAGCAACCGTCATTCTGACCCCGATAGCTATCGCGGGTCAGAATGACAGTATGGTTTTAGGTGTAGAATTTATTTTACGTTTAAAATCAAAGTGTCAACTACTTTGATGAACATGTCAATAAAACTCACAAAATTGATTATCGAACTTGAATTTGTTCAAGGACGTTCTGTTATCATTAATTGTCTGATTCTGTCATTCATTCCTGTTCCTCCTTTTTCTTTGGGTATCCAGTGATAATTGGTAATGGCGTATCGTTCCTTTTGTTGGATGGGCATACCTCTGTGAATGCCCGAAGTATCGACCAATAGTAATGTTCCGGCTGTGCCTGTTGCGGTTTGAAGGGGGTATTTTCCGGTAGCGAGGTAGTTGTCAATGTCTTCTTGGGTGAGTCGGTTGTGGTTGTGTCCTAAGTTATGTTTTAGGATGCCTTCGATGACAGATTGTTTGTTTTGTGTGCCGCGCAAATATTGGAAAGCACCATTTTTTTCGCCGACATCTGTAAGATAAAGTATGGTTTTGAATTGACGGATATTCACACTATCCCGATGCCAACCGGCTCCTGAACCAAGATTACCCGCTTTGGCAATAATTCGATTTGCCATAGAAAAACCAATGATATGCTTGTCTTCCAAACCATAATAGGCTTCGCGTACAGCAACTATCAGTGGATGATTGTAGAAGATATTTTTTATAGGGGCGGACACTCTATCTGCACCAAAAGCCCGTTTTTCTGCACCAATTTCATCTTTCCACAATTTGCTATCGTATGCTTCAAAAATCCTATCCATTTCAGATTTTAGAATATTACAAGTATCTTTGTCGCAAAAATTTTTGATAAGGTATATCCCGTCTTCTTTGACGGCTTTCATGATTTGGGCAGTCTGCTCACTAATAGATAAATTCTGCTTAAAAATATTATGTTTTAGATTATTTGTAGCTAATTCTGCCGATGTTTTTGCTAAATCTATATATTTCATAATTTACTCTACTGAAGTTGTTATGCTTCATTGTAACGTTAATAGGGCTTTCAAAGTTAAGACTTTTTAGTGTTTTTTGCTTTCTGTTTGCTAAAATTATGCAATTCAAATTATTGAGACAATTGTAGGCAATGAATTATTAATTATGAATTGACAACTTGACAACTGCAAAACACTTTAAATTATTGATTATCAACAAATTATAAAATATAAACGACTTACAAATGTCTGTGTTAATACATTTAAATGGAAACTACATCACAAAAGATTAGGAGAAATATTAAAGACGGAACTTTACTTAGGCGTGGTTCTGTGGCATTAAAAAATCGTTTTATTAAGTGGTTAAAACATACGAATATTTTTTATTTATTTGATGAAGAACGTGTACAGACCAAAAAATATCAAAAAGATATTCCCCAAATCAATACCAATCACATAGAAGCGGGAAATTATTATTTGGACAAAAGAATAGAACTCGGGCAAGACAGCATCGTTTATTCTTTGGGTATTTCAGTGGATATTTCCTTTGATTCGTTTGTGGCATCTACGTATGGCTGTGAGGTGTATATGTATGACCCGACTCCGATTTCGATAGAATTTATGAAGCAACATGAAGGAAATAAGTTGCTGAAATTCAAGCCCGTAGCTGTATGGACAGAGAACACTACATTGAAATTTTATGAGCCTGCATTTGGTGGTTCGGCGTCTGCAGTATATGAATGGAGTGAAAAATATTTTGAGGCAGTGTGCTTTACAATGGCAACCTTGATGAAAGAAAATAACCATACCATTATTGATGTATTTAAAGCAGATATTGAAGGTGCAGCACTCCCGATATTAGAGCAAATGATTGATAATACAGTTTTTCCACATCAAATTATTATCGAATTTGAACGCCCTCGCAATGATGCAAAAAAGGTAGCAGATTTTTTTGAGAGTGTATCGAAAATCAGAACTCAACTAAAAGAAAGAGGTTACGAGGAATTTCTATTACCCAGAACAACCACAAAATATTTTTCTTTGGAAATGTTGTTTGTAGATACCACGAAAATAAAAACTGCCTGATACTAAATTCTGAACAAACACGTTGTATTTCTTAGTATGAAATTACTCAAATCGCTCTCCCTTTACACCATATCAGGGCTTAGTAGCAAGGCAGCCGGTTTTTTGGTTTTGCCCATAGTGGCAAATGCCGTAGGTGCTGAAAACTTGGGACAATTGTCGCTCATATATGCGGTGACGGGCGTAGTGGCACCTTTGATATTATTGAGTACCGCAACGGCATTGAGCGTCGAATATTTTAGACAAGATTATGACAAAAATGCCTTTCCAAACTATCTCAGTTCGGCACTGATGAACCCCTTAATGTCCTTTGGAATATTTGTCTTCTTGTTTTTGTTGCTTGGCAAATATGTAGCCGAAGCTATCCAACTTGACCCCAAATGGATGCCGCTTATCCCTTTTTATTGTATCGCAATACTTATTCCTTCTATTATTTCTGTTGTTTATCAAGTTACCAATCAACCACTTAAACATGTCACTTTTAATGTAGGCATGGTAGTGACTGAAATGGTATTTGCCATACTCTTTGTGGTTGCGCTAAAGTGGAATTATGACGGGCGAGTGTGGTCTATCATCGGGAGTAAAATGATTTTTACCGGTATCGGTTTGTACTTACTGTATAGAGGAGGATTATTGACCCGAAAAACATCTAAAGTGTATCGGCACAATGCCCTCATGTTTGCAGTGCCTCTGATTCCATATTATATAGCCAGTTCGATTGTTAATTTTTCTGACCGTATTTTTATCGGAAATATGGAAAATATGATAAATTTAGGAATATATGAAACGGGTTACAAAATAGGCAGTATTGTATTAATCTTGCAAGCTGCTTTTGCGCTGGCATGGATGCCTTTTTTATACGAACTTATCAAACGCGACAACGAATACGCACGCCGAAAAATTGTACTATATACTTATGCTGGAATTGCAGGATTTATAGCTGTTACATTGAGCGTAGCTTTACTGGCACCCTTCGTTTTTTATTTATTCAAACCCGAATATCAAGGTGGTATAAGCTATGTGTTTTGGGTGGCATTAGGGTATAGCTTTTATGGTTGGTACTCCCTTCGGATGGGAATTATCCTGTATTTTAAGCGTAATATTTACTTGAGCTATATAGCCATTCTAAAAATTATTTTGAACTTGTGCCTCAATTATTTTTTGATTAAATATTATGGAGTAATAGGAGCAGCCTACGCAACAGCAATTTCGTTTTTTATAGAGTTTATTCTGGCACACATTGTTTGTGAGCGTATTTATCCACTTCCGTGGTTCTATTTTTTATCATCAAAAAAATCGTAAGTATCCATTATTCAATCTCTAATGCCTCTTGAATTAATCTTGATTTGTAAAAATACATCAAATCGTTCCTATAATTTTAAAAAGATAATCACGAACTTGCACACAAATACCAAAACTTCTGAATAATATGTTAGCAGAAAGGCATAAGAACGATGGCATACCTACATTGAAATTAAATCAACTTCAGCAGGCAACTAAATTGAAGGTTGATGAAAAAGTTAATGCAAAGCAATACAATTTTGAACGTATTCCTTGTCTCACTTGTGCGGGTGAAAATTTTGAAAAAATATCAGAAAAAGACCGATATGGCTTGTATTATCCGGTAGTGATTTGTCGGGATTGTGGCTTAGTGCAGACCAATCCGCGCATGAATCAGGCAGCTTATAATGAATTTTATAATACAGAATATCGAAAACTATACGTAGGTACAGAACGCCCAGGTAGCGATTTTTTTAAATTACAACTCGAAAAAGGCAAACTCATTTTTGATTTTTTGCAGGAAAATAAAGCCTTTACCAAACCGCTTGAAGAAATGTTTGTCTTTGAGGTTGGCTGTGGTGCCGGGGGGATTTTGCATTATTTTCGAGAAAAAGGCTGTGAAGTAAAAGGTATTGATTTGGGAGAGGAATATGTAGAATACGGGAAAAATACCCATCAATTGGATTTGGAAACAGGTTTTTTAAAAGATATTCAACTGACAAAAAAACCGGATTTGGTGATTTACTCGCACGTTGTAGAACATATATTAGAACCTGATAAAGAGTTTATTGAATTAAAAAGCAAGATAAAAGACAACACCATAATTTATATCGAAGTGCCGGGCATCAAACATCTTTATCCGAATTATAAAATGAATTTGCTACGCTATCTTCAGAATGCACATACTTATCATTTTTCATTGAGAACCTTACAAAATTTAATGTTCAAGAGTGGTTTTGAGCTTGTAAAAGGTACCTCGTATATCAGAAGCATTTTTAAAATAAATAAACAAAATACGTCTGTGAGAATAGAAAATGATTATTCAGAAGTAATGAATTACCTGAAAAGCATGGAACGCAAACGTAAGTTTTATACATTCACACCAACGGCATTGAAACAGGGAGTAAAGAAAGTAGTGGTCAAAGTGTTAGATTTGCTTGGAATAAAAAATGCAGTTAAACGAATATTTAGTTAAAAAATAGAATTTTATTAATAACGAAAAGAACTACTTTTATGAAACTTTAAAAAAAAATAACTCTTTTGGGCTTAATGCTTTTTAGCTATACCCTTCACGCACAAATCGCTTATTACCCTTTCGATGGTAATGCCAATGATGTAGTCAATGGCTATAATGGCACAGTCAATGGGGCAACACTCGCAACGGATAGAGATGGAAATCCGAACAGTGCGTATTTATTCGACGGAGTGGACGATTACATCGAAGTGATGAACTCTACTGCTTTTAATTTTGGTACAGGTGAGTTTGCCGTATCGCTTTGGATAAAGCCTTTGAATCCTACACAGGCTTTCCAAATGGTTTTTATAAAAGGAGGACTAAATGGTGCATCAGATCCGCATTATTGGCTTCGTCTCAATGACCCCTTATTAGGAGGTGCAGTAATGAGAGGATTATGGGGAGACGGAAATACACCGGCTGGTGTAATAGATTACAAATTTGTTGTATGATGGAGAATGGCATCATATCGTTTTTCAACGCACAAGTGAAAGAAACGAACTGTACGTTGATTGTGCATTAGTTGAAACTAGTGATGTCAGCAAAGATATTTCAGGTATCGGTAACTTATTACTAGGCGCACAACATCCCAACCCGCCCACTTCGTCGGTTGTTTACAATTTTTACAACGGCTTGATAGATGACATTGCCATTTACAATTCATCATTGGATATGACGAGTGTCGAACAATTTTGTGCGGCATAGGGTGTGTAATCTGTCAGAAAAATAAGTCACCGAAAAAAGAGAGAAAAAATGCCCGCAAGGCATAGCTTTACG
>ENA-ORXR01001987-ORXR01001987.1-marine-metagenome-genome-assembly--contig:-NODE-1987-length-20309-cov-4.105773_pt1 | contig 20309 bp, 20 predicted proteins | sample MGYA00237866_ERZ511479 | MGnify/ENA metagenome assembly ERZ511479 | reverse complement strand
GGACAGAATACCGCCAGTTAGGGTACGTAAAACAATTCCAGATCACTGGATCGAAATTACTATTTCTGAAGGGAAAAATAGGCAAGTCAGAAGAATGACCGCAGCGGTTGGCTTGCCGACATTGCGACTGATTCGTTACCGGGTTGGCTCCTGGACGATTGACGGTTTGGCAAATGGGGAAATACGCCAGCTAACCGCCTAAAATGCTAGATCTAAAAATCGCTCAATGTATAATCATCAGAAGCAGTCGAATCACTTCTGGAAAACAACAATGACATTAGGCAGGCTTTACATTGTCTCAGCGCCATCAGGGGCAGGAAAAACAAGTTTAATCAAGGCATTACTAGAATTAGTTGACGATATTGAGGTCTCAGTATCCCATACGACGCGAGCTATGCGGGTCGGTGAAATTGACGGGCAACATTATCATTTTGTAGATACCGCTAGTTTCGAGAAAGGCATCAATGAGGGACTTTTTCTGGAACATGCCGATGTCTTCGGAAACTACTACGGAACTTCCCGCTCTACTGTACTCCAGCGCTTATCGGAGGGTGTCGATATCATTCTGGAAATTGATTGGCAAGGTGCTCAACAAATACGTCAGCTCATGCCGGACAATTGCAGCATATTTATATTACCACCCTCTATTAAGGAGCTGGAACACCGCCTGACTTCAAGAAATCAGGATTCAGACGAGGTCATAGCACGCCGCGTTGCTCAGGCTAAAGAGGATGTGCAACACTTTGTAGAATACGACCACGTCGTTGTAAATGATGATTTTGATGCCGCATTACAGTCATTGAGCAGTATTTTTCTCTGCAAAAGGACTGAACGATACAATATGCAATTGCGACATCAGAAGTTACTCACCAGCCTTTTAGAAGGTTAGATTCTTAGCCCGTTTGCTTCTTCAGAAGATCCCGAATCTCGACTAACAGCTCTTCGCTAGTTGGCTTTACTGGCTCTTCTTTAGCGGGTGCTTTTGCCTTATTCATTAGCTTAATAATAAAGAAGATGCACAGTGCAACGATTAGAAAATCAATCATAGTCTGTACAAAAGCACCCCACTTCAATACAACAGCCGGAGCATCGCCAGCCGCTGCCTGAATGGTATAGCCCAGATTAGAAAAATCCACACCGCCCATCAATACACCCACAGGCGGCATAATCACATCAGCCACCAGTGATGAAACAACCTTACCTATGGCCACCCCAATAACGATACCGGTGGCCATATCGACCAGATTACCCTTCATCGCAAATTCTTTAAATTCTGAAATCATGCCCATTTTTATTTTCTCTTGTTGTTATTCATTAGTCTCTGGTTCACAAAATATAACCAATCGTGATTGCTCAATTTCTTTGATCTGCTTACCTATGTCGGCAGGTATCAAACAACGTTTTTCACCTAGAAAAACAATCGCTAATTCCCCTTTGGCAAGCTGCTCTTGCTGGGTCTCTGTTACAAACAGGTACTTCACCGAACTTCCAACCACGAAGTTGTATCGATGCTCTGCTGATTCGTCATTCACCATGTTTGACTTGATCAATGCACCAATTTTTGCCCGCTTTTCTTTGCGGATTCGCGCGGCTTCCTTGCGCTGTTTTTCTTGCTCGGCCTGCTCAGCTTTGTCCGTTGACTCTCGCTCCTGATAAAAACGCTCTAAATCAGTCAACTCTCGCTTTTTATTTTGAGGTTTAGCGCGAGCAGGTTTAGCATTTTTGCCCTGCTTTGAATTTGCGGTGGAGGGCTTATTTTTTTTATGTACTTTAGGTTTAGTTTCAGCTTGCTTAACCTGCTCTTCTGTCACCAAACCTGCTTTTAACAATTGATCTCTGATCGAACTCATTTCAATATTGCCCTGATAAAACCATTTCATTTAAGGTCATCTCAATCGGGCTAATCCTCTGGAAATATTTCCTGCGATGATATCGCTTGCAAATAGCATTGTCATCATTTGATCTTTGAAACCTTACCATTAAGGATTTACCCATAGTGCTTAATTTCATCAAACGCTATACTACGCCCATTTTTTTAGCCTACTGATTAATCCTTACAGGAAACTTACGATGATTATCGACAATCTCTCCGTTGGAAAAGATATCCCTAATAATGTGAACGTTATTATTGAAATCCCAACCAACTCTTCACCTGTTAAATACGAAGTAGACAAAGACAGTGGTGCACTTATGGTTGACCGCTTTATGTCAGCACCTATGTTTTACCCTGCCAACTACGGCTTTGTGCCACACACCTTGGCTGACGATGGTGATCCAATCGATGTATTAGTTGTTACGCCAGAGCCCTTGGTCCATGGCTGCGTTATTGCTTCACGTCCGGTCGGCGTACTTAACATGTCAGATGAAGGCGGCGGGGATGTGAAAATCGTAGCAGTACCTGCTGGCAAACTTTCAACGGAGTATGATCATATTGAAAATTACACAGATCTACCGCCGCTATTAATCCGTCAAATCGAGCACTTCTTTGGCCGTTACAAGCAGTTAGAAAAAGATAAGTGGGTTGAAATCGACGGCTGGGCTGATGCAGCTGAAGCACGCAAAGCCATTATCGAAAGTGTAGAAGCTTACAACAAGTAATCCTATTTCGAGAATCAGTTGATTCTTGCCTGATAGTAATAACAATAATTAATGGATTGTGCTAATTTGTTACAATCCATTTTAATAATATAACTGACAACAAAATAATGTCGGAATCTAGAATTCTCAAAGACGAAAAAGAAGAACGTCATCTCTTCCGATCACGAGCGATTGTGGCAGGATTAATCGTTTTTTTCTTACTAGCAGTAATTGGTGTTCGATTATTTTACTTACAAGTTTCTAATCATGAACACCTCACCCAACTCGCTCAGGAAAACTACCAAAAACGCATTCCTATTCCACCTGTTCGTGGACAAATTTTTGATAGAAATGGCATCGTTCTAGCCGACAATAAAATTGAGTACGTGCTGGAAGTGGTACGCGATATCGCAAAAGACATGGATAAGAACATTGCTACGTTACAGCAGCTTATCCCTATCACGCCTAAAGAAGTCAGTAAGTTCAAGCAACAACTTCGGGTTAATTCAAAATTCCAGCCCGTCATCTTACGCTCGGCACTAACGGAAGAAGAAATCGCCATCTTCTCTGTGAATCGATATCGATTTCCTGGTTTTGCAGTAAATATCCGAACGGAAAGAGTCTATCCTTTGGGTTCTGTTGCCGCACATGTTGTTGGCTATGTCGGCCGAATCGACACGCGTGATTTGGAACGACTGGGCAAGAATGAATATAAAGGCTCCACGCACGTTGGAAAGACAGGAATCGAGCGCTTCTATGAGGAACGACTCCACGGAAAAGCGGGCTTCAAGAAAGTGGAAATGGATGCGCACAGCGAACCACAGCGTACCCTTGCAGAAGAATCCCCGATCTCAGGGGAAGATCTCTTCTTAAGCATAGATCTGGAACTTCAAATCAAAGCCGAACAGCTACTTGAAGGCCAACGCGGCGCGATCGTAGCCATGGATCCCCGCAATGGCGAAATCTTAGCCATGGCTAGCGTTCCGATGTTTGACTCAAACTTGTTCGTTAACGGAATTTCATACAAAAACTACAATGCACTGCGTGACGATGAGGCTCGCCCTCTATTTAACCGGGCGTTGCAAGGCGCTTATCCACCGGGGTCAACCATTAAGCCCATAGCAGGACTGGCCGGACTTGAAGCCGGAGTAATCACCAATAAACGTACTGTTTATGGAAAAGGATATTTTCAGATCCCCGGGACTAAGCGCCATTACCGCTGCTGGAAAAAGACTGGGCACGGACATGTCTCTCTGAATCGGGCAATCTATCAATCCTGTGATGTGTATTTTTACGACCTGGCTTACCGCATGGGGATAGACCGTTATTCTGCCGCCATGAGTCGATTTGGCTTCGGTAAAAAAACAGGCATAGACCTTCCACATGAACGTTCAGGATTAATGCCGACTCAGGAGTGGAAACAGCGGCGTCACAAAACTAATTGGTACCCCGGTGACACGGTAAACGTAGGCATTGGCCAAGGCTATTGGACGGCCTCACCACTACAGCTTGCCCATGCAACCGCGACTATAGCAATGCGTGGACGCCGGATGATGCCTCACGTGCTTCGTGCAGTGCGCGTTTCCAGGAACCTTCCTGAGAAACTTGTTAGCCCACTAGCATTGCCAAGCGTCACCAATATTAAAAAGAGACAATGGGATATGGTGGTTCAGGGCATGGTCAATGTTGTGCATGGCCCGATGGGCACCGCACGAGCTTCTGGAGCAGGCGCAGAATATCGCTTTGCGGGTAAAACAGGGACTGCTCAGGTATTCGGAATCGCACAGAACAAGACTTATAACGCATCAAAGCTGGCTAAGCGCTTACATGACCATTCACTATTCGTAGCCTTTGCACCTCTGGATAAACCACGCATAGCAATATCGGTGATAGTCGAAAATGGTGGCGGTGGTAGTGCCGTCGCAGCACCTTTGGCAAGAAAGTTACTAGACTCCTATTTACTGCCAAAGCCAGAACCAGAACCAATCAAAGTTGAAACAGAAGACCCGTCAAAGAAGAAGCAAGCATCCGAGAAAACAATAACGGTTAATAATCATGGATGAGTCACTGGGTATATTTCGGCATATTTGGGAAGTCCTCTCCAAACTAGACCTAGTCCTGCTAATCAGCTTGATCATTTTGCTGACATTAGGAGGGATAACGCTACAAAGTGCCAGCGGTGAAGATGCGCTGATGATGCAGCGCCATTTCATTCACTTAGCGATTGCAACCACTGCGATGCTAGTCGCCGCACAATTACCCAGCCATATTCTGAGTCAATGGTCCCTCTGGGTCTACGGTGCCGGAATCATCCTGCTGGTATTAGTATTGTTTCAGGGCTCAACTGGCGGTGGAGCGCAACGTTGGCTAGAGTTCGGCGCATTTAGATTCCAACCTTCAGAGATAATGAAACTAGCTGTGCCCATGATGGTAGCCAGCTACTTTTCAAATAAGAGCTTACCCCCTAAGTTCCTGAACATAATTTTTGCGGGCGTTCTGGTATTAATTCCAATGCTGTTAATAGCCAGGCAACCAGATTTAGGCACTGCCTTATTAGTGGGCAGTGCCGGCTTTTTCGTGATTTATTTTGCAGGCATCGCCTGGAAATGGCTGATTACCATATTCGTGGCACTCGCTGGTGCGGCTCCACTGCTGTTTTATTTTGGCATGGAAGACTATCAGCGCCAGCGCGTTTTAACACTGTTAGATCCCAGTAGCGATAAACTCGGCAGTGGCTACCAAATTATACAATCCACCATCGCCATTGGTTCTGGTGGCATTTATGGAAAAGGGTGGCTCAATGGAGACCAATCCCGATTAGATTTTTTGCCAGAACGACATACAGATTTTATTTTCGCTATTTTCGGTGAAGAGTTTGGGCTGCTTGGCAACATTATTCTGTTAGGAATCTATCTTTTCATTATCTGGCGCGGTCTTTATTTAGCGACATGTGGAATTGATACCTTCTCGCGTCTACTCGGTGGTAGTTTAAGCCTCACTTTCTTCGTTTATCTCCTGGTAAATACGGGAATGGTAAGCGGCCTTCTTCCGGTTGTCGGCGTACCTCTGCCGCTTATCAGTTATGGGGGGACATCAATGGTCACGCTAATGGCGGCTTTTGGCTTATTAATGGGCTTAAAAAAGCGCAAAACAGGTTATGGCGCGACCTGATCGACAATATGCAACAACTGTCCACACTCGATCCTTACGAAGCAGATATGTTATAATTGCGTATGGTGATTTAAGCTTGACACCATACAAAATAATAAAAACCGTTTCAGGGGATAAAAATGAAAATAAAGACCACCCTAGCTGTACTGACCGCTGCGAGTATTCTTGCTGGCTGTAGCCAAGTAAGCCAATCTATTAAAAGCGTTACTAAATTTGGTAGTCAGGAAGAAGACTCCTACAAAGCGAGTGATCAATCAAGTTTAGTAGTACCTCCCGCCCTTGCGCTGCCATCAGGTGTTGCCTCGACAAGTAGTTACCAAACCGCGAATAATAACCGCTACCGCCAGCCCAACCGAAGCACAGCACCCCAATCTGCACCTTCAACGTCAACTAGTAATAAAAACTATTATGTGGTTGTTGGTACGTATCCGGACTCCGAGCAAGCCATGGACACTTTCGTACGTTTGTCTTCTATTGGTTTACCTAATGCAACGATGGAATCTCGGGTAACCAAAACCGGCAAGAGCTTGCACATGGTAAGACTTGGCCCATTTACGCGTCAGGCGCAAATCGACAAGATCAAAGACAGCTTGATGAGCGATGGTCTTACACAGTTTAAGGTCGTCGAAAGTTAATTCAATTAAGTGCCCCCTGTCGCGTAAGACTGGGGGCTCTGAATCAGCGCTCACCCTCTCATTTATCACAAAAGAGATGTAGTCGCGAAACCTCAATAAAACGTTATTTAAAATACTGCGAGTCTCGATGCCATCGTTGGCTTTACAACGCATTAAAATCTCTGGAAATAATGCGAAAGAGGCTGTAAGGTCTATCCACACGCTTTATAATAGCGCGGATGTAGTTCGAAAATTTAGCAGGAGCTACCTTAACGAGTTTGTCGAGGCTTTACACGAGTATGTTTGTTCGAATTATCCCTGTTTTCTTTTACCTGATATTTTTTATTCCCAGCATTAGTCATGCTGATAGTACTGTGCCTGAGCCTCCAAAATTAGAGGCCGCTCAGTATCTGCTTGTCGACTTTTTGAGCGGAACGGAACTGGCCGCAAAAGAGCCTGACAAAAGAATCGAGCCCGCCAGCATCACTAAGCTAATGACCGCTTACATACTTTATCAAGAGCTTGAAAAAGGTAACATTAGTGTCGAAGATCGGGTAGTCGTCAGTCAAAAAGCCTGGAAGATGGAAGGCTCAAGGATGTTCCTCGAAGCTGGTAAGAAGGTTCCGTTAGGACGCATGATTAGTGGATTAATCATTCAGTCCGGTAACGATGCAGCCATTGCTCTTGCGGAGCATATTGCTGGAAGTGAGGAAAACTTCGTTAGAAAGATGAATGAGGAGGCTACACGTTTGGGAATGACAAATACTAATTTTGTCAATGTCACGGGTTGGCCAAACCCCCGACACTATATGAGCGCACGCGACATTGCCAAACTCACCCGAACAGTGATCGCAGAATATCCTGAACACTACAAACTCTACAAGGAAAAAGAGTATAGCTATAACGGCATCAAACAATACAACCGCAACAAATTGTTATGGCATGACAAGACAGTTGATGGAGTAAAGACGGGTCACACTGAAAGCGCTGGGTATTGTTTATTAGCATCGGCTAAGCGTGGCTCCATGCGATTGATTTCTATCGTATTGGGCGCAGACTCCGATAAGACTCGCACTAACTACAGCCAGCAACTCTTGGAATATGGCTTTCGTTTCTTTGAGACGCACAAGCTGTACGATGCAAATTCGGTACTAACCGAAGCACGAGTTTGGAAAGGCACCCAGTCAAAAGTACCCACAGGAATTTTAGAGGACTTTTACGTTACAATTCCTAAAGGCCATTACTCTCAACTTAAGGGTCTGATGGAAATCAACAAATCAATCGATGCGCCGATAAAGCGCGGTGATGTTATCGGCATGGCGGTTATTAAAGACATCGATAGAATCGTACTGCAAAAACCTTTGGTTGCAATGGACAGTGTTGACGCGGGCGGCACCTGGACTAATATTTCTGACAGCGTTAAAAAGATATTTGTGGAGTAACAGAGTGGAAGAACAACAAGAAACACTGGTTGAGTTTCCCTGCGATTTCATGATTAAAGCAATGGGCAAATCTAACCCTCAGTTTCATGAGACCGTTGTTTCTATCGTTCAGCAACATGATGAGACATTCACTGCAGAGAAAATCGTCGCGCGTGAAAGTAACAAAGGAACCTTTGTCAGCGTTACTTTCTACGTCTGTGTGGAAAACAAACCTCAGCTCGATGCCATCTACCAAAACCTTACCGACAGCGAATATGTTCTGTGGTCGATGTAACTAACGACCTAATCATTCGTAAGCTTGGCTTGTGCGATTACGCCGAAATCTGGCAGGATATGAAAGACTTCACCAGAAACCGCGCCGCTGACACCCAAGATGAACTGTGGATACTCGAACACTACCCTGTTTTCACCTTGGGCACGAATGGTAAGACTGAGCATATACTCGATGCGGGCGAAATACCGATTGTTAATATCGATCGAGGCGGCCAGGTTACTTACCATGGGCCCGGCCAACTTGTTATCTATCTGTTATTGAACTTGCACCGACGCAAACTTGGCGTTAGAAAGCTCGTCTCCATTATCGAAGCATCGATCATCAAGCTATTAGATAATTATCAGATAACAGCGCGCAATGATCCACAGGCACCCGGTGTTTATGTAAATGAAAAAAAAGTCGCTGCGCTTGGATTACGCGTATCCAGAGGCTGTACTACACACGGGCTGAGCCTAAACGTGGATATGGATTTACTGCCCTTCACCCGCATCAACCCCTGTGGCTATGAGAACCTTGAGGTCACTCAATGCAAAGATCTTGGCATTCCTAAAACCCTTACCCAGCTCGCTGATGAGCTAGTTAGTATATTGCAGCAGCTACTATTCCTTCCAAAGATGAATTAATTCGTTTCTGTCGCCACAGTAGCTACACCACTCAGCTTTGAGCTATTAAGTTCATTACTTTCAGCATCTTGAGGGTCTGCACTTACTTTCTCATCATCCGTTGATTTTGCGCCATTCTTAGAGGCAAGCATTTTTTCAATCTCAGGCTCGAGCACGGTTAATACATGCTTCAGGACTTTAGGCTGAGCGGCGGCAGTCGGATGCAGGCCATCGCGCTGCATCAAATCAAAATCTAAGGCTACGGGCTCTAGTAAAAATGGCAGCAGTGGTAAATCATATTTCTCAGCAAGGTCGACATACACCTTTTCGAATTTTTGTGTGTAGGTGAAACCATAATTCAGCGGAATTCGAATGCCTAATAAAACAACTTTTGCGCCTACCGCTTGAGACATCTCGATCATACCCTGCAAATTTTCTTGCATCACTTCAGTCTTAAAGCCACGCAAACCGTCATTTGCGCCCAATTCCAATAGTAATAATGTGGGCTTATGTGCTTTCAAAGCATCCGGTAATCTGGTCACCCCCCCTTGAGTCGTTTCACCGCTGATACTCGCATTGATGATATCTAGTTCGTCTTTGTACTGCTCCTGAAGCAAGCTGACCCAGCCTTTTTCCTGAGGTATGCCGTAAGCCGCACTAAGGCTGTCACCCCACACCAATACGCTGGTTTTATTCGATGTTTCAGCCTCAGAAGTCTGCTTAGCAGCTACCTCTCCGGAAATTAATAATAGACTCACTGCAAGCGAATAAATGAATGCGTATAATGGTTTTATCATTTTCATAAAGTCCTAAATACTATGTCAGAAAAAGAGATCAGTTATGCCATTGAGACCCTCAGCATGGCCAAAAAGATCCAATTAAAAAATAATCAGCCGCTATCTATTTTAGATGATATCACGCTGCAAATTCCGCAAGGAAGCTCAGTGGCGATTACTGGCGCTTCAGGCTCAGGAAAAACCACTTTGCTAGGTCTGTTAGCAGGTCTGGATGCACCTAGTTCGGGCGATATCAAGCTGTTAGGACAGTCAATGCTAAACCTTAACGAAGATCAACGAGCCGCATTGCGATTAGGACAGGTGGGCTTTGTATTTCAGTCATTTCATCTGATGAACAACTTAAGTGCGCTTGAAAACATAATGTTGCCATTGGAATTAGAGCAGACCCATAAAGATCCTCGGACGATGGCTAATGAGGCGCTCGAACAAGTTGGTTTAAGCGAGCGCGCCGATCACCTGCCAACCCAACTGTCCGGGGGAGAGCAACAGCGTATTGCCTTGGCTCGTGCTTTTGTTAACCAACCTAAAGTCTTATTCGCCGATGAGCCAACTGGCAATCTTGATCAGGCAACGAGTAATGAAATTGAAAAACTGCTGTTTCAGCTGCAACAAGACAATCAGAGCACGCTGGTGCTAGTCACCCATGACGAAGCACTTGCCGAACAGTGCCAGATTCACCACCGCATTGTTGACGGTAAGTTAGCATGAATCTATTAAAAATATGGCGTCAGGCTTGGCGCATTGCTGAAATGCGGCTGTTATTTTTAGCATTAGTCATCTCGGTTACCGCAGTCACTTCGGTTAACTTCTTTACTGATCGAACCGAACGCTCCATGACCATGCAGGCGACCAAGCTCTTAGGTGCCGATTTAATTATCAGGTCTTCCAGACCACTTGATAAGGCTTATTTAGCGCAAGCTGACACACTCGGACTGACTCAAGCTGAAATGATTAGTTTCAGAAGTATGGTTTCGGTCGGTGACGGTGACAGCCTCAAATTAGCTCAGGTAAAGGCGGTCAGTGAAAGCTTTCCGCTTCGCGGCACTGTCGAAACGAACACAACCCTTCAGCGTAACGGCGAGAAAGACTCCTTAAGCGAGCTCAAGTCTGGACAAATATGGGCTGACCCGGCCTTATTTAGCGCCTTGAATCTCCAACCTGGCAGTGACGTTCGAATTGGACGCAGCCTCTTTCAATTGAGCAAAGCGCTAATTAAAACACCCGATCAAGGCTCTAATGTTTTTCAGTTCTCCCCACCGGTACTGATGCCCTTAGCTGACCTTGCGCAGACCGGCTTATTAACACCAGGAAGTCGAGCAAGTTTCAGTTACTTATTTGCTGGCGATGAAGGCCAGGTTGTGGCGATGCGCGACTGGCTGAAAGATCAGCTAAAAACCGGCGAGAGGCTTGAGACCTTGAACGACGGTGCCCCAGCGGTGAATACCGCACTGCAACGTGCTCAACGTTTCCTGAACTCTGCTGCATTACTCAGTGTTATCTTGGCCGGTGCAGCTATAGCACTGACTAGCTACAGCTTCAGTCGCCACGAAACTCATACCGTTGCTGTGTTAAAGACGATGGGCGCTTCACGTAGAAAAATTCTCTATCGCTATCTAAGCCAGCTGTTCATTACGTCGACCGCAGCGGCTATATTAGGAATATTCATCGGGTTTCTAATTCAAAGCAGCGTTGCCTATTTCTTGCGAGATCTGCTTAAGCAAGATCTGCCAAGCACTAGCTTTTTTCCAGCATTGACTGGTTTGTTTACTGCCTGGATTATGGTTTTGAGCTTCTCAGCACCGCAGTTATTGCAGCTGGTCAATACTGCCCCAGTACAAATTTTTCAGCGGCAAAGCGCAGCTCGCAGCAGTCTATGGAAGTTCCTGCTTGGAACAATTTTAGCGGGCATTTTCGCGTTGATGTGGCTGCAAACACGCGACCTCAAGCTAAGCTTGTTTATGTTCATTGGCGTTTTAGCAGCCGTTATTATTTTCTGGCTTGTCGCTACCCTGCTCTTGTCTTTACTCAAGCGACTTAGCCGCAACAGCCATACGTTACGATCTTTGAGCAATGCTGGCCAACGTCTACAACTGCTAATCGTTGTGTTCGGCATTGGACTATTTAGTTTGCTACTGCTCACTGCACTGCAAAGTGATTTGCTGGAACGTTGGCAAGATAGTATTCCTGATAAAGCTCCAAATCATTTCCTTATCAATATTCAACCGAATGAAGTCACCGAGTTAAAACAATACCTCAGCAGCAATCAAATCAATCCAGAGCTCTATCCCTTAATTCGTGGCCGTTTGGTCGAGATAAAAGGCAAGCCAGTCACTCCAGACGACTTTGAATCACCTCGTAGCAAACGCTTGCTACAACGTGAATTCAATCTTTCTTCAGTGAAAGAGCTTCCAGCAGCTAATATTATGCTGGAAGGAGAATGGTTTACAGACAACGATGCAACGGGTTTATCTGTTGAAGTAAGTGTCATGGAGCGTTTCGCACTTAAGCTGGGCGATACCCTGACCTTCGACATTGGCGGGCAAAAAGTCACTCAAACTATCACCAGCTCCCGTCAGGTCAACTGGGATAATTTAACGCCTAACTTTTTCGTCCTGGCCGCACCTGATTCAATGAGCAAACTTCCTCAGACACTGATTACCAGTCTCTATGTACCACCGGAAGATACCAAGCTGATTCCGCAACTTGTCAAACAGCACCCCAGTGTTAGCGCGATTGATATCACAGCGATCATGATGCAAGTCAAAGATTTGATTTCTAAAGCAGCCATGGCCATCCAAGCTATCTTTGGTTTCACTTTGATATCAGGGATCATTGTTTTATTTGCCGCACTTCAGTCACAAAGAGCAGAACGCCGACGCGAGCTGGCTATTCTCAAAACTATTGGTGCAAGTCGTAAACAGTTGAAGAAGACGATCCTGACAGAGTTTGCCATGGTCGGTGGAATTGCAGGGTTTCTAGCGGGAACCTTTGCCATGATCAGTAGTAATATCGCGGCTTATTCATTGTTTGACTTGCAGCCAACATTCAACTTTTCCTTGATTCTTCTTGGAATGGTGAGCGGCGCTGTATTGGTGGGAATTGCGGGATATATTAATCTCCGGCCTCTGTTGCAAGTGGCTCCGGCGATGTTATTTCAAGAGCACGAGGCTTAACAGGAGATGTTTGGCCTCAGTTCTTTGCTTCATCGCTGCTCTTGGTCTTGTCGTTTTTAGCTTCTTCGAGTATCCACGAGACAAAGGCTTCAACCGACTCGTTGCCGCTTTCTTGCTCTGGCCTGATAACGTGATAGGAATTTTCAAGCGGCATTTTCAGATCAAACGGTATGCACAGGCGTCCAGCGTCAATATCGTACTGAGCCAGTGGCTCCATACTGAGTCCAACGCCCTGCTCATCTATGGCGCCACCCAGCACCAGTAGCACATGATTGAAGTGCAAACCGCGTTTCGCATCGATCCCCTCAACCCCTGCAAGCTCTAACCAATTTGCCCAACTCGGCCGGCCGGTGTAACCCGTATCGTCATGCAAAAGAGTATGAAACTGCAGATCACTCGGCTCCCTCAGAGGATGCTCACCCTCACTCTTAAGCTTTGGACTGCAAAGTGGAACCGCTGAAACATCGAACAACTTATCGACCCGATAGCCTGGATAGTTACCACTACCAAAACGAATGATCACGTCGATTTTATCATTGCGAAACCAATCATCCATATTCGAAGAAGAGTCTCGACTAGAGATCAGAGTGTCATCGCCGGTAATTTGCATATCAATATCGGGATGGGTGCCTGAAAATCTATGCAGTCTGGGAACCAGCCATTTAGCGGCAAATGAAGGAGCCATACACACATTGACGCTGGCATGCTCGGTATATCGACGCATTAGCTGAACCGCTTCCGACAGCGTGCTGAACGCCTCTCGCAGCTTCGGCAACGCAACTTTAGCGGCTTCGGTAAGCTCTATCGCACGATTTTTTCGATCAAACAAAGGGAAACCGAGATGGTCTTCAAGCGCTTTTATCTGGTGACTGACAGCGGCCTTGGTAACGAATAGCTCATCTGCCGCCTTGCTAAAGCTAAGGTGTCTCGCAGCGGACTCGAACACGCGAAGTGAGTTAAGAGGCGGAAGTTGTGCCATAGGTTGTAAGTCTTAATAATTGTTATAGTATAAACGCGCGATAGCTGTCATTGGACAATGTCCAATCCCACTACACTACCACAGGATCATATAACTGTAACTTTACAACACTGTTAAATTTATAAGCTCTCAATATGCCTATACAAAGTATCAAGTGTTAAGGCTCAAACCCCAACGCGTCTTGTAAAAGCCTGCTCATCATTGCCAAATAAATAAGCACTACTTGCATTGACGAAGACATCAACCGATTCACCAGATTTGGTTCGGTCACTACCTGAGCGTTCTACTACAAAATTATCATTATCGCCGTATTCACCATAAAGGAATGATGTTCCGCCCAAATGTTCAGACAAGGCAACCTTCAACTCAAAACTAAAATCTCCCTCAAGCCCTGATAAATCTTCTGGACGAAGCCCTAGCATAAGAGAATCTCCAACGTTGGCCGCACTGGTATCAAAGTTAAGATTCACCGATTGCCCATCCGGTAATTGAATAACACTAGTTTCAGCACCATTCGACTCAAGTGTCACAGGAATAAAATTCATCCGTGGTGAGCCAATGAAACCCGCGACAAATAAGTTATCCGGATGTGTATATAGCTCAAGTGGAGACCCATGCTGTTCAACATACCCATCTTTCAACACAACGATTTTATCGGCCATAGTCATGGCTTCAACCTGATCATGAGTAACATAGATCATCGTGTTACCCAGCTGCTGATGCAGCTTGCCGATCTCCAGACGCATTTCAACCCTTAGCTCAGCATCAAGGTTGGACAGTGGTTCGTCAAATAGGAACACGTCGGGGTTTCGCACAATAGCGCGGCCAATTGCCACACGCTGCCGCTGTCCACCAGACAACTCTTTAGGTTTACGATCCATCAGTTTATCGAGCTGCAAAATTTCCGATGCATGTTTGGTTTTTTCATTGATAATGGCTTTATCAACACCGTTCATTTTCAAACCAAAACCAAGATTTTCCCCAACAGTCATGTGTGGATATAGCGCATAGGACTGAAACACCATGGCTATGCCACGGTTAGCAGGCTCGACGTTGGTTACGTCCTTACCGCCAATATCAACGGTACCACTGGTGGCTTCTTCCAAACCTGCGATAAGCCTCAGTAAGGTAGATTTTCCGCAACCAGAGGGGCCAACAAACACCGTAAACTCACCGGATGAGATTTCCAGATCAATCCCGTGAATGATCTCTACTTTGCCAAAAGCTTTTACTAGTTTGCTTAATTTAACATCAGCCATTGTATCTCACCTCTAAACTCATTGTGGTTTCAGGCTGAAGACGCTGAGCGATAGCAGCGGATGCTTTGGCCACTCTTTTGCCCCAGTCCTGAAAATTACTTTCTGATATTCTAAATGTCGGTGCGGTCACACTAATCGCCGCAATGGGAAAACCCAAACTATCGACAATGGCAGAAGCCACGCAGCACACGCCATGCTGATGCTCTTCATTATCGACAGCAAAACCATTCTTCCTGACGTCGTTCAGTTGCCTTCGCAATAATAGCGATGAAGTAATGGTTTGCTGGGTATAACGTTTAAATACTAAGGAATTAATCAAGGTATCCTGCTGTTCAGTCGGTAACATTGCCAACATCGCTTTACCGACGCCGCTACAGTAAACCGGTGATTTATCCCCGACGCTGACGGTGTAGCGTATGCTTTGACTCGACTCAACCTGCGACAGATAGACTGCATTTGAATCAACCAGCACTGCTAATTGCACGGACTCACCAGACACCTCGGCTAAATCCAACATCATCGGATAAGCTAATTCTCTGACATCTGACTGCTTCCACGCCATGTTTGCCAACTCCAGCAGTCGGTAGCCAACCCGATAAGTCTGACTACTTTCTTCAAAACGAACCATACCTTCTAACTGCAAACTAGATAGCAAGCGATGCAAAGTCGCCTTAGGCACCTCAAGACTAGATTGCAAATCAGCGAACCGAAGCGGTGTTTTGGATTCAGCAATGGCCGACACGACATTTAAGCCCCGTATCAATCCGCTGTTTTCCACCTTTATGCCGCTTACTTTGGCCATGAGACCTCATAGGTTTTGGATTTGTAACATCCGTTCATAGAATTCGGAACATTGTTCCATTATCTCAATTAAAAAACAATAGCCAAGATTAAGCAAACAAATTATTGTAATTCAGGTGATTGACAGCGCTTGTAAAAAATCCATATACTGCATTTTGGAACAATGTTCCGATTTTGAAAACGACTTCCGGGGAGTTGAGAATGAGTCAATCACTGAATCAACGACGCTTTAACATGACACCATGGCTATTTTTATTGCCAGCGATGATTATGTTCGCCGTCTACGTTATGTACCCGATCATTCAAAGTATCGCGTTAAGCTTCTACGAATGGGATGGCCTGGGTGACAAAGTATGGGTTGGCTTCGGTAACTATGTAGAGTTATTTGATGATGACAACTTCTGGACATCACTAAAGAACAATATCATCTGGTTGATTTTCTTCATGCTGGCTCCTGTCGTCGGCTTAGCGATTGCCCTGTTTCTTAATCAGGAAGTAGCCGGCGTAAGGCTCGCTAAATCACTTTTCTTTTTCCCTTTCGTTATCTCTCAAGTTGTTGTCGGTTTAGTATTCGCCTGGTTTTACGACCCTGGTTTCGGCTTGATGGGTCACCTGATGAGCTTTGTAGGCATGGAGCCTTTTTCCTTATTGGGTGAAGAAAACACCGTGACCTACGCGATTATTGCAGCAGGACTCTGGCCTCAAATTGCTTACTGCATGATCCTGTATTTGACTGGACTCAACAGTCTTAATCCTGAGCAAATCGAAGCAGCTAGGCTCGATAATGCCAGCGGCTTTAAGATGTTATGGTACGTGATACTGCCACAGCTCAGACCTGCAACATTTATCGCAATCGTGGTTACTATCATCGGCGCACTGCGAAGTTTTGACTTGATCGCCATTATGACCGATGGCGGACCTTACGGCAGTAGTTCGGTGTTGGCCTATTACATGTACGAGCAAAGTATCAATAGCTACCGCATGGGTTATGGCGCAGCCATCGCTACCGTGCTGTTTATGATTATGAATATTTATATAGCCTTCTTCCTGTGGAGAATGCTCAAGGCGGAGGAGAGATAAGATGTTTCCAACTCCCTTAAAACATCGTTCAACAGCGGCCAATATTAGCTATCGGATAGCACTACCGATCACACTGCTCATTTGGCTCCTCCCATTGCTTGCGGTTGCACTGACATCCGTACGCTCAATTGCTGACATTAATCAGGGGAATTATTGGGGTATCCCTTCCGAATGGAACATGATGCAAAACTACACGGAGGTATTCACGGTCACTCCGATGTGGCAGTACTTACTCAATACCCTAAAGATAACGATTCCAACGGTTATAGGCAGCATCACACTGGCCACCCTGGCGGGATTCGCCTTAGCCAAATACAAGTTTCGGGGAAATACACTGCTGTTTGCTTTATTTATCGCAGGTAACTTCGTACCGTTTCAAATTCTGATGATTCCAGTGCGAGATCTGACGATTTCAATGGGTCTTTACGATACCACCATGGGACTGGTGCTATTCCACGTCGCATTCCAAACCGGCTTTTGCACCCTATTTATGCGCAACTTCATTGCGCAGCTACCCAACGAGCTAATGGAATCTGCACGCTCAGAAGGCGTGAAGGATTGGCAGATATTTACCTATATTATTTTACCATTGGTACGCCCTGCCCTTGCGGCACTGGCTGTGCTGATTTTCACCTTCATTTGGAATGACTTCTTCTGGGCATTGATACTGGTGCAAAGCGATGAAGTCCGTCCGATTACCGCAGGTTTGAGTGCATTGAAAGGCCAATGGCTAGCCTCTTGGCACCTCATTAGCGCAGGCTCAATTATCGCAGCCATCCCGCCAGTCATGCTGTTCTTCCTGATGCAGAAACACTTTGTTGCGGGTCTGACCCTTGGAGCCAATAAGGGATGAGCCCACAACTTTTTCGTTTAGACAGCAGCGAATCGACGCTGCTGTTGCTTAGTATCGAGCGTGCGATACCAGCCGTTGCTTACTATGGTGATAAACTGCAAACTGAGATTAGCGCTGACACGTTACAGCTGCTGACAGCGGATGCTATACCTGACGCCAAGCTCGATGGTAGAACACAACTTGCATTGCTTCCCGAAAATAGTCGTGGTTTTTTTGGGGAGCCCGGACTGCAAGGACATCGCAACGGACGGGGATTTGCTCACCGTTTTTCAATAATTAATAGCGAACAAGGTCAACATTCTCTGTCCCTCTTAGCAAGCGATGAAGATGCGGGTTTAGCGCTAAAAATCGACATAGAGCTTGATCCTCAAAGCAACGTGTTTTGCTGGAAACACACACTAACGAATAATGGTAGCTCAGATTTCACGCTCGACTATTTAAGCTGCCCAACACTGCCACTCCAGTTGCAAATGAATCAGCTGACGACATTACACGGCCGTTGGGGAAAAGAGTTTCAGCAACAAACACTCGAATTAGCTGCGGGCAAGTTTCAGATTGATAATCGCCGCGGCAGAACCAGCCATGAGCACTTTCCGGGCTTGATAGTTTCAGAAGCCGCAGCCAGCGAATTAAACGGCAATACCATCGCCGCTCATTTGGGTTGGAGCGGAAACTATCGCTTGCTGGTTGATAATATCAGCGAGCATCAACGTTATTTGCAGTGCGCAGAATTGCTGCTACCGGGCGAAGTTATCCTTGAGCAAAATGAGTCTTACGAAACACCCGTTTTATATACTACGCAAACCAGCTCTGGGCTATCGAAGGTTTCACAGCAGCTGCATCAATACGCTAGAAATAAGCTACTGCCAAAATGGACGCGCACCGAGCGCCCTATTCATTCCAATAGCTGGGAAGCGCTCTATTTTGACCATGATATGGACAAGCTGCTGGCTCTGGTCGATGCCGCTCATGCCACGGGTGCTGAACGTTTTATTCTGGATGATGGCTGGTTTGTTGGCCGACGCTCTGACAACGCTGGCCTCGGCGACTGGCAAGTCGATAAAACCGTTTATCCCAATGGTCTACATCCTCTAGTTGATCATGTCAGATCTAAAGGTATGCAGTTTGGTCTTTGGTTTGAGCCTGAAATGGTTAACCCAGACAGCGCACTGTTTAGAGCGCATCCTGAGTGGGCATTGCAACACCCGCCCTACCCGCTGATTCCGGCACGCAATCAGGAAGTGCTGGATCTTAGCCAACCCGAATTATTTGAGTATTTGTTTAATGCAATTTCGATACTGGTTGATGAGTATCAGATTGATTATATTAAGTGGGATATGAATCGCGATACGCTGAATGCTGGCTCTGGGCAACAAGCTTCCCAGCGAAAGCAGGTTCTGGCAGTTTATCGATTGATGGATGCCCTCAATAAGCAACATCCATCACTTGAAATTGAAAGCTGCGCATCCGGCGGCGCGCGTGCTGATTTTGGTATTTTACAACATACTGGAAGGGTTTGGACATCAGACAATATCGACCCTATTGAACGAATCAGTATTCAACACGGTTTTAGCCTGTTCTTTCCGCCTGAAATTATGGGCGCTCACATTGGCTCTAAAACTGCTCACCTTACCGGGCGCGACACCTCCTTAGACACCCGAGCTATTGTCGCATTACAAGGACAGATGGGGTTTGAGTTTGACAGTCGTAAATTAAATGATGAGGAACAAGCAACTGTTAAACACTACACTGACATTTACAAGCAAAACCGCCACTGGTTGGCAGACTCCTTGCTCTGGCGTCTGCCCATTATTCAGGAGTGTTTGCATATCAGAGGAATGGTTTCTCAGGATCAAGCGAATTCGCTTTGGACGATTGTAAGCAGCGGTAGTCACCTGCAAGCCACTCCCGGAAAGTTAAAGTTCTATGGTTTAAAACCTAAAACCACCTATGAAGTTAGCTGTCTTAATGACAATCTTGCCTATTTGGCGCATTTTGGAAAAGCGCTACCTAGCTGGCTGGATGATACGACTAAGACATGTAAACTTAGTGGAGAGCTACTCATGCAGTTGGGATTGCTTCTCCCGTATATGCCGCCGCAGACCGCTTTATTGCTGAGCTGCCAAGCGACAGACATTGAAACAATTTAAGAATTTTGTGACGCCTAAGCTATGACCATAAGCCAATTACAGCAACCCTTTATAGATCGCTTCGAAGAAAGCGCCAATCCTATCCGCTTTTTTTATGCACCGGGCAGGGTTAACTTAATTGGTGATCATACTGACTATTCGGGCGGTTTGGTTTTCCCATGCGCTATCGATAGTGGCACAACGATGCTGATTCGTAAGCGCAGTGACAACAAAGTCAAGCTAGCTTCCATGAACTTTGAGCTAATGGCCTCACTACAGCCAGAAGAGCTCAACCAAAAGTACGGTGACAACTGGATTAACTACGTATTAGGAGTTATCGATCAGTTCCGTCAGCGCGGCATTGAAACGGTCGGCTTTGAATGTTTATTTAGTGGCAATATCCCCAATGGTGGTGGCCTGTCCTCCTCCGCCTCTCTGGAAGTTGTCACGGCTTTTGCCTTGAATCAGTTATTTGACGCAGGTTTTGATGAAATTGAATTAGTCAAAATGGCTTTGGCCGCAGAAAATGATTTTGTGGGGGTGAACTGCGGCATTATG
>ENA-ORXR01001986-ORXR01001986.1-marine-metagenome-genome-assembly--contig:-NODE-1986-length-20309-cov-15.988236_pt1 | contig 20309 bp, 16 predicted proteins | sample MGYA00237866_ERZ511479 | MGnify/ENA metagenome assembly ERZ511479 | reverse complement strand
CCACATCACACATCCACCCCTAAAACCCAGAAGCATCAAAATTCTCCAACCTACTAGCTATAGTCGCAGAAACACTGGCAACAGTCGCCTCATCAAAAGGAGATTTGAGGTTGGCTTGCTTCAATAAATCGAGGTAACTGATAGATCCGCCCAATTTGCAAAGTCTGAGATAATCGTCCCAAGCAGCCTTGCTATCTTTCTTGTTTTTTTCTAGGAATTGCAGTGCACAAATTTGAGCCATTACGTAATCGATGTAGTAAAATGGTGATTCGAAAAAATGTCCAACCCTATGCCAGTCTCTTCCTTTATTGTAGACAGGATGATCCAATCTTTTGACGTCTGGTTCGTAAAGTTTACTCAATTCATTCCAGACTTCTCCTCGTTCATCTGGTGTCATATTAGGATTTTCGTATACAATTTGCTGGAAATGGTCACCTTTGCAACCTCCAGGAAGAAAGGTGACTGCACCGCTCATATGAAAATAAAAGTACTTTTGAGTATCTTCCTTAAAGAAACTCTCCATCCAAGGATAGGTTAAAAATTCCATTGCCATGGAATGGATTTCAGCAGTCTCTGATCCAGGACTTCTATATTCGATAATCTCATTTTTTCTACAGCAATAATACTGAAATGCATGGCCTGCTTCATGTGTCAACACATCCACATCGCCTTTGGTACCATTGAAGTTGGCAAAGATATAAGGATGCTGATAACTGCTTAAATACCAGCAATATCCCATAATTGCCTTTCCTGGACGATTGATCACATCAATTAGATCATGCTGCATCAGATGTTTAAAGAATTCATCCGTATCGTCAGATAATTCACTATACATTCTACCTGCTTGCTTTAAAATTTCCTCAGGACTTCCCTTGGGCATTGGATTCCCAGTTTTAAAGAAGTAGCCCATATCATAAGCCTCTAGCTCGTCTAACCCAAGTCTATTTTGCTGATCTCGCCTAATTTTTGTTGCGAGTGGCACAATGTGTTTTCTAATAGAATCCCTGAAATCACTCACCATGTTTTCATCGTAATCGACCCGATCCATTTTGATGTACCCTAGCTTAACAAAATTATCAAAGCCTAGTTTTGTAGCCATCGAATGTCTGACCTTAACTAACTGATCAAACAACTCATCTAGTTCTTCCTGTTTTTCCAGAAAGAAATCCCATCTAGCCTGGTTAGCTTTTTTCCTTAAGCTTCTATCATTGGACGATAAATATTTATTAATTCCAGCCAGATTTTCTTTTTTCCCTTCAAATTCAATAGAAGCACTTCCTTTAATTTTAATAAATTCACTAGCCAATCGACTTTCCTCAGCTAAATCTTTCATTATTGAAGGATCAAACCCTTTTAGTTTGTAATTAGCAAGGTCAAAAATACGATTACCCCACTTGCTAATTAGCTGATCTTTATATTTAGAATTTAAGAGTGATTTATAATACTTGGAATTTAAATTCTCGCTAATCGGAAGAATTTTATCCATGTAATCTGTTTGCTTCTTAAGCGCCTCATCTTGAGTATTGCCAGTAAATTTGATAAAAGCAAGTTGTTGCATAGTATCAAATTCATCTCTCTTATTATTGATTTCAATTAATGTTTTTTTCTGCGAATTAAAATCTGCTGCGGATTCAAATTTGTTAATCAGAGAATTGAATTCAACTTCATAAGCATTGATATCCGGTTTTTTAAAGGTAATTTCCCCAAATTTCATAGTCTAAATTTATATCATGCAATTTAGTAAAATATAAAGAAAGAATGCAATCGTATTTGCTTTGACAAATTTTATACCTGTTCATTTTGGACAACAAAAATCATACATTATTAAATGTTTATCAATACATTAAGTATTACAATTACAATAAACAATCTATCATTTAATTTTATTAAAGAACCATTGAAAAAAAAGTTGTAAATTGAGTAGAAGAAACTACATGACTCACTTAGAATCCCTAATGAATTTGTTGAAAATGAAGAAATATCTTACCATTACTATTGTCTTAATTTTATGTAGCATTTCCATTGAAGCACAGCATTCTGTAGCAAGAGAATGGAACGAAGAACTGCTAGAAGCCATTAGAAAAGACTTGGCCCGCCCTACAGTTCATGCAAGAAATATTCATCATGTTACAGGAGCCATGTACGACGCGTGGGCTGTATATGACCATTCAGCCACGACCTATCTGCTTGGAAAAACAGTTGATGGATATGTATGCAGTTTTAATGGCGTTCCTACACCAATGGACATCGAGTTAGCCAGAGAAGAGGCGATTAGTTATGCAGCATATCGCATCATGAAACATCGGTTTAGTAGTTCACCAGGTGCTGCGATTACAATACCAGCCCTTGATAATCAGATGAATGCCCTAGGATATAACATCATGGTCAATTCTACAAATTATGCAACAGGAGATCCAGCTCACCTTGGCAATTACATCGCGCAATGTTATATCAATCTCGGATTGCAAGATGGCGCTAATGAGTCCGGTGGCTACTCCAACACTTCTTATCAACCCGTAAACAACTCCTTGATTGTTGATTTACCCGGAAACCCCAATATTTCAAATTTTAATAGATGGCAACCGCTTACTCTAGATCACTTTATTGATCAAGGTGGTAATCCAATTCCAATTAACACCCCACCGTTTCTTAGTCCTGAGTGGGGACAAGTGACCAACTTCTCATTAAAGCCTACAGACTTAACAACTTATACCCGCAACAACTTTGATTACTTGGTATATCATGACCCAGGTGGGCCGCCTCAGTTAGATGCAGTCAATAATTCTGGATTGTCTGATGAATACAAGTGGGGATTTGCATTAGTATCAAAATGGTCTGCTCATCTCGATCCAGCAGATAGTGTAATGTGGGATATCTCTCCTGCTTCCATTGGAAATATTCAGAGTCTCCCTACCAATTTTACTGATTATGACTTGTTTTATGATGATATCAATGGTGGAGATGCAAGTATTGGGCATACACTCAACCCAGCTACTGGACAACCCTATACACCCCAGATGGTTCCAAGAGGCGACTACACCAGAGTACTTGCTGAGTTTTGGGCAGATGGCCCTGATTCAGAGACGCCTCCCGGACATTGGTTGACACTACTTAATTATGTTAATGATCATCCTGACTTCGAAAAACGATGGAAGGGCGTCGGACCCATTCTCAACGATTTGGAGTGGGACGTAAAGGCTTATTTCACTATGGGTGGCACCGTCCACGATGCGGCAGTTGTCGCTTGGGGTGTCAAAGGTTGGTACGACTATCTAAGACCAATCTCAGCACTTAGATGTATGGGTGACAACGGGCAATGTACAGACCCCAATCTTCCTAATTATTCAATAGGAGGAATTCCCTTGGATTCTGGCCTCATAGAACAAGTGCAACCAGGAGATCCACTAGCAGGTACATGGAATCAGCACCTCAATAAAATAAAAGTTCGGTCTTGGAAAGGTCCCGCATATGTTAATGGAACAGCAACAAATACTGCTGGTGTAGACTGGATTTTACTAGAAAACTGGAATCCTTACCAACGGCCTTCTTTCGTTACACCGCCCTTTGCTGGATATGTCTCCGGACACTCCACATTTTCAAGAGCTGCCGCTGAAGTCATGACCATGATGACTGGTAACGCATTTTTCCCTGGCGGGATGGGCGAATTCACTGTTGTGAAAGATCAGTTTCTTGTGTTTGAGGAGGGACCAAGCGTAAGCTTTACCTTGCAATGGGCCACTTATCGCGATGCTAGTGATCAGTGCAGTCTTTCAAGAATTTGGGGCGGCATCCACCCTCCTGCTGATGACATCCCGGGTCGACTCATGGGTATTGAAATTGGTGTAGATGCCTTTCACTTTGCAGAGAACTACTTCTGTAACAATATCGAGTTAGACCTATTTGCCAATTTAGAGGGCGCTTACGACACTTCGACCAGCAATATGGCTACCACCCTCAATACACCACGACAACTCTTACCAGGGCAAGCGCAAAGCACTACAAGCGGACAACCTTACAATACTGCGCCTTGGAATTATAACGGCAGCGAGGATGTAACGACTTACGACTCTACCGTTGTTGATTGGGTACTTGTTTCGATTTTAGAAAGCCCCTCTCCTACTGACAAGGTATTTGAAGCAGCGGCATTACTGCATTCAGATGGTCATATCGAGTTTATGGATTCTTGTATCGTTGATCTTGACCCTGCGATGTCCTATTATGTACGTTTGGAGCACCGCAATCACTTGCCCATTTTATCTCCAAGTCCAGTCCCAATAGTCAATCGGACGCTGAGCCTAGATTTCAGATCTATGAACAGTTATGCCAATTTCGGTAGTGGACAAAAGGAGATTGCTTCTGGCGTTTGGGCCATGTTTGCTGGAAACAGTGATCAATTCCAATCTGAATCCTATGATATCAGTGGAAGTGACAATTATTTGTGGAATTCCAATAACGGCTTTTTCAATAAATACCTGCCTTCAGATTTCAACCTAAATGGTGATATCAATGCCGATGATAAAGGGGTTTGGCTTTTGAACAATGGTATCTTTTCCAGTTTGCCACAAAACTAGTTGGTTATAGCAGTGAGCATTTTCTGTGTTTGAGTCTTATTTTGGGGTCATGTTCGGTGGCTCTGCTTCAAAGGCTTTGCTTCAACCTCACACCAGGCTATACGCTACAAATGTGCTCGCTAAACTCCGCGCATTCCGCTGCTATCCTTTGCCCACCAGCATTGTTGAACGAAGCGTTGTAAGGGTTGCTATGACGTCCCTTGAATCGTCTTAAATCACCTTAAATGTAGTCCGTCGGTTGGCTTGATGCTCCTCTTCAGAACAACTATTACAATCGCAGGAATTTGCAGGTGAAGATTCACCATAGCCTATTGCTGTTAATCTAGTAGGATCAATGCCTCTACTGATCAAGTAATCGACTGCTGACTGTGCTCGTTTTTGGGATAATGTCTGATTATAGACCAATTCACCACGGCAATCTGTATGAGATGCGAGTTGAATTCTGATTGTTGGGTTTTCTTGCAATACTGATACCAATTTATTTAGTGGTGGTTCCGCATCTGCACGAATATTCCACTTATCATAATCGTAGTAAATGTTTTCGAGTACAATTTCCTTGTCCTTGTATATCTTATCCAATACAAATTCCATGGAATAATTCCGAATTGGTTGTGCAGGATCCCTTGCATCAGTAGTCAAGGATTTGGATTGGGTGAAGTAGCCTGTTTTAGAGGCTACCGCTCTGTAAGTTGTACTTTCCTGGACCTGCGTCTGGAAATTCCCATCCATATCAGTGGTTAAAGTTATCGAACTCCCATTATAGTTTAGGGTTACCGTTGCATTTGGTAAGGGGCGGTTTCCTGCAAATCCGCTGTTCGGCTCATCCGGAATTTGATAAGTCTTTTCAAACACTTTTCCAGTCAAATTAAACTGATAAACAATTTGTGGTGGTGGCGGCGCTGGTGGTGTATCTACTGGCGGTGGCACAATGACCACTGGAATTGTATCTTTGGGTGGTGGAGGCAGTGCTGGCGCTTCCTTAACTCTAGTAAATTCATAAATATCATCAAGCCCTGCTCCATCCTTTCTAGTAGAACTGAAATATCCCTTTGTAGTTAATCCGTCAGAATTGGCTTCATCAATAATAAGTGCAAAGTCATCACCACCTGAATTCATTGGCGCTTTTAGATTAATTGGGTTCTTATAAAAACTACCCTCTTTCGCGGCATAAAACAAATCTAAACCTCCCATTCCCTTCAAGCCATTGGATGCAAAGTAAAGCGTATCCTTATGGATAAAGGGAAATTTCTCATCTTTCTCCGTATTTACGAATCGACCAACACTAATCGGTTCACCCCAGGAGTTATCTTGCTTTTTGACGTAGTACAGATCACTTGCCCCTATTCCTCCTGGTCGATCGGAGGAGAAGTACAACCGTTCACTTTCTTCATCATAGTAAGGATGTGCAAAGTTGTAATTCCCATCGACAAAAGACATGATTTTAGGTGGTGTCCAACCACCATCTGGCATTTTCTTGCTAAACACGATTTTACAGTAATCAATGCCGTCTTTCTTGGGCGTACCGCACCGTGTGAAGTAGATAGTAGATCCTTTTTTGTTGAAGGAGGCCGTGCCGTCATTGTAGGGACCATTCAATTTATCAGAATAGTTTGTTACGGTATTAGTCTTTAAATCGGCGATGTATAGATCTGAGAAGTCGATGCCTGTCCACTTATAATCCTCTTTTCCAGTGCTGTTAGTTCTATCGGAAGTAAATACCAGGGCGTCGTCTCCTGATAGAAAAGGCGCATAATCCGCTGCCGCCGAGTTGATAGATAACCGGCTGACAGTAAACTCACTTTCAGGAATTTGCATGAGCCATGCTGCGCTTAGTGCACAGTTTTCCGCTTCTTTCTGATATTGTTGTGCACCCGTTTGCGCTGCTGCGCTTTTGAATGCTGTAGCCGCTTGATCGTATAGCTCTTCCGACTTTAAGGCACGAGCATGGGAGACGGTTGCCTCAGGGCCGTAGCCGTTGTCCTCCGCTTTTTTAAACCATTCTACTGCCTTAGCGTTGTCATTTATTTTCTGATAGCTCTTAGCAATGAGGAAGGCTTTATTCGCTTTTGCTGTTGACTCTTTTTCTTTTTGAAACTCTTTAGAAAAGAAGTCGATGGCAACTGCATACTGTTTTCTCTCATAGGCGGTCTGCCCATCTTTAATCCGTTCTGTATAGGTACAACTGATTACTGAAAGCAGGCAAATTGCTAAGCATGTGCGACAGAAAAGTTTAATCATAAGTATCTTGTTTCTCTCTCAATACATCTAAAAACGAAAAATAACTAAATTTTGTTGTGATTTAGTAATTAAATGAAGATAAAGATGTTTCAACTTTACACAAAGATAATGGAATATGTTTATTTTGTATTTAGATGAAAGTCACAAAACAATACATAGACAATCTAACTTTTCAAATAATTGGATGTGCCATAGAGGTACATAAAGAACTAGGACCAGGATTATTGGAAAGTGTTTATGAAAAGTGCATGATAAGAGAATTGGAGCTTCGAGGATATGACACTAAATCGCAAAAGAGAATTCCAATTACTTACAAAGGAATTTCATTAGAAGCAGATTTAAGATTTGATATTTTGGTTGAAGATCTTATCATTGTTGAGCTAAAAGCAATGGATGGAATACTTCCAATTCATGAAGCTATTCTTCTTACTTATATGAAAATGCTTGAAAAACCGAAGGGTATTATTATCAACTTTCAATGCACAAATATTTTCAAATATGGACAACGTACAATGGTCAATCAATTCTTTTCTGAACTTCCAGATAAGTGATGTGTTTGTTCGTTTGTCATTCTTATCAATTTAGGCAAAGAGTAACTGACTCTATGTGTCTATGTGTTAATTTTTTGAACCACATAGGGCATAAAGAAAACATAGTATGCTTTTTGTAATTAATTCAGAAAAAAGCAGCTGACTCTATGTGTCTATGTGTTAATTTTTTGAACCACATAGGACATAAAGAAAACATAGTAGGCTTTTTGTAATTAATTCAGAAAAAAGCAGCTGACTCTATGTGTCTATGTGTTAATTTTTTGAACCACATAGGGCATAAAGAAAACATAGTAGGCTATTCGTAATCATTTAGGTAAATAGTAGTTGTTTCTTTTTATAAAAATTGTTTCTTCTTCTCCTTCGACAAGGATAATTTCTATATCTTTAACTATACTTATTAATCACTAACACAACAATAATTTGCATCTAGAAAAATGAGAGTAATATTCTGTGATAGCGGCTTCAGTCCAAAGGAAGTAGATTATATGTATTCTGAAGAATACGCAGTAGCCAAACAACTCAACATCCCAGTGTCTCTAATCAATTTCGAAGCCTTAAAAAGAGGCGATGCGACACAAGCAACCAAGCGCGTCCTTGCAAGTGAAGACAAGACATTAGGAATCTATCGGGGTTGGATGTTAAAACCAAATCAATACGAAACACTGTATGAGGTCTTGCTGACTAAGAATATTCAATTGATTAATTCTCCATCAGAATATAAGTATTGCCATTACCTACCTGAGAGTTACGACCTCATCAGAAATTACACGCCAAAGTCTACCTTCAAAAAACTGGAAGGGGAATTCAAGATTGCTGATTTTGAAAGGGAATTGGCACCATTCGGAAACAATCCAATAGTCATAAAAGATTACGTAAAATCCCAAAAACACTACTGGAAAGAAGCCTGTTTTATCCCTGATGCCTCCAACAAGGAACAAGCGAGATCCGTGATCGAAAGATTCATAGAATTACAGGACATCGACTTAAATGAAGGACTAGTATTCAGAGAATTTGTAGCATTGGAAAAACTCACTAATCACTCCGAAAGCGGTATGCCTCTAACCAAGGAATTCCGTATTTTCATAAAAGACAAAAAGGTAATTGGCACCTACAAATACTGGGATGAAGGCGATTACCAAAGTGTAGAACCAGCCATTGAAGATTTTAAGGAAGTGATTACACAAATCAGTAGCAACTTTTTTACAATGGATATCGCAAAAAGAAAAAACGGCGATTGGATCATCGTTGAACTAGGAGACGGACAAGTAGCAGGATTGCCAGATAATGCAGATAAGTTAGAATTTTATAAAGCATTGAAATCATAACTATCAGTCTTTTAGCTGGCTTAATTTTTGGACAACATCTCTCTAATGCACCACCAAATCATTTTACTCCTCCTTACCTTCCTAACAAGCACTTGGCTATCAGCTCAATGCAATGGTAATATCACAAATTGCGATAAGCGGTACAATGAGGTCTCGATTGTGATGACGCATAACTCCTACAACTGTGCAAAGTCATTTCGACTTCCTAATCAGAATTTGAATGTCCTGGAACAGCTAAATGGTGGCGTGAGAGGACTGATGTTAGATTTTCACACGCACAAGGACGAGATCATGGTGATGCATGGTTATCCGATTTTAGGGTTTGAGAAGGCCAACGTGTCTCTAGGACAAATTAAAACGTTTTTAGACGCTAATCCTCAGGAGATTGTAACCATTATCATTGAAAGTCATGTCAGTGCACCCGACATAGAAAATGAGTTGCAGCGTGCGGGTTTACTCCCCTATTGCCATAGTCAGAAAAAAGAGGCTGACTGGCCCACGCTTAATGAAATGATTGATTCCGGTAAGCGACTCGTTGTGTTTTCGGAAAAAAATGATGGTCTCAAACATCAATCGTGGTATCACTATGCTTGGGATTATATAGTAGACACGCCCTACTCTTTTCACAATATTACGAAGTTTGGTTGTAGTCAAAATCGTGGAGATCAGAGCAACCAATTATTTTTATTGAATCACTGGATTACTAAACGGATATCGGGTACTGGACGCAAGAAACGTGCAGACAAGACTAATAGCTATGAGGTGCTTAGCAATCGGGTAAAAGAAGCGATTGAGGCGTTTGATCGTAAACCGACCTTCCTAGGGATTGACTTTTTTGAAAAAGGAGCGACACTTCAGATTATCAATGAATTGAATGATCCTGATGCTGAGTTGTTGAAATAAGTATTTACTGGGAAACCTGTATTAAGAAAAGGGTTGTGTTCCTTGTTACGAAAGGCCTGCTTGCTGACCGCAGGAAGGTAGGCTTTACTTACAGGAAAACCTTTAGTATGAGGTTTTCCCTTGATTAAAACCAAAGTAAAGAAATACAAACCATCCTAAATCAGCTACGCCTTACAGTTTATTCTCATTGACGATTTTCAGTAGTTCGTCTCTGTAATTCTTGCCAATCGGAATGTGTTTTTTGTCAATTTCAACCATGTTGCCAATAACTGCAGCAATCTTATCCAGTGCGACGATGTAGGAGCGGTGAATTCGCTTAAACAGATTGCTAGGGAGTTTGGCTTCCAGACTCTTCATGGTTTGAAGGGTAACGATCCTAGTATTGTTTGTCATTCGAATGATAACGTAGTCTTTGAGACCTTCGATGTAGTTGATATCCTCGTACTTGACTTTTACCAGCTTCTTATCCGATTTCACGAAGAAAAAATCCTTGCCAGTAGCCAATTCTTCAGGTTCTAGTGATTCTGAAGGCATCTGGCCCACCACTTTATTGACTGCAGTGACAAATCTATCAAATGAAATTGGTTTCAACAGATAATCTGTAACATTGAGTTCGAAGCCATCTAATGCGTAGTTTTGAAAGGCGGTAGTAAAAACGACCTGAGGTGGATTCTTTAATGATTTCAGAAACTCGATTCCAGTCAATTGAGGCATTTGAATATCAAGGAATATCAAGTCAACCGATTCATTTTGAAGTACTTTTAGCGCTTCAATGGCGTTGTTGCAACGTTGTACCAAATTGAGATTTGGGATTTTATCGATGTAAGTTTCAAGTACATCTAAAGCTAAAGGTTCGTCGTCAACGATAATGCAATTTATCATGTTATAATTCAATTTTTAAGTGAACGTTATATTCATCAGGCTGATCATCGATAGACAGCTCATAGTGGCCACCATACAATAATTCCAGTCGTCTTTTAATATTTGTCAATCCAATGCCACCAACGCGCTTACCGTATTGTGTTGTAGGAGAAGAGGCTTTGTTGTTGGAAATGCTTACTTCAACTTCTTTTTCCTGAACGGTCAAGGCAAACCTTACATAACCATTGTTGATAGAGAGGTTTACACCATGTTTAAAACTATTTTCCAGGAACGGAATAAACATGAGCGGGGCAATTTTCTGATCCGTTACTACCCCTTCGATATCAAAGGAAATTTCAATTTTGTTGCCTTGTCTCAACCGTTCCAAATCGAGATAGTTTTGAAGGTATTTGATCTCATTTTCTAGCGGTACTCGCTTTTCGTTACACTCATAAAGCATGTAGCGCATCATTTCTGACAGCTTCAATACGATTTCGGGTGCTTTGTCCGACTTCTTCAATGTCAGTGCATACAAACTGTTTAGTGTGTTGAAAAGGAAATGCGGATTAATCTGAGATTTGAGAAACCTGATTTCAGATTTCATGGTTTGCTTTTGCAATTCGGCGCTTACTCGCTGGCTCCGTTGCCAATCCGTAATAATCTTGACTAATGTTGAAGAGCCGGCTAGCATAAAGGTTAAAAAGAATTGAGCAGATTGTGTGTCCAGCACTTCCTTTTGCATTAAGGTACGGTCTTCAATCAAGTACAGAAATAAATACTGACAAAAAGAACTTATGGGCGTAATCACCATAACCACCAAGAGCAAAAGTATAGAATAATATAGAAAATTAGCTTGATTTAAGTACTTGGGAATCAGATAATACAGATTGAAATACACCACAATGGCATAAAAAACACATCGAACTGATTGATTGATAAACGTTGTAAGATAACCAAGATCAGCACCATAAGTAGCCGTGATTGTTACGATATATAACAGCCACAATAAGACATGGTAGACTCCCCTTCTGGAAAGAAAGTCCTGTATCATTCCCAATACTGATGTATCAAGTGTTTTTGTCATTGGATGCTAAATAACAAGAATAAAGGGTGATTGTCCTAACTAATTAGACAAATTCAAGCATTGATAAGACTAATCCATCCCATTTTCTTGGGAATATATTACTTATTTGTTTCTTTTATGGTAAAATAGTGGAATTCTTACAAATAGCGACGATACTATGTACTTTTACAAATAGGCCTGCCTGCTGACCGAAGGAAGGCAGGACGACACTACGTGCCTTTGTGGATTTGAGTGATTCGTTTTACAAATAGGGATGACACTATGTGCCTTTGTAGACTTGAGTGATTCGTTTTTACAGATGTGATGACACTACGTGCATTTGTAGATTTGTGTGATTTGTATTTTTACAAATAGGTGTCAATTGTTCATTGATCATTATTAATTGTTAATTTCCCCGTGTTTTATGTCGAAAAAGAAGAAAAAAAAATCTAAGCCCAAAAAGTTGAATCTTACCGTTTGGATTTGCACAGCAGTACTAGTAGTATCGACTTTCCTTGCGTTTTACCCTTCACTAAATAATGGGTTCACAAATTGGGATGATGAAGTTTACCTACATCGCAATGAACTGATTTACAACCTTTCGGGAAAGAATATTCAAGAGATTTTTAATATAAATAATCCTGTATCAGCCAACTACCATCCTATCACGGTGCTTTCTCTTGCCATCAACTATAACTTTGGGAAGCTATCTCCTTATGGGTATCATTTAGTCAATTTGTTGTTTCATATTCTAAATACTTTATTGGTTTTTCTCTTGGTATTAAAGCTCACTAAGCAAAAATGGGAGTGGGCACTCATCACAGCCCTAGTCTTTGGGATTCACCCGATGCATGTAGAATCAGTTGCTTGGGTTTCTGAACGTAAGGATGTGCTATATGTCTTTTTTCTGCTAGCAGGGTTGCTTACGTATTTGCGATATACCAAGCATCTAAAACCGTTAGGACTACTATTGCCCTTGGTTTGCTTCGTGTTAGCAGTGTTGTCGAAAGCGATGGCGGTGGTTTTTCCGGTATTGCTCTTGTTGATTGATTACTGGATCAATAGAAAGCCAGATCAACGAATGTTGCTGGAGAAAGTTCCGTTTTTCCTGATCTCTCTTGGGTTTGGTTATTTGGCTTATACCGTGCAACAAGCTGGTGGTGCGGTTCCAGAGGCCACCAATTTCACTTATTTACAGAAAATATGTTTTGCCTCCTATGGTTTTGTGATGTATATCGCCAAACTATTTGTTCCGATTCAGCTATCAGCATTTTATCCTTATCCTAGTGTTTCTGAATCAGGATACATGCCTGTGTTTTATTATATCGCACCAGTCATCGCTTTACTTTTGGTTGGAATGATTGGCTGGTTTTACAAACGAAATAAGGTCATTGCTTTCGGGATGGCGTTTTATCTCATCACGATTGCATTAGTCTTACAATTTATCTCGGTTGGCGCTGTAGTGATGGCAGAACGCTATTCCTATCTACCATATGTTGGTCTAGGTTTTATCCTAGGCGGTGGTTTTTCGTATTTGTATCGATCTGAAACCATTAACAAACAGCTAAAAATGGGGATTGCTGGAATTGCAGGAGGTTATTTTATCCTTATGGGAATGTTCACTTTCCAACAATCAAAGGTATGGTATAACAGTGAAACGCTTTGGAATCGGGTCATTGACTTACATGGGTATAAAGTTGGTAAGGCGTATAAGAACAGAGGGAATTATCTAGCAAAAAATGGACGGGTAGCTGAAGGGATGAAAGATTTTGAGGTTGCTATTCAATTATCACCTAACGATCCAGACATCATTGAATCCCTAGCGAATTCCTACGCATCTCAAGGACAATTGGAGAAATCTTTGCCTTATTTTAATCGAGCATTGGAATATTCTAAGAGTAATCCTAGTGTTTACTACAACAGGGGAATTGTTCATGCTCAGTTAAAACAATTTGAGAAGGCCATGCAAGACTTTAATATTGCAGAATCCAAGGGACAATCCCTAATTAGTATTTTGCCCAGTCGTGCTCATTTATGGCTAGAATTGCAGCAATACGACAAATCGATTGCAGACTATAATCTGCTGATTCAGAAAAAGCCAAAAGAAGGCCGTTTCTATCTGTCACGAGGAAAGGTGCATTATACAAAGAAAGACTACGCAGCAGCCATGAAAGACTTTGATATGGGGCAAAAACTGCTACCGAATATTGGAGAGTCCTACTATTTGAAAGGATTGACGTTCCTACAAATGGGTGATAAGGCGCAAGCGAAACAGCATATTGCCAAGGCGCAACAACTAAAACACCAGATTCCTAAACAAATATTAGACGCCTTAAACTAACATATTATGAATTTAGATGATATCTTGTTTCACCTTGGCGAAGACCGTGAAAATTACTTCAATGCGGTCTGTCCGCCAGTCGTACAGTCAGCGAATTTCGCCTTTCGTGATGTCCAACACTTTCGGGAATCGCTTTCAGATGAATTGAATCATTCTATTTATACTAGAGGCAACAATCCTACTGTTGCCATCGCTAGAAAAAAAATCGCTGCGCTCGAGCAAACAGAAGACTGCCTACTGTTTAGCAGTGGCAGTGCCGCCGTTGCTGCGGCAGTACTGAGTCAAGTGCAACAAGGCGATCATGTGATTTGTGTACAAGCGCCTTACAGTTGGACCTATAAGCTGTTGAGTCTGTTCTTACCAAGGTTTGGGGTCACCACTACCTTTGTAGATGGGACTTCAATGGCAGCGATACAAGAAGCGATTACACCGAAAACTAAGGTATTATACTTGGAAAGCCCCAATTCGCTTACCTTTGAGTTACAAGATCTGGAGCAATGCAGTCAATTGGCAAAAGCACATGGCCTGGTATCTATCATTGACAATAGTCATTGCAGTCCACTCTATCAGCAACCAGCCAAGTACGGGATTGATTTGGTAGTGCATTCGGCCACTAAATACCTAAATGGACATAGTGATATCATGGCAGGAGCCATTTGTGGTAGTCATACCTTGATTCAGCAAATCTTTATGTCTGAGTATATGACGATTGGGGCGATCTTGTCACCACACGATGCCTCACTGCTGATTAGAGGATTGCGGACGTTGAAGCTCAGAGTGGAGCAATCGGATAAAAGCTGTGCTGTGATTACAAGTAAATTGGTGGATCATCCAGCGATTGAACGGTTATATTATCCGTTTGCTGCCGATCACCCTCAGTTAGCACTAGCGAAGCGGCAGATGGGTGGTACTGGTGGCCTCTTTACTGTTGCACTGAAGGCAAAAAGCATCGCAGATGTGGAGCGATTCTGTCAACAGTTGCAGCGATTTCTGTTGGCGGTGTCTTGGGGTGGTCACGAGTCTCTATATCTGCCGATCTGTGGATTTTATGGGGTTGCGGGGCGTGACGATCCACCTGCTCCTTGGAACTTAGTACGGTTTTATGTTGGCATCGAGGATACTGACTATCTGATGTCTGATTTGGAGCAGGCGCTTTCAGTACTTTGAACGACATTCATCACCTACACAAGGAAAGAGCTGGTGTTTTATAGAAACAAATGACTGATTTCTTGATTACTCCAGTCTCAAGTTAGATTTTGCTGCGGCATAGGTGCCTGGAAGGGGCGACCGTAGGGAGCAGACTGCTGACCGTAGGAAGGCAGGCCGAGCAGACTTGCGAGCGTGGAAGGGCCCGACGCTTGCGTATGTCAATAGCAAGGGGATGCCCCAAATATTACTTAAACACTAAACAGTTACCAGATAGATCTCTCACTTCCAAAAAAGAAGTAACAGATCTTTTAGTTCAAGAGGTCAGTGAGCTGCAGAGAGCGACCATTTTATAACTAGGGACAGCTTCGTCTGATGTTACGCAGCTTTACCTAAGAAAAATACATAGTACAAACAACTAAATATCAATCACTTACAATTGCATTTATTTTTATCCACATATGACTGTAACATTTTTGTTTTATGAGAAATTAATAGCTGTAACATTTATTAATTTTTATATAAACAAAAAATAACAGTATTATCATGAAACAGTTTTCAATTTTATCATTAACAAAATTGGCAGTCGTATTTTTAGGAATATTCCTAGTAACTTTTTCGTCTTGCAAGCAAGATGAAACTATCGACTTAACCGTAGAAGAAGAATTGGCAATCAGTGATGACGAATCACTCATTGCTAACAAGTACATTGTAGTATTTAATGAAGATTTTGTTCCTTCATCAAAAAGTCGAAATCAAGAATTTACAGATCGTTTAGCAAAGCAGAATTTCTCAGAAGCGCACAGAACAGCAACGACACCAAAAATCAAAAAATTTGTAACAGACAACAGCATTGAGCAATCAAGAGTAACAGACATATTTACTGCTGCTTTTACAGGATTTACAGCTGAATTGACCAAAGAACAAGCAGCAGCACTTGCAGACAACCCTAATGTAAAAGGAGTTGAGCAAGACAGAATTATCACCCTAGACGTCGTAAACGAGAAAGGAGGAGATATGAATTCACCCGACTTTGAGAGAGCTCAATTTACATCTTGTGGTGTGACTAGTGCTGGAGGATCAGGCACAGGACCTTCCACTAAATGGATATGGATTATTGACACTGGACTTGACTTAAACCACCCGGATCTTAACGTACAAACATCAGCACCATTTGCAGCTTCTTTCGCTGGTGGAACTGCACAGGATTGTAACGGACACGGTTCGCATGTAGCGGGTTTGGCAGCTGCGATCAATAATACGATTGGTGTAAGAGGCGTTTCTGCAGGAGCAAGAGTTGTTCCAGTTAAAGTATTCCCGAGTTGTTCTGGTTCTACTACATTGACAAGAATTCTAAATGGAATCAACCACGTCGCATTATATGATATTTCTGGCGATGTAGCGAATCTAAGTTTAGGAGGTTACTATGGATCATTTTGTAGCATTTTTTCTTCCTATATCTCTGCGATTGCGGGATTGGCTAGTAATGGAACAATGGTAGCGATTGCTGCAGGAAACTCTTCTGCAAATGCTGCTTTATATCAACCAGCATGTGTGAACATGTCAAATGTTTATACTGTTGCGGCAATGAACTGTATCAATCAATTTGCCACTTCTTATTCCAACTGGAATATGAACCCAGTTGATTATATCGCTGCAGGTACTGGTTTATACTCTTGTAACTGGAATGGTTCTTATACTTACAAAACAGGCACTTCAATGGCTGCTCCAATCGTTGCTGGTATACTCCATGCAAGACAAGCTGCTCCATTGACAGGTGGTTTTGTTCTTCGTGGCGGAGAATTTTATCCTATCGCAACAAGATAGATAATAAGATTTCATTGTGTTTTATTTGGTAAGGAAAGAGACGCTCAAATTAATGATTAGTGTTCAATTATTTACTTAGAATTTTTGAAACGTTTTTGAGTCATTGTTAACTAATCTATTGAGTGGTCTCTTTTTTTGTTATTATCTATGATAAAAGCTTAAAATAGTTTTGTTTGGGCGTGTTAATCGGCTATTCAAACGCTCTTCGTTCAAACAACACCTCCTATCCGGCGCGCTATCCATAAAACAAACAAGAATACTCGACCAAGAGTGAAAGTGTGGCATTCTCTGAATTTCAACGAGCTACCCCATCATCCAATACAACCCCAGATACAAGATACCAGACAGCATGATCCACTTTGCCAGTTGACTGACATGTGCAAAATCCGCCGACTCCTTTGCTACAGCTAACCGACTCATAGCATACAGCAACGGCACAATAATACCGATAATCAGATACCAGAAACCAGTCATCAGGAACTCCCAGTACAACCAATGCCAGTAAGTCAGATAAAGGAGAAAAGCCAGTAAAATCACCCCAAACACCAGTGCGATGTACTTCGTTTTGCGGATTCCCAGAACAATAGGTAATGTCTTACAGTCATGTTGTTGATCACCAGTGACATCTTGCATGTCCTTGACAATTTCACGGAACATGGTGCTGTAAAATGCGAAACTCGCATATCCCATAAAAATGAAATAGATATAAGTAGCAGAGATCGGTGAAACCTCTAGGAGCTGCGCATAGGCTTCGCGTTCTGCAAACATCACCAGCACTGCCACCATAGCACAGAACAAGGCGATCAGCAAATTACCCAACAGCGCCACCTTCTTCAAATGATAGGAATACAGCCACAAGGGAACCGCAAACAAGGGGAACAACAGCACTAAAGGCAGATTTTCGACCCGCCACGCTACGAAAATGGCAATTGCGAGTCCTAGCATGTTTAAACTGTAATACCACCGCCACGCCGCCTCTTTTGAGATCTGGCTGCCGATGATCTGTCTATCTGGTTTATTGATCTTGTCGATTTCATAGTCGTACAAGTCATTGACGATGTAGCCTGCCCCAGCAATGATGATGGTGGTAAACACAAGGAGGAAAAACTCAATGTGGGATAATGTGGGTGTAATTTGATGCGCTTGGTAGTAAGGTTCCAGGATACAATAGCGCAATAAGTATTGTGTCAATCCGACGATAATCAGATTTGGAAAACGCATTAACCGTATGAATGCCCAAAGCATAGCGGGATTACTGATTATCGCGCCACTCGTACACCCATTTGGCTTGGATTTGCTCAAGGTGGCCTTCGCTGCACTGTTCTCTCGTGCCTTCGAAGTTCTCTACCTCTAATATCCATTCAATTAGTTCTGTAAACCGGATTCGGTAAATCTTTGATTCCGTAAAGTCATCGCCAAAGCGGTCATAGAGCTTCATGGCAATATCTTCGTGGTCAGGCCAGTTAATTGGTAAGTCTTCTATATCAAATCCCATATCAGGTGGTCGATTTTTTGATTAATGTTCGTGTCCGATAATCCCAGATTGGTCTGGTATCGTGACTTCAATTACTGCATCTTTTTCTAGGATAATACACTGACAAGCCAAGCGTGATTCCAATCTTGGGTTGATTGCCCGATCGATAAAATCTTCTTCCTTGTCACTGATTTCTTCTAGGAGATCTTCTCCTTTATCCACATAAATATGGCACGTACTACAAGCACACACACCGCCGCAATTGTGATTCAGATGAATATCATGATCTTCTGTCACTTCTAGCAAACTGTAACCTTCTTCAGCTTCAACTGTGATCGGTTTGAGTGCTTCTTCTTCAAATTTAAATGTAATTTTTGCCATATATCAATTAATAATTTCCATTTTCAACTGCAAAAGTAATTTTTCTTAGTCCTTTTTCCTACTATTTAAAATACTTTCGGTCATTATTCTGTAAATCTGTTTTTGTTCGGGGAACTGGCTTAGATAATCCATATGACGCTCAATCGTTTGTTCGTCTCCTCTTGCTGCTGGTCCTGTTTGGATATCTGCTGCTTTATTTCCCTTTATCTTATTAACAGTTTCATTGATCAAGGGTTTAAGAATCTCGAAACTAATTTGCTCTTTGTCTAATATCTCTTCTGCTAGCGCCAGCATTCGATTCGTAAAATTATTGACCATTACTGCTGTTACATGCAATATCTGTCGTTCTTCTTCTGTGATTTCATACACATTCCCTGAAGTCTCGTTGGCGATGGCCTTCAACTGTTCTAGTGTGTTCTGATTGCCTCCATTGATACAAATTGGAAGTGTGGTAAAGTCAGGACGAATGCCTTTAGTAAAGGTTTGTAAAGGATAGAAAATACCATAGTTTTCGAAATAACTGCTTATCGTTTGAACTGATGTTGATCCAGAAGTGTGTGCGACTACTTTAGTTGGCTCTAACTGCTTGGCGAGTGCTTTGGCTACGGTCTCAATCGCATCATCGTGTACTGCAATGATATATACGTCTGCTGTGTTCTCAATTTCTTTTAAGTCATTACAGTGTTTAGCCTTGACTTGATCTGCCAGTCGCTTTGCTTTTGTCTGTGTTCTGCTGAATATTTGTTGGACGGGGAATCCCAATTCTGAAAAACGCAGGGCGAGGTGTGTACCTACGTTCCCAGCACCGATTACTGTTATTTTAAGTGTATTGCTCATTTGGTTTTGGATAATGTTTCGTGCTTACGAATTAGTCGATGTATTGAGTCTATTGGAGTTAAGCTCATTGTTCTTGGTATTATTTTCTTCTTGTTCTTCAATTTTAAGTAAATTAAATCAGCTCAACCATAGTGGAAATTCTTTCAGGTATTTCCATTCACCATTCATCTTTTCAAATAATATAATTCCTCCTGAACCATGCGTCCATCCTCCACTTCCTGAATACTCAATCAACGCAAGAGTATTTTCCTGATTAAATATAGGCGCAGAATAATAATGCTTTCCTCCACTTCCGAATAATCTCCTATACTCTTCCCAATAATCAGTTGTATCGGAATGAGTTATTTTTGCCAAATCTGATGGTTTCAATAACCAAATACTACTCATCCTTGCACTATCCCATAACATTGTTTCAGAATGCAAATTGCTAAGCATGAAATTAATATCTTTTCGAGTAACTAATGTATCACTTAAATTTTTGATAACATTTTTAATGTCCTTCGAGTGCTTGGCTGCAAAACATCCAACCTTTGTCTTTTCCCGCAAATCAAGTTTAAATGAATCTTTAGTAAAAAGGAAATTCATGAATTCATAGATATTATCTCCTTCAATTACCTTGTATTTTGTACTCAATTCTTCAAAGTTGTTTGTCTTTATTCTAAAGACATAGTTCTTATAATCAATCATAAAGAAGGAAACAATAAATACAATAAGAAACCCGCAAACAACTATTCCTAGGTTATAATTACCGAAACTCTTTCTATATCGATTGTTTCTTTTCATTTATATTG
>ENA-ORXR01001985-ORXR01001985.1-marine-metagenome-genome-assembly--contig:-NODE-1985-length-20315-cov-12.737869_pt1 | contig 20315 bp, 20 predicted proteins | sample MGYA00237866_ERZ511479 | MGnify/ENA metagenome assembly ERZ511479 | reverse complement strand
GCGCCGTGGCCGTCCCGACGCCGCCGCCGTGGCCGCGGGTGGGGCTCTGCGGCCGACGGCTCGCTGCGGCGCGTCGGCGAGGCGGCCCGTCTCTGTGTGCCCACGGACGTTGGCCCGCACCGCCCCCCCGTGGCGGCGTCGCCACTGGTGGACGCAGCCGCCGCCGCACGCGCCGCGCCCTTCCTCCCACCACATGGACGGGTCGGCCGACGGCGTGGCGGCCGCGTCGGCGGCGCCGCGCCTACCGACGGCCATGGGGGTGGGCGAGGACGGCGGCCGCCGCCGCGGCCGTGGCCACCGCCGTGGCGGCGCGGGCGGCGGGCGGCCGTGGCGCCGCGCGCGCTGGCCGATCGCCGCCGGTGGCGGGCGGGGTGGCGCCGCCGCCGCCGCCGCCGCCCGCGCGCGCCGCGGCCGGCGCGCACGCGCGGGCGGCGAGGGTCGCTGGGCTGTGGCAGACGCCGCGGGTGCCGCGTCGACGTGGACCGTGTGGCGGCGTCGATGGCGGCCGCCTTGGCGGCGACGGCGGCGGCGGCGGCGGCGGCGGACCGCAGCGCAGCGGCCAACAATCTGACCGGTCGACGAGGGCGGTGGCTCCCCGGTCGACGGTGGCGGGCTCCGCTGGGCCCGCTGGCGGGCGCTCCATGGACGGCGGTCGGCCGTCGGGGAACAGGGGGGTGTGCGACGGCGGGGGGGGGTGGCGCCCCCGCCCACAGGCGTGTCGGCCAGTCCAGTGCAGCCGCGCCGCCGCCGCGAGGTCCGCGCGGGTCGTCTTGTTACCCACGCCAACCCCCGACGGCAAGTCAAGCAGACGACGCTCTGCAGCGGGCAGGGTACCAACAAAGTGCCATAGGGCTACCCCGACGTGCCCAAATGGCCTGCTCGTGGGCAAGCGCGCGCTTCACCGCTGGCTTGGTTGTGCCCTGTAGACACTTGACACGCCCAGCGCCGACAGTGGCGCTGCGGCCGAGGGCAGTGAGGGTGCGCCCCCCCCCCCCGTCGACAAACAACAATTGAAGCACAATGGATGAGTGGCACACAGGCGGTTTGCCTCGAGTCGGCTGGCTTTGATGGATGAAGTTGGGCAACGATGGTCATGCTCAAGAAGGGGGCAACCCCTGGGTGAGGCGAGCCTTGCTGCAGAGCCGCTGGTGAAAAAGGCAGCGGGAATACCTGCACCGTGAGAGGCGGCGAGGCCACGTGAAGTGCGGCATTCGAAAAAACCCAAATTGTGTACTACTCATGAAAAACAAGCAAAGATGCAGTGCCAGTAGAGGCGAGACAGCGGCCGACGGCGGTCGCCGGTCGAGCACGCAGTGAGCGGCACCAAATCGGACCGAAGTCGAAGCATGGAGGGGAATGGGGAAGAGAGTGAGAGTGAGAGGTTGAGTCGGGCACCGCCGCACCGGTGCACGTGTCGCTATGCCACCACTACCGGACCCGCATTGTGGGCCTTGCCGCCCGCCTCCAAGTCCAAGACGTCGACGGCGCCACCCCACCCCATCGCCGCGTCCGCCGTCGCCGCCGACGCCGCCGGCACCAGCTGCCTCGCAAGCACCACGTTGACCACCGTCACCAACGCCAAGAGCGAGCTGAAGATTGCCAACACAAGTGTTTGCACAAACGTGCAGTTGGACGTCGATCCCGAAAAATCCCAGTCTGGTGCCACGACCAAAATCCAACAACATACGGCGATTACCGCACTGAGCGCCGAAAAAAGGCCAGCGACGATCGCGTACAGGACGTACCAGACGCGAATGGCATGACGGGTACAATTGCGTCCGGGTAAGGCCGCCGACCACAAGCCGATGCCGGCTGCAACGAGGGCGACGTAGCAGGCGACCCCGAAGAGGGTGGCCGCTTCAAAATCGAGTACCGTGGCGATGATCATGAGGACAAGTAAGGCCACGTGGATGACGGTGACGACCTTGTGGACGATAAATGCGCCCGCGGGGCCCATGGTTGAGAGTGGAGGAGAGGAGCAGGGGGGTTGGGGGGGAGGGGGGGTGGCCACAGCGGTGATGTGATGTGGGACGGGGGGAGGGGGCGTAGCGACAGGAGTAAGCGGCGAGGAGGAGAAGACGTAGTGGAGAACCCCAAGCAAAGCATAGATATGCGATATCTGGGAGGGGGCTTGCCAGATGAACGGCGCACACCGGTCTGGTGTACCAGAGAGGAGACACGCCGCTGGCCTCTTGGCTCTTGCCGCCGGGACCACGAGGCCCCTGCTGGCAGCGTTCAGCGCATGTCAGGAGGCCCGTTGCAACGAGGTTGGCCTCGTCAGCTTCCGCTCATAAAGTGGCCCATCGGGCCGCATCGGCTCTCATCGCCCACCGGACCTACCTACTGTTCGATTGGGCCCGATAGGGCCCGATGACCCACATCTGGTTCACATCGGGGCGCCATCGAACAGGGGCGCCGATTGAGTGGCCTCGTGGTCAGAATTGAGTTCAAGCCGTTTTTTTCCCCAAAGGATGTAGTGCTGCAAGGGACTGGTTGTAAAGCACGCCTCGTGTGCACATAACGACAACACATAAAGTACGAGGATCATCTGGGTAGTGACGAAGTCCTACTGCCGGCCGGGTTGCGCGGCCGCAGCTGGCCACACGCATCACAGCCATGGGGGTCCCCTCACATGCCCGCAGGCGCGATTGACCTTGATCGGCACCAGCCTGTCTCCTTCCTTCTGTTTCTTAGATGGACATCATCCACCGTAATCCTGCTTGTATCGGTTGTCTTTCTCTTTCATTGCCTCTCTGCCCCTCTCGTATCTCTTTGGCACCGAACTTCGCATGTGTCACAACCTTCGGTACCGAGAGCAGCGCTGTAGTCTCCCTTGACATCAGTTCCATGTTTAGTATGACGAGCGGGCCTTTGTCATGTTTGGTGGTGTTAGGGTTGTCGGGGCTGGAGATCTTTCTATTCTTCGAGAAAGGACATGACGCGATAGTGCTCTCGTTCTTTCCGTCTCCTTGTGCCTGGTACTGTATGGCTCTGTCCTTGGTACGTATAGTTCTGCATCATCCCTTTCCGTATATGTTTCTCTTTCCTGGTTACAAGGAAGAAGCATTCAGTTCTCTATCTGTCTTGCGTGCGCATGGAATGCGCGACACGTGACTGGTGCCGTCTATGGACGCGTTATCTGGCATAGGCATGCTCTGTGGATGTTTCCCCATGTGTTGTGTGTTGCCATGCCTTCGAGTATGTGCAGGGCATCGTCAATGCAAAATCAAACAAAGAGCGCGTGCGAAAAAGAAGCAGGGCAAGGACACGCGTCTGCCATAGTGTCGTCTCCGAAGCTGGTACATGTACGTAAAGTGTTTATGCAACGGCGACTTGGCACTTGCACGCGTCAGTACAGCCTTCAAGCATCCTGTCAGTCTTCCAAGCCTCGTGACTTCCACCGATGGTGAATGATGAAATCGGAATAATATTCCCATTGGGCGCCCATCAGTTGCAATCGAGCACTCTGTTCGATGGGCCATCGGGTCGAATCGGAATGCGTGTTCGATGGGAATCTACGCGGAAGCTGGCGCTCCTTGTCGAGGATGACAAGGACGGGCTGGGTGGCTCTTGGGCCACGCTGCCACGTGACTGGCCCTTCTGTTGACAATTGGGGGGGGCGGTGATTGGACCACTGTGCCCCACCGCGCCGCGCACAGCCATGAGCCTGCAATCGGTCGGATGGTACTTCCGACAGGAGACTGCTCCAGCTAGTCTCTCTGTCCACCCACACTAGACAGCACAAAAAAAGAAATCTGCTGCGCGCCGCACTCGGCGGCTGTGCCCGTCGCAGCGACGGCGCGCCGTGCACACGGGCCGCCCCTCCATGGGTTGGCCCGCCCTCCATGGGATATTCATAGGGGTTCTACTGGGGCAATACGTATTGTCGTATTGAAGTGGATACTCCAGGCCTGACATAGAGGCCGTTTTGTTCGTTTGATTGGCCCAGACAGCGATTGGCCTGACTGGGGTCTCTCCAGCGCTTGACGGAACGACCATAGAGTGAGTGAACAAGAAGGACCATGCCCCAGAAAGGTATCTTGTCGCCAGGCAACGTCCCTGTTTTGGGCTGGAGGCCGGTTCACAGCCATTAATGAATTCGTTATTGTTTAAAAGTAGCACCCTCAGTAACTAAGAGCTCGATTGCACGTGCAACGTGAACTTGCGAACTACAGCCGTTCTCCCAAAAATCCCGCACTGCAACAGTTCCAAAAGTGTTCCAAATCGGCTTCTGCGGGGTCGTAGAGGCCGATTTGGAACTCTTTTGGAACAGTTGGAGTGTGGGATTTTTGGGAGAACGGCTGTACTCTCTACCAGTCGCTCGGGATGGAATGCGCGCCACAGTGATGGACCACACCGAGAGACTGCAGCAGTCGGTTGCACGCGACGCCGTCGTACTGCGACAAGAGCGTTGCAGCGCTCGCCTCTTGGGCGGAAAGGGGCTCCGCCGCCCACAGCTGCCCCACCTGCCAAAGTCCAGCTGCGCCTTGGTGCCAGCGAAAGAGGCGTGGACCAGGCATCTCGGAAGATGGGCGCCACGCAGACACCACCTGCCTAGCGTATTTGGCAGCCAGTTAGTGCCCCCAATGCCGTGGCCTGTGGTGCCTGCGCATGGACAAGGCTGTAGGAAAGTAGGGTGGTGGTGGTCAAAGTGTAGTTTCTTCCTCCCCTTGTCCTACTCCCTGGGCTCGCACCCCCGGCTTATCTACCCGCAGTGCCGCGGAGGCGGGGTGCTCAGACCCCGCCCAGGGGCCACTGTGGCTCACAGGTACCGCGCGCCCCCCAAACGTCCACACACCAAGCTCTCCCGGCTGCCGCACCCAGGGCGACCACCTGCCCTTGTCGCCTGCTGCTCTCTCCCCTCGGCACCCCGCTCTCACGGTGCCGGCAATGGCTGCTCATCGACAGGGTCACTAGGCTGACTGTCCTGGCCGTCCCCAGCACCCGTGGGGACACCACCGTCGCGCGTCAGTGTCCTGACCGTCCCCAGCGCACGCGAGGACACTCCCGCTGCGCGACCGTGTCCGTTGGCGGCTTGGCGGACGCTCGCCACGTCCACCCGCCCTTGAATTAGATCCCGAATGTACGGGCCTTGTCAAGTCCGGCCGACCGCCCAAGTCCAGGGCGACGACCAAATCCCCAGTTTCCAACAGCGTCAGCGGCAGCGGCAATGGCGGGGAGGAAGCGCCAAACGCTGGCAGCCGACGCCGACGCCACGGTCGCGCTCCGCCGACCGCCATTGCCGGCATACTGCGACTTTAACGTGCGGCGATGTCGGCTGCCGCCGGCACCGCCGCCGCCGACACCCATCGCGCAGCAGCCGCACGGCGCCGTCGCGCGTCGCCGGCAGCGCTGCCACCACGGCTGTTGTGACCGCGAGCGCGGCGGCGATGGTCACGACGCCCGCCGCCGCTACCGCTGCCGCTGCCGCGACCGCCCCTCGGTCACGGGTGCGCAGGCTGGTGGTGGCACTCGAGGACGCCGCCAACGTCCGCGGCGGCGCAGCGCACGCCGTCCTTTGGCGACGCAGGCGGGCCGTCGCGCCCACAATGAGCGGACCGCCGATCACCGCTGCTTGCAGTTGCACACTGCTTGACGGGCGTGGCATCCACTCACGCCGCGGCCGCTGGCTCGGTGCCGTGGCTGTGGCGGCCGCCACCGCGGCAGTCACAACGGCGACGACAGAGGTGCCGCCGTCGTCGGTCGACTGCCGCTCTTGGTGCGGGGTGGAAAGGTCGGCGAGGGGGAGGGCAGCGTCGCCACAAACGGCGACGCGGTGTCAAAAAGCGAGCGGGCGCCACGTCCCGCACCGCCCGACGGCACCGTGGCAGCGACCGTCTACCTTCCCAACCCCCCCCCCCCCCCCCCCCCCCCCCCCCCCCCCCCCCCCCCCCCCCCGTGCTGCAGCCGTCGCCTCAACGCCATGCACCAAAGGCGCTTCCGCCGTGGCGGATCTGCACCACGGCGGCGGCGACAGCCAACCACCGAGGTGCATGGCGGCGGCGGTAACCGCCACCTGCGGCCCCGCGGCTGCAGCGTCCCCGCGTGGCCGCACCAGCCGATGCCCCGCCGACACGGGTAGCGGCACCAATGCCACCACGCGCACAGGTGGCACGAGGCCCCTACCACTCCCTCCCTCCTTCCCCATTCACCACCAGCCGCGCGCCACCAATCGTCTGCTTAGGACTATTTTCAATCGAAGGGCGATTTCCGATGGGTCCTCGATGAGAACAGTTCGATGGACCTAGATGGGACCTCGATGGAAACTGTCTCGATGGAGCTTTCCCCATCGAGAAGAAGACCGAATCTGGACGCACTCGTGGGGCGAATCTGCAAGGGTGTGTCTGAGATACGTCGGCGGGGGATGCGCTGTACCGCAGCCCGGCAGCTCCACATCCACGGGTTCTGGCCTGCGGTGGGGCGCTTTTTGGCACTGGCCGGGGCTGCTGGGGGGGCTACGGGGCCGGGCGCTGGGTCGTGGGTTCGGGAGCAGTACGGCACGCACGCTTCCTTCGGAAGCGTACGCGCCCTCCGCAGCCCATCAACCACCGACCACCGGCCGGCAAGACACGTCATGAATACAACAGAAACAAAAGACCAAGGAAGCACATGGGGACGGGTAGGCCGCAGCTCCTCACACGCCCCAGCAAATTGCCTCAAGAGGCGTACAAGCACAAACACATACACCCTCACAGTGGCGCATCATGCATCGCCCTCAAACATGTGTAGACATCCAGCATCAAGCGCGTACAAGCAACCGCGCACCCATACAAGAGAGCAAAGATTCGCCACAGAGCGCAAAAAAGAGGGATGCGCCAAAGGCACACCCTACAGGCGAGCACCCAGGACCGGGAAGCACGCGCACAAACACACACAACTCAAAACACACACAACGCAACACACACACAACTGAAAGGGTCTCTTACCATGCATTCTCGAGGCACCAGCGTCCGCACTGCCACCGCCCAGGTCGCAGGCAGCTACCGGGGTGCCTATGCTCGACTCAGGCGGTCGCGTCGCCGGCCATTTCGTCGCTCGCCCCCGTCCCCGTCGCTTCGGCTACCTCGGTCGCGCCCACCGCCGTTGCAGCTTCAGTCGTCGAGGGGCCCACCTCAGGAGTGTGCCCTTGAGCACTGCCGGCGGTCACCACCTCCTTGGTCCGCTCGGTTGTGTTGGTCGGGGCGGGTCGGGCTCGAACCGTACGTGTGCGCATGGCATTGACCGGCACCGGCGGGTGGTCGAAGTCGCACCGTGTCGGTGAGTTGGCGTCGGTGATAACCAAACCGCGCCACGGCTCCGTCGTTGTGGGCATCAGCGGGTGCACCGTGATTACCTCCCAGCGACAGCGGTCGTACCAGCCGTTGTACTTGCCGCGGCGCTTGCGTCTGACGACAGCAGCAATCTGTTCGAGCTCGGCGCGTACAAAGGTAGCAGCGAGGGCGACGTGTCCCGTCGTCGTGTACGCGTTCTCCTTGTTGCCCAGACCGACAGGCAGGCGGATGCGGTCTCCCACGCCCAGGTGCACGAACATCTCCTTTACGGCCGCCAAAATCCTGTCATGCCCGTCGTCCGAGCAAATGAAGCGCGGCCGCACGGGCGCGTTGCGCTGCTCCTCCTTGATCTCGTCCTCGTCTTCGGGTTGCTTGTTCATGTTCTCCAACCAGGTGGTCGCCGCCTCCTGCCCCATGGTCTTGACGCTGGAGCCCACTGTCACAAACCAGACCGGTACGACGCGCTTCTTGATGGCCTCCAGTACATGAGAGATGGACTGGGTCATGGGCTGGTACGCCCGGATGATCGGATGCCCCTTGGAGCCGCCCGACTTCTTTGCTTCATCGGAGGCCGTGGCCACCCCAACCTTTCTTGGTCGCGCCGACCTCATCGTCGGGGCATGAGCTTGAGTCCGAGCCGGAGCTCGAGTTGGAGCCCGAGTTGCGACCATCGCGCGCGCACATCGACTTGGACTTACGCCGGGGCTTCCCCTTGCCCTTGCCTACCGCCTCGCCCTTGCCCTTTGACCGTGCCGCGCGCTTGCGCTTGGTGGGCGACGAGATGTTGGACGTGAGAAAGTCATACGCCTCGGGGGCGTCGATGTCGAGGTCAGACATGGTCTCCTCCATCAGCATCTCCCAATCGGCATCCGTATCGGGAACTACGTCGTTGGTAATGGTCGCCCCGCCGACGTGGCCAAAGTAACGTGCCTTGACGCGTCGTCGGATGGACAGCATCTTGAGGGTGCCTTTATGCTTTGCAGACACCACCTTGCTCATGGCAGCCAAGCGAGTGTGGGAATCCGATAGCAGCGGCGCGCCGCCCGTGAGCGTCACCTCGCAGATCTCCTTGAGCTCCGCGTCGTCCGAGTACTCTCCGTCCGTGTCCACAAAACCCTGGAAGAGACGCCGCAGGGGTGCCGGCACCGTCATCGGCGGCGCGTCCTTAATGCGGCTGACCTGAACGCCCAGGTTTTGCATGGCCAGGCTTTGCGTCTGCACCTTGTTGCCAATGGACTTGACTGCGTCGGCCAGCGTGCCCACCATCGTGTTCATGCCCGACAGCACTCGCATTATCTCCGCCCCCGAGACACCTTCCACGGCCACGCCCGCGTCTATCGATGGGAGGTGCTCCCCCGAAAGTGGAGCGGCCGCGCTCGCAGCCGGCAGAGTGGCCGCGGCCACTGGGCCAGCCGTGTTCCCCCCGAGGGTGCTCGAGGAGGCCGCAGAGGCACCGCCTCGGGGTGCACGACGAGCGACCGCCGGAGTGGTGGCGTTGCCGCCGCCGGAAACGCTGCCGGATGCTCTGCCGCGGGGGGCGCGTCGAGAGGGGGCAGACGGGTTTGCCACGCGCGAGGCGGGAGCCAAGGGGGCAGCCGCAGTCGGGGTCAGTGAAGCTGTCGCAGGAGCCGACGTGATGCGAGCACGACGGGGGCCAGTGCGACGCCCCGCTCGCACGAGAGCCGGCGGGGTCGCTGGCCCGGCCAAAGTGGATGGCGTCGTCGGAGATGTGAGCAGGTGTGTACGACGGGATGCGACTCCGCGACGGGGAGACGTCGTTGGCGGAGTGGTCGAAGACGGCCCAAAAACAGAACCGGCTCCGGTCTTGGTCCCCACGTGAGCCGCCTCGGACGAAGCGGCCGGCACCAGCGTCCCAGAGGCCACCACTGACGAGTTCGGCGCGGCGGAAACGTCGCTGACTCGGGAAACGGCTGTCCCAGTCGCCGTTACAGGCGCCAACAGCGGCGCCATCGAGACCTGGCCGTACCCGGCCGCCAGCGCGGGCACGCTCCCCATCAGCAAGGCAACCGCCGCAGTCACGGTATCCGTCGGCACGGTCGCCGCGGCCGCCGCAGCCGTCACGGACCCCGTAGGCACGGCCGCCGCCGTCGTCACGGTCCCTGTCGGCGCGGCCGCCGCCGCCGTCGCGGACCCCGTCGGCGCGGCCGCCGCCGCCGTCGCAGTCCCAGTCGGCACGGCCGCCGGCGCTGTCATGGCCCCCGTCAGCACGGCCGCCCCCGCCGTCATGGTTCCGGTCGCTACTGCGGCGGCCGCCGCCGTGTTGCCGCCATGTGGCATCGCCATGGGCATGCTGGAGAAAGGAGCAGGCGGCCCCGGAAAGGGGGAGCAGTAACCGTGCATGCCAGGCATCATCGGCATGTTGGGCGTTCCGTAGAGGCCCATCGATGGAGGCATTCCCGATTCCAGAACGTTTGCGGGATCGAAACCTGTCGGGTCCGATTGTGACCACCACAGGCGCCGTAACTACCTCTTCCGGATTGCGTCCACCGAACGGGTGCGCCGTCAAGACGGCTCTGTGGAGGAGAGAGACGTCTCTACCTTTGCAGCAGCACTTCACTACGCCGCCGTCTTTGTTGACGGCAAGCCGATGGCCTTCGCGTACGTGGAGCGCGTTTGGTCTGCCAAGGACCGCACAGGTCTGTTTGGTTACGCTTCGAGTAAGCTCGGGATCGAGTGCATCCTGGGGCTTGGGGGTACGCGCTATTACGTGCCTGTTGGGGCTTTGGTCGAAGTGGTTGGCGCGACTGAGAGAGAAGGCGCGCATTTCGTATTGTATAGTCGCGAACCGTTTTCTGAGGGAGAGTAGGGCATTGGGACAGATGCCGGGATATTTAGCTCTGATGAGATTGAGTTGCTACGAAAAAACTACTCTGCAACCTGCGAGAGCGTCGAAGACGAGTACGTTGTTAGCCAAGTACATTTAGGAGGGTCGCACGTGGTCGTGCACGTCTAGCAATTAGAGTTTCGAATGCGCCGAGTAGGGACATTTACATCGTTCCAGCTATCGCCGTCCGACGGCACCGCTGCCTCGTGATCTCCCCTCGAGCGAGGTGGCTTCTCCGCCCCAGAATCTCGGAATCATGGCTGAGGGAGCCTCACACTGCCTGTCGACTGGCGGCTCTGAGGCGAGGACTCTAGAGGCCTCTGAAGGGGCTGGACACAGCACGGGGCCACAGAGGGGGGACGACGTGGGTCACCGTCGTTTGTCAGCTGGAGGGGGGGTCGAGGCCAGCGTCCGCCCAAGGGGGGTGTTTTCTCGATTCCGGCGTAGTACAGACCCAGCACCGTGTTCGTTTTCGTCGCGCACTCACCCCACCGTTGTGATCGTCGCCGCGACTCCCACCTCCCTGATACAACCCTCTTCTGCGCAATACTGGGGGCCTCTCCACCAACCCTGCCACCTCACTGTGGCGACGCTTGACCTCCCATACGCCTCCAATTCCCTTGCTGCTTTCTTGTCGACCGCTGTTGCCGGGCTCTCGTACTATGTAGCGGGTTAAACGCACTCGTGCTGATGTGGACCGAGGTGCGTGCTGCGTCTCTTCGTTGTGTCGCTCTATGAATCTGACATGTGTATCATGTACCGCAACACACCACGCCTTGCGTCACTTGTGTTCCGTACGTGCGGTCTTGCTCGTTACCACCATTGTGCCAAGGGCCGCAAGATCTCTCCATGTACGCCGTAAATGGGTACTGACACCGCTGCGCGACTGTATTCCTCTCGCTTCTGCTGTTTTTCTTGTGGCTGATCTTTCCTTGGAGCGTTGTTTTTTGTTTCTGTCTCCAAGCAGATGTGGCTGCGGCACTCGCTGCGGCCGCAAGTCTGCAGGTTTTTGCGCGGTCTGCGCAGCCCTCCCATCCTCGAACAGAGCCTCGCCGGTCCGGGCGTGGGCGCCGTGCCGACCTGCCACCCACCCCATCCGCCGCCGGGGCGCCCCTGTCCACGACTGCTGCGCTGCCCCCCCCGCCGGCGCGGCCACTCCCGCCACCTCCGCCGAATCCTCAGCTTCCCGTTGGGGTCGGAACGGCGTATCCGGCCACGCAGGGAGCTACTCTGGCGTCCCCTGGCGGGCGCGACCTGAGTGAAACGGCGGCGATTCCGGATGGTGCGCATTCGTTACCGCGTGTTTTGCCACGGGTCCCTCTTCCGGTTCCCTCCCGCCCTCGCACGGGGGAGAGGATCCGTGCCCGCTCCAGTGGGCGGAGCGGATTTCAGCTCAATCGCGACAAGCATGCCGGGCGTCGAACGGTGGCGATGCCGGCGGCTAAACCCGTTAACCGGATGCAAGTGGTGGGCAACCCCGGTCTCGGCATTGCCTCCGCGGATGCGCTGCACTTGCGGCGCCTCACCAAGCGCGCTGCGACCTACTTTGTCAAGGACACCTTCTGCAAGCAGCCCACGGTCATCATTGCCTCAGCCATTGAGTACCTGGAGGAGTGGGAGCCGCGCCTCGCCGTTTGTGAACGGTCGTGGGGCGCGTGCGCCCTGCTGTCAAGGCACGCGACGAACGCATCCGAGTATCGCATTAAAGTGGCGGCAAAGCGCGGCTCGATGCCAATTCCCGGGGCGGCGGCAGCGGCATTGCCAGCGACATTTCCATCGCCACCGCCGTCGCCCCTCCCACCGCCGCCCGATACGCCGGCTGCGACTACGGCCACTGTTAGAGCCCTAGCGAGCAGCGCGAGTTCGGCACAGGAGGAGTTTTTTGCTTCTATCGCTTAACTAAATCCTCGTAAACTGTTGGGTCCTTCGTATCATAAAATACGCATAATAGTGTGATCTCACTCATTAGTCCAAACATTGACAAAATCAATTGTAGTCGGCAGTCAATATCATTTTTCGTCACCGCCAGCAGCCACCGAAAATTCTTGTCAGAGTTGGTCTGTTCTTGCTTCATAATAGAGCTGACAGCGATTCTCAGCCAATCAATTCTTCAACGCGGCCTCCTGTGAGCGAATCGCAATCCTATGGATCTCGTGAAGGGGAAGGTGCTCCAAGGGGTTCCTGCGCACCCGCGATCTAGGCGTATCCCGGGCAGGCCGCTATTTTGAGCGGGTCTCACTATCATGGGCGAGTGTTGTCGCACCTGGGATTTCGCGGCCACAATACCCGGGATATACCGGCCGATTTTTCTCGCAGGGCCATTCTGACAGGAGGACTCGCAGCAAGCGTCGTGAACCGCGCCCCCACAGCGGCACTGGCGGCCGCCAACATCGCCGGTACCCCCTGTGCCGACGCGTTCGACCCGCCGTCGCCCATGCACCTGCCACGCGCGCTTGGGGCGGCGGTCGAGGCGCGAGCGAGCGGTGGCGGCATAGCCGCATGGTCGCCGCGGCCCTGGGGCGCACCCCCCTCAGCGGCGGCAGCGGCAGCACCGGCCCCCCTCCCGAGCGCCGCGTCCAACCCCGCGCCGATCCACACACGGGGGCCCTGCCCTCGGTGGTCCGCGTTTTGGAAGCCAGCCACGGGCGCGCCGACGCCACCGGCCCGTCCCAGTCGGAGACCGTCAGCCCTACATGAAACACAGCCGGGATAACCCGCGTTCTCTGACCCAAAATATCAGACGAGCTAGGATCCCGGGCCAAATCGGCTTCCACCGAGAGATTTACCCGGAATTTCGGGGCGCCGTGTGAAGCAGATGACGGGAATCCCGGGTTGATCGGAACACAGGTGCCCGTGTTTATCGCCAGCGACAACCCACCCGATTCCTGCTAGCCCTTTGGAGCTGCGCCCCCCCCCCCGGCGGCACCCCACCCTGTTCTGACGGGCCCACCAGTGTGGTGTCCGACCCTCTCACGGTCGTTTCTGAGAGGACTGTTCCTCCGTTCGGGCAATGGCGTGCGGGAATCCTCTGAGGGGAAGAGCGGGGGGGCATTGAGACGCGGGTCGAAGGTTCGACACACCAATAAATCACGCGACTCTCTAGCGTAAGCTGGAGGGTGACTCAGAGTCTTATGGGCGAAAAAATGCCAATGCACTGGAATGATCCGGAAAGCAATCGGGAGTTCCAGTACCTTCTGGAAGTCTCGAAAGCCCGTCCGGCTACTCCCAGTCGGGAGAGCGCTGGCGCCGGACCGTCATGGTCTGCTGGCGACGACCGCCGATGCCACGCGGAAGAGAAGCCCGAGTCACGCGTCGCATCTACCGATTCTGACGAAGGCGACGAGGCATACCGTGAAAATAATGTTCCACCACCCGCATTTCTCGTGGAGCCCGAGGCAGAAGATGACATTGCGTCACCCCCTTCACAGATAAACCATCCACCTCTGTCCACAAATCAACTTCGCCTCTCTGTCGGCGAGTTTAAGGATCACAGAGCCGATTTGTCGTTAGAAAGCGTCGGCAAGCCGGCGTGGGTGCAAACGTGGGTCCGGAAGGGCCGCTTCCCACGCCGTGGGTGCGGCTCCGATCAAGAAATTTCCATGTTTGATCCACACCTTGAGTTTGCGGCGCTCTCTGTTGTATGCCTTCACCGTGCAGCGCGATGTAACGCAAGCGGCCGTTGCGGACCTACTTCAGCTGATTAACTCCGCCGCCAAGTACCGGATACCGTATCTCTGGGAGCAAGTCATCAGTGCCAGCGTAAACTTGGAGACTCGCAAGGTCGCATGCTGTCGGAACAGGTGTTTGGCCTATACGTACAAGCGTGCGCTACAGACCGAGTGCGATGCCTGCGGCGCGCCGCGCCATGAAACTGGTGGCATACCAGCGAAGCAGATTACCTAATTTTCGTTCACGTGCTAGCTAGCCCACCTCCTCGGCGACTCCATCATTGGAAAGTCCATGCTCGAGAATATGGCAGCCGCCCGCCAGGCAGAAGACGAACGCTCGAACGTCGTCCACGACTGATTCCATGGGGACAAATTTCGCTTGCTCTGCGAGCGAGGCCTACTCTACGCCGTCTTCGTGCCTCTAAATGTGGGCACAGATGGCTTCCAGTTTTGGAGGAAAAATGTACTCTAAAACTGGCCAATCGTCGCCACACCACTTAGTGTGAGCCCCGACCAGTGGACAGATAACAAGTACGAGCTGCTTCTCTCAGTATCTCCTCGCCTAAGGCAGCCAGTCGACCTCGAGTTCTTTCTATACCCGAACACTGGCGAATTAAACGAGCTTTCCAAGTGAATTCCCAGAATCTGGGTTGCTAACTCGGCATAGCCTCAGGTTCGAAGGGCGGCGGTGCTCAAAATTACGACGGCCCAACCAGGTGGTGACAAGCTCTAAAACTCTAAAGGCGTTAGCAGCTACGCAGACAGCGGCCTTCGTGAATTTGAAGGCATCAACTCGGCGGAAAGTAGCCACATCTACTACCCGCCCAACGATCACACACCGGGTAGGGCCAACAAGACGCAATTTTCTGTGCACAACTGCACCGCGCCCGGCCGGACGGAAGAAAGAATTGCGGCACAAGCGCAGGCTGTCGAGGACGCACGCGCGGGCGGCAGTACTGTGACGTACCAGAGAGGTCTGGGAAACAGCAGCTGTATCAAAGGCTATTCTCTATTCTTCGCGCCAAGTCTCGAGATGCGCACGGATTCTCCATACGTCAAGGGCGACCTGAAGATTCTCCAAGATATCGGTCCCAACTGCACTTTGCTCCCGCCCAGGAGCGTGGCCGCATATCTCGGCGGTGCGGAGTTGGCCAGCCTGCGGGCTGTGCTGGCGCAAGAAGCGGTTGACGAGGTGCCGCAAGAAGACCTGGCGAGGAATTACTACCGCATGGAGTTGGCTTCTAGGAAAACTGCAGGGGCACGGCCCGCCGGGTCGGATTGTGACAAGCACTTGCGGAGGAACTTCCTGTTGCGAGTCAACTCTACCGAATTGGTGCACCGTCGAGGGCCCCCCCCGGAAGAGCGGCCTGTCTCCACCTTTGCAGTGGTCCTGCATTACGCGGCCGTTCTATCGATGGGCTTCCCATGGCTTTTGCATACGTGGAGCGTGTAGTCGGCCAGGGACCGCCCCGGCCATTGAGGATATGCTGCGAGCAAGTTCGGCATTGCGTGCATATCGGGTTTGGGATGGACGCGCTACCATGTGCCCGTCGGGGCTTTAGCCGAAGTGGTAGGCGCGATGGAGAGAGAAGGGGTGCACTTCATTTTTTTAGTCGGGAGCCGTTCTCGGTCACTCAGTAGGGCAGGGTGGCTTTTGTTGCCATGGGACTATCTTTTTTCGAATAATAACGAGTAACTTGCTGCTTAATCATTTATATAAGGGCAACCTGACAAGGTGGAGATCCAGGACCTGTCAGGCTGTGCTAGTTTACTTTGCGTCGCACGAGTTCTAGCCAGCCGTGAACTTTGACTTCAGGATCTCTTCTTAAAGCATTTAGACGGCCGCCAGCAGCCGCCGTCAATCTTGCTCTCTCCGAACCCGAGGCGGCTTCTCCGCCAGACAATCTGGGAGTCACGGTGGAGCGCGTGGGATGTCTCCTTACCCTTTTTCTCGACGATCACGGGGGGGGGTGCTCGTCACGAGGCCACGAGGGGGGGTCGCGCACACAGGGCTCGACAGAGGGGGCAGCGTCCGCCACCACCGTTTGCGGGCGTTTCGGGAGGGGCCTACTGCCCACAGTCTATTCAGGACGAGGGCATCTCGAGGGCTCCTCACGACTTATGATCGTCGGTGCGCGTGCAGCGCCTACGCCCTCACACCTCCCGCCGTGCTCATCGTCTTCGCGCCCGGCCCTCCCACCGCCGTCGTGCCCACGGCACGTGCCCCGCCACCTGGAACCTCCCCACTATCCCTCCCACCGCATTGGCGCTCTGTATACCTGTGCTGAACCGACCACGCCCCCCTCGGTTCCGGTCTTGGCCGCTGTCTCCGTTGCGTACAGACCGCTATAGCACGGGTCAAACGTACACGCGCTGACGCTGACGAAGGTACGTGCTGCGCAATTGCTGTTTGGTCATCTCTTGGCGGTAAATCTTGCATGTGCACGACAGGTTTCGTATGTAAGCCGGGCGGTGTGGGTGCGCGGGTTCCCTCTCTCTGTGTCGCGCCGCCGACCTTCCCTCGTATGCAAGAATTCTCACGTGCATATGGTCACTGACACCGCCAAGTGTTATTAGGGTTCGAGCTGCTATTCCCTTGTTCTGTCTTCTCTTTCGTTCCACTGGTTTCTTTCTTGTCTTGAACTGTGTCCCAGAATATTTGGCTACTGCTGTGGCGGCAGCCGCGACCCTATCGGCGGCAACATCCCCCCCGCTACTCACCGCTCCACTTCCTGTACGGCTCCGATACGGATCGGACCTCCGTGCGACTCCGCCGGCGCCCTCAACTCTTTCGACAATCGGTCCCCCCCCCATGGGCATGTCTGCACGGGTGCCTCGCTAATTGTCGGCGCGGCCGGTTCCGCCTCTTCCACGGCGGCCCAATGATGTTCGGCCGACAAACTTCACCCGAGGCCCCGATGCCTGCTCGCTCCCGCCCAAAAAAGTCAGAGCGCATCCGGGGGCGCACAAACGGACGGGCGGGGGTTGAGTTCGACGTGGAAAAGGCCGCGGGGCGCCGCTCCGTGCCGATGCCGACCGGAAAATCCGAGAACCGGATGAAGCTCGTCACCCCCGCAGAAATGGGTATCTCTGCCGTGGACGAGAAGGAGCTGCATCGGCTGACCAAGCGGGCGGCGACCTCGTTTGAGAAAGAGACGTTTTGTATCCAGCCGCGGGCCAAACTGGCCTCCACTGCTGCGTTACTAGAGGACCTGTAGCGACGCCTCTCTGTTTTCGGGGCCTGGGCCCAGGGTGGGGTTCGAGTTTGCGTGCTAAGGTGGGGTTCGGTTCCCACATGCCGAATTGGAGAGACTTCGTTCAAAGCACTTTTTCCAAGCCCGCACCGTTTAGTATGATGGGGTCCGGTGGGGTTCGGTTACTCAGGACGCGCAACAGCTGTAAGCGATGCGGCCGAAGGCGCGCCATTCTGAACGGGAACCAGGTGGGAGCGAGGTTCCCTGCTCCCGGATGACCAAACCAATGCACGACCAAGTCGTACCCCCTGCAGAAAGGATGCCCCGCCCCCACCCCCGTGACCAGGTTATGATAAGTGTTGCAGCAGTAGCTGGCAGTGTGAACAGGGGAACTACGAATGCGATAGATGGTTCAGCGCGGCCGTAGCCCTTTAGTTATTCGCACATCAAAACGTGCGCTATACCTGGCGGCAACAAGAAGCCAAAGAAAAACAGAACAAGGTGTGGAAAGTAAGAGCGGACCTGCTCCAGGCCGCAGCAAGTCGGCACCTTATGCACATGGGATGTACAAATTGACAGCGGCGAGCACAGCAGACGCATCCTGTATTTGCCACGACAGATGGCCCCGCCGACGCCCCCCAACCGCTCAAGCACTGATGCAAGACGCACGACCGACCCAGAAGAAAGGACCAGGCATGCATGAGGCGCCCCGTCTCCATCGCCGGTGGTATGTCACAGAGCGAAGCAGCATCAAACCAGAAGCATGACAAAAAAGCGCCAACGGCACCGCCAACAGCAAGACCGAAAGCAAGGCCAGAAAAAGAAACAGCAATAGTGTCAGAGAGGCACGCAGCAAGCTTAGAAAATCAACCGATGCGGCGTCACACCCGGGATGCGGGAAACAAGGAAAAAAACTTCGCTGGGTGGAAGAAAACAAAAAAAACGGGGTCTGAAACGTCAGGGAAGACTACAGTATCATTTGAGGCTCGGGGAACGAAGTGGGAGGACGGCCGGCGGGCTGACGGGTAGGGACTGCACCGCGCGCGGCCATAATGTCGGAAACGGACGATGCAACCCGCAGCGGCAACAGCACGATGAAAGAGCCCGCAGCTCCAGCCACGGCAACGCCGGTCGCGGCAGCACCGATCGCGGGCACGGCCACCGCGCGCAGGGCGACCGCGCGAGACACCGCCAGCAGCAGGGGCACGGCCGTGGAGGCAACGCAATAATGGTGCCTGGGGGAGGCCGCGCCGCGTATTTTGACAAACACGGGATGCACCGCGCTGCACGTAGTTCCCGCGAATGAGCAAGCGTTGAACACTCTAAATGGTTTTGGTGAAGACCAATTTGTGTTCATGCAGGCGCCATTTCTGTCTCCGTGATCGATGGCGACAGCACCAGCCCGTCCAGCAAACCACTCTCGTCTCCTCGTCACCCCGAACCCATTCTCGTGTCTTTCCCCACCGACAACCACATCCCTTGCACCTGTTCACCAACCACACATGGCCTCCCGTATTAGCTCAGATAGAAGTCCAAGTCCAGGGAAGGGGCTGCATTGATGGCGTCAATCATGTCCCACAAAGACCGGTACAGCGTGGCGGGGTGCACGCCAAATACTGCACAGATGTCAACGTAGCTACCGCCACCTAAGAACCGCAAGGCCAGAGCTGTACGGCACAAAGGAGACAGCCCGAAACGTGGAAGAAGAGGGTGCAAAAATGTGACAACGGCGTCCGCCAGCATGCGCATGGCGCGGGCAAAGCAACCGCCGTAGCGGGCCTGTACGTCTTCAAGAGAAAAAAGGGTGTTTACAACAGGGGGTGGAGAAGCTAAAAGTCCACGCCCGCGAGACCTGGCCGCAGACGCGATAGTGACGTCCGCTGCAGTGGCAGTCTACCAAACGGGAGGGTACATCGCGGTGCGAGTTGCTGTGAAGAAGGTGGCCACCACGAAGGTGCCCGCCAGTATTGATAATCAATTGAATAGCACTGGAAGTATACTTGGCTCGCGTGCCTCGTAAATACAGTAACGGTCTGTTCGATGCCCGCATGTTCTTTCGCAGATAATGCACCCCGGTTCTGCGGGCCCCGCGGAACTGCGAAACGTGCCGCGAAAGGGCCCGAGCGCTGTTTTCTGGTCGAGCGACCCCGGATTTCAGGGACCGCTATCCCGGGATGTACAGTACAGGGCAGCGGCAGTGCGTCGTCTCCCCCCCCCCCCCCACGCTTCCTTAACGCTGCTGACGCCCCCGTCGGCGCCCGGCCGGGATACCGCCCAACAGAGCCGCGCCGTGAGCAAAAGGCGCCCGCGCCCGCCGCGTCTGCCGGCATGGACGGCGGCGCAGCAGACGTGGCCGACCCCCTTCCACGGGCAATCGCCGCTCGCGCGAGCGGCAAGCCGACGCCTTCGGCGACGGCTCGGCGGCGACGGTGGGCGCCGCCGAGAAAGCAATGGCCGGCTGCAGCGCTGCCGCGCAGAGGAGCGCGTCGGCGGCGGTGGGGGTGCACGCTGCGCGTCGCGCTCGCCACGGCGGTCACCGCCGTGGCGAGCGCGACGCGCAGCGTGGGGTGACCCGGCGGGGGCGGGGGCGACGGTCGCCCCCGCGCCCGCCGGGACACCCCCGCCATCCGCAGCCGTGCCGGGACAGGCGCGGGCGCCGCGCGCCCACCCCCACGCCGCCGCCCGCCCCCCCACCCGGTCCACACCCCGTCGGCGCCCCCGCCGCTGCGCGCGCCGCGCGCGCGGCGGCGCGCTCGTCGGCCCACCGGCCGACGTCTCCCACCGCGGGGCCCCCCTTCCACGGCGGCGGCCGCCGCCGCCGCCGCCGCGGCGGGCGTGGACGGTGGGGGCGGCGGCGGCGGCGGCAGCGCGGGCGCGACCGCCGCCGACGCGGCGGGCGTGCCGTCGGATGAGGATGTGGCCGAGGCGGCGCCCGTGGGCGCCTTTGCCGCCGCCCCCGCCGCCGCCGCCGCTGCCGCCGCGCCCGCCGTCGAGTCGGAAGCGACGCTGCGTCCGCGCCTCGCTGCGGCCCGCGCCGCCGCCCGCCGCGCGGTGGATGCGGTCAAGGTCGCGGCCGCACCCGACCCGACGTCGGCGGGCCGCCGCGGCGGCGGCGGCGGCGGCGGCGGCGGCGGCGGCGGTGGCCGGGGGGCGGCGGCCGAGGCGGGCGAGGAGGACCCCCTCGACGCCTACATGCGCGCCGCGGCGGCGGGGGTGGCGGCGGAGCGGGTGGCGGCCGCGCGGGCGGCGGCGGCGGCGGCGGCCGCGGAAGTCACCCGCCTCGAAGCGCTGTGGGCGGTCGTGACGGACGGGGCGGTGTGGGCTGCCGACGGGGGGG
>ENA-ORXR01001984-ORXR01001984.1-marine-metagenome-genome-assembly--contig:-NODE-1984-length-20323-cov-54.195545_pt1 | contig 20323 bp, 12 predicted proteins | sample MGYA00237866_ERZ511479 | MGnify/ENA metagenome assembly ERZ511479 | reverse complement strand
AAGGCTTCAGTGCAAGACAAAAAACAGATTCAAAACCAACCGTCATTCCGCAACTCAATGTGGGATGGCGGTTGTTTTTGAAATATAAGCTATTCCTTGCTTAATTCTGCCTTGAAAATCATCTTATTTTTTCGTAAATTTGAAATAATAAACACAGTCATAAAAATCAACATCGCCAACCTATGGCAAAAGACAAATATCACTATCTTGTAAAAGAGGCACTTATCGCAGAAGGTTGGAAGATTACACATGATCCATATCCGTTAAAAGAGTGGGATCCTGATTGGGAAATTGATTTAGGTGCTGAAAAATTAATCGCGGCTGAAAAAGGCAAAGAAAAAATAGCGGTAGAAATCAAGTCATTCAGAGCCTTATCTTTTGCTTATGAGTTTCATACAGCGATAGGACAATACTTCAATTATCGCGTAAGCCTGAAAGACATGGAAGATGATAGAGTTTTGTATATGGCTGTTCCCTTAAGTAAATGGGAAACAGAGTTTGTGAGGGCAGGAATTATGGCTTCCATGAAGGCGATGAATGCAAAAATTATTGTTTACAATGTTGACACAAAAAAAATTGAACAATGGATAGCGTACAATCAAAAATAGCTACACACCAAAAAGTATTAATCCAATACATCACCAAACTTGCCGAAGAACGTAACAACGCACTCGGTAATGATATGACCTATCAAGCGGTTATTGATACACAAGGTAATCATTATCAATTAGTTAAAATTGGTTGGAGCGGACAACGACATATTTATAGCGTACTCATGCACTTTGATATCAGCCCTGAAACCGGCAATATTTGGGTGCAACAAAACAACACTGAAATTCTGATTGACCGCGATTTAGCGAAATACGATATTCCTAAAAAACACTTTGTCGCAGGTTTTCATCTGCCGAGTATGCGCGAAGATACAGAGTTTGCGGTTGCTTGAAAGTAGATAATTTGTACGCCTTCCGACCATGATTTTCAGCTTTTTATAGTAATTTCAGGTATTTGAATGAAAAATATACGCAATCGTGTATTTTTAAGTCGTGTGTAATTTGACAAAACCGAACTGAAATAAATGAACGAAATAAATTTACCATATCACTTAATAATTCCAAGCTTGATTTCGTTTCTGATTTTGGGAATAATAACTCTGAAAAGGAAAAAGTTATTCGCGAATGGAAAATGGAAATGGTCTTGGATAAGCACAACAATATTTTTCGGAATTTATCTTCTAATTGTCGGAGAAGCAACTTATTCTGACATTTCATTAGAATTGGCTCTACAAAAAATTTGATTTGAATGGAGACGGATTTTTTAGCGGAGAAGAAATTACTACCGAACAAAATGAGGCGATGCGAAAATTGACATCTGACACAGGACGAAATTTCTCATCGATAACTGGACTGATTTTTTCTGTAATTATAGCATTGTTTGTTTTTATTGGTGGAATAATAATTGAAAAAATAAACATGAACCGAATAAAAACTACACACAATAAATAAGCCTTCATACGACACAACCTGCCAAGCACTCAAGCCAATGCAAAACAAAAAACAAAATTTAAAAACTAACCGTCATTCCGCAACCCATTGTGGAATGACGGTTGTTTTTCATTATTTCCACGCTGTCCTTCAGCGAGTTTTAAGCGCGAGACCGGATATTTGGAATATTTGTTTTGTTCCTGATAATAATTACTACATTTGTCAAAGAACCATTTATTTTTTATAGTGTTTTATACAGTGTTTTTACGATTTTGGAAAAATTTTAAGGTTCATTTAGGCATCGTATTCAATTAAAAGACTATTTTTGTTGCCTTGTTTAAAAACAAATGTTAAAAAATACTCAAACACTTCGTGGGCTTCAAGCCGATCTACTGGTAGGCAAAACAACTGTTTTGGCTAGCGTGGAAAATTACTTGAAAAACATTGAGGCGACGGCGTCCCTCAACATCTACATAGAAGTGTATGCAGATGAAGCACGCCAAAGGGCTGCCGAATTGGACGAAAAAATCAAGTCGCAAGTTGATTTGGGCAAACTGTTTGGCATGGTCGTGTCAATAAAAGACGTGATTTGTCAGGCAGGCAAGGGCGTAACGGCTGCCTCGAAGATACTCAAAGGCTTTGAATCGCTGTATTCCGCGACTGCGGTGGAGCGTATTCTGGCAGAAGACGCGATCATCATTGGACGCACGAATTGCGACCAATTTGCGATGGGTTCGACCAATGAAAATTCCATTTACGGACCAACACTCAATGCGGCTGATCCCAGCAAAGTACCCGGCGGCTCCTCGGGTGGTGCGGCGGTAGCGGTGCAAGCAGATACTTGTCTTGCGGCACTCGGTTCAGATACGGGCGGCTCGGTGCGCCAACCGGCAGCGTTTTGCGGTGTGGTGGGCATGAAGCCTACCTATGGGCGCATTTCGCGTTACGGCTTATTAGCTTATGCCTCGTCTTTTGACCAAATCGGGGTATTGAGTAGAAGTATTGACGATGTGGCGTGTCTACTGGAAGTGATGGCTGGCGAAGATGAGATGGATAGCACGTCGAGCCGACAAGAAGTGCCTGATTACGAGGCGGTTTTAAAAGGAGATTTTACAGAAAAAAAGAAAATAGCATATTTCGATACGGCGGTCAATCACACGAGTATTGATGCGGACATTCGACAGCAAACGCTCGATTTGATAGAACGGTTGAAAGCAGACGGGCATACAGTAAAAGCGGTTGATTTTCCGTATTTGGATTATATTATTCCGGCATATTATGTACTGACAACGGCGGAGGCTTCATCGAATTTGTCGCGGTATGATGGCATTCGTTACGGCTATCGTCACCCTGATGCACGAAATTTGCAGGAGACTTACGAAATGTCGCGCACCGAAGGTTTTAGTAAGGAAGTGAAGCGGCGGATTATGTTGGGAACTTTCGTTCTGAGTGCGGGATATTACGATGCCTACTACTCGAAAGCGCAAAAAGTACGTCGATTGATACAAGATAAAACGCTCGAAATCTTCGCGGATTATGATTTTATTTTGATGCCAACGAGTCCTACCCCGGCATTTGATTTGGGCGAAAAAACGAGCGACCCGGTAGCCATGTACTTAGCAGATATATACACCGTACAAGCAAATATGGCAGGTATTCCGGCGATAAATCTACCACTCGGCACACACGAAAGTAATTTGCCGATAGGCATACAATTAATGGCAGCACATTTCCGCGAAGCGGATTTATTGTCATTCTCAAATTATGTTTTGAGAGAAATAATTTAGTGCGTTCTTATTTAATTTCTTTTGTTCCTGATACTTAATGAATAAATTTTAAATATTTTAATTCATTGATTGTCAGTGTTTATTTTTTTATAAAATAAATAAAACATATAAACCGAAACAATTTACGTTTAAATACGTATTTGTTCGTAGTACGAAGTACAGACAAGGATGTCTGTCTTCCCTTAAGTAAAAACCATTTGAAATTTGCGGTTTTTTGACCGGATATTTATTCACGAAATACCTTGCTATGAAATTGAAAGCTTTATTTTTGATAATGTTTTCTTTCCTATTTTTAGTACTCGCTCCGGCGAATCTTGCCGTCTTATTGGGGAATGTAAAAGCCTCCAAGGCGCAGGGCGTCAACTATATAGAATTTTCCCCACCGACCTATACCGACCAAGAGTATAAGGAGCGCGTCATGTCCCTTTCAAACGCCGACTTGCTCAACTTTACCTACAATAAGCATGTGCGTAGTGGCATCGAAGCCTATACGGTCATCCATCGCAACACCTCAGAGAGCGTCTTGGGCTTGCAATCGGTGTATTTTCCGATTTTTGAAGCAGCACTTGAGCGGCATGGTGTACCAAAAGAACTACGCTATCTTGCGGTGATTGAGTCAGCCTTAAAGCCTACGGCAAAATCTCCGGCTGGTGCGGCTGGCTTGTGGCAATTTATTTCCTCTACCGGCAAACAATATGGCTTAAAGATTAATAGTGAAGTAGATGAACGGCACGATCCATATCTGGCGAGCGATTCGGCGGCACGTTTTTTGGCAAAGTTGCACAGTCGATTTGGCGATTGGATGTTGGTCATTGCAGCGTACAATTGCGGTCCGGGCAGGGTCAATAGTGCCATCAAAAAATCAGGCACTCGCGATGTTTGGAAGGTGTATAAATACCTGCCAAGAGAAACGCGTAGCTACGTGCCTTTATTTATTGGTTCGACTTACATGATGAATTATTATCATCTACACCAGCTCAATCCGCTATATCCGGAAGCCGCCTATCAAGATGTAGAAACGGTGACGGTTTACAATAAATTGACCTTCAAAAGTATCAGCAAAATGAGTGGTACGCCCATGTACCAAGTCGAATATTTGAATCCGAGTTATAAGAAAAAATACATTCCCGACAATAGCAAAGGCTACACCCTCACGCTACCGCGTATGGGCATGGCCGTCTGGCGCGGCGATTATAGCGCAACTCCGACTGTTGCGACAATATACACGCCTTCGGTGAATATTTATACACCACCCGCTGCAAATCAAAACACGCCTTCGATAGCGAGCGCACCGCCGCCGATGCCTATCGTGACGACAAAAAAAGCAAGACGCACCACACCCAAGAAAAAAGTAAAATACGTCAACGACCGCATAGAAACGCCAACAGGCGAACGCGAAAAAGTCAAAATAAAAGTAGGCGATGAAGAAAAAGAAGTCGTGATTTATGAAATGAAACGCGGTGATAATTTGTCCGTCATTGCCTCACGCTATCCCGGCGTGACCGTGAAAGACATTATTCGACTGAATAATATTAAAGATTATCGAAAATTGAGACGCGGAACAAGATTGTACATCGGGTCTTAGATAACTGGACTTTGGACATTGGGTAATTAGGTAAATTGCTCATTATCAATAATTTACGCTAATTTGCATTTTATTTTAAATTAACTTTATTACAATTTTTATTATGCTGATAAATAGCGAATTATGCTTTCGTTAGCCTAATTATCTAATTACCCAGTTACCTAATGTCCAAAGTCCAGTTACAAGCGGCAAGTTCAAGTTAAATTATTGATTTTCTTTCACTAAGAGGGCGTTGGCACTAAAATTTCATGCCCTTAAGCATTCTCGCATTGTCGCATTATAATTAGGGCGTATCCCCCTCCTTATCAGTCGGGGGTCGGGCTATCCGGCACTCTCTCCACTCTCGCTATCGCTCCGTTACGTTCAAACAACACCTCCTATCCCTTACGCTTGTTCCCACGCATGACGGAGCAAAAAACGAGCAACCAGAGGTTTTGCCAAAAAACCATCTCTTTTGATTAATTCCGTTAACTGCTTTACCGCTTACCAAGTAGAAAATCCCTTCTTTTTACCGCACAATATAGACCCCTCTCAAACAATCCATTCTATTCACTGTGAAAAAACAAGTAGATTTCTTATTTTGCACTTCAAATTAAAAAACACCAAAATATAAGTTTCAAATTCTGACCAGCGTGGCGAAGCCACTGCCATTATTTTATTGCTTTATTATTATGACGTTTTTGCGTAGCAAAAAACACCTTTGAACCATAAAACAACATAGCAATAAAACAATCCAACCCCTTGGAATTTGAAATTTTAGCATTTGGAATTTTCAAAATTATGGGACTTTTCGACAGGTGGTTTGGCGGTGCCAAAACAGAAGAACAGCCAGATATACAATTTGGCAGATATAACGACAGCTATGTAAGCAAGGAGCAGCAGGATTTTTGGAAAAAATCGGTCGCTGAATACGAAGCGGAAAATTACGCCGCATCGTTCACGACTTTTTTTCAATACCTAAAAGCGAATCGGCAAAATAGCGTCATTTCCGCAGAGGAAAACGGCAAACTGACTTTCGAACTACTACAAGGTTCAAAAAAAGTCGTGGGTTATGCCGATGACAAACAGTTTGTAGCGACGACAAAAATTGTGCGTTCTGAGCGACTCAATGTCGGTTTTATGCGCCGTTTGTTGGAGCAAAATTATGCCCTCAATTACGCTCGTCTTTCGCTTGATGATGAGAACAATATTTGCATGACCTTTTCATCCTACCTCATGGATGCTTCGCCATACAAAATCTACGCAGCCCTCAAGGAGCTTTCCACGAAAGCCGACAAACAGGACGACCTTTTGGCAGACGAATTTGAAATGTTGCACCCAATAGATACGGGGCATATCATCAAATTGCCGGAGGCACAAAAAGCCGTCAAATACAAATACATCAAAAAATGGACGGACGAGGTATTTAAGCAAATCGACGAACTCGACCCCAATAAATTCAAAATCGGCGTCAATTATTTACTCTTGCATTTGGTCTATAAAATGGATTACCTCGTAGTCCCCGAAGGTGTGATGACGGAGACGATGGAAAAAGCCCACCATACTTTTTTTTCTGCCGACGGACGCTCGCCGCAAGATAAAGCACAGACGGTCATCAAGTCCATCAAGGAAATGATGGAACGCCCCGAAGCCGAATTTTATAAAGAAATGTATCGCGTACCCGCCACATTTTCTATCACAGCACCCGCCCAACATTCGCAACTCGCCGCCATGATAGAAGCGGAAATGCCAGCGATGGATTATTATTTACAAAATAATTATTCTGACCTCGCCAAAGCGATTCCGGGTTTTGTCACGGGGCATTTTTTGTTTTATTTTCATGTGCCACAACCCGACCGCGAATACCTTCATTTCCTATTCGAAATTCTCGAATCCGACTACTTTAAAGAACTCGGTTTTACGGATACTTATTACGATAGCGAAACACAAAAATTCGATAAATCGGGCATCAAAAGAGAAATCAATACCATCGCAAAAACTAATAAAGAACGCTACCCAAAACTCGCCCCAAACACCTCCAAACTAAAATATGATAGCCTCCCCGAATTTGCAAGATCGTACCTACTAATGGTCAAAGATTTGGACCTAACACCGAAAGAGTAAATTAATTCATTTAAAATTGAGTCTACCTTAATAAGTATGAGTATTCGAAAAAGATGAAATTTTATTTTTAAATTAAAATAACAAATACTTATTAAGTTATTTATTAATTTTTAACTAATTCATTTTTAGAATTATAAATTCAATTTATTTTAAATATAAATATTTTAATGAAATTATTTATAATAAAATACAAAATTAAATTTCGTTAAAATTGTATTTTCTTGTACTTAATGTAGACTCAAAATTTACTCATTCATTATCATTGTAGCATTTCATCATTTAAGCATTTAAGCATTGCCCATGCGAGAAATAATAGATAAATATAAAGACATTGTAGTACAGATAGCGACGCCTTTGAGTACGGGGACGGGCTTTTATCTGGCAAAACATAATTTGATTGTCACCAACGAACATGTAGTACGCGGGAGCAAGGAAGTTGTGATAGATGGCAATGCCGTAGAAAAAACGCTTGTAAACGTTTTGTTTGTCGATCCGGTACACGATTTGGCTTTTTTGGAGCTGCCTGCCGACCACGAAATGAAAAGAGCGAAATTGGCTGCCGAAAAAGTGACGGATGGCGACCCGGTCATCGCTATCGGGCATCCGATGGGCTTAAAATATACGACTACGCAAGGCATCGTTTCTAATTCTTCGCGGCATATCGAACACGCAGATTTGAGTTATATCCAGATTGATGCAGCCATAAATCCCGGCAATAGCGGCGGTCCGCTCGTCAATGACAAAGGCGAGGTCATCGGGGTCAATACCTTTATTTTTCGCGATAGCAATAATTTAGGCTTTGCTTTGCCCTCAAATTACCTTGCTGATGTACTGAAAGAATACAAAGATAATCACGGCAAAAAAGGCGGACGCTGTACTTCCTGTTCCAATTTGGTATTTGAGGATACCGTGGATGAAGGCTACTGCCCCCACTGCGGTGCCAAGATAAAACTCATCACCGAACTAGACGATTATGAGCCTACGGGCATTCCGCATATCGTCGAAAATATCGTCAAAAATGCCGGACACGATGTACGCCTTTCGCGTCGCGGACCAAATTTTTGGGAAATCGAACAAGGCAGTGCAAAGATTCGTATAGCCTATAATGTCAAAAACGGTCTGCTTGTCGCCGACGCCGTTCTCTGCAAATTGCCCAAGCAAAATATCAAGGCAGTATACGAATATCTCCTGCGCCAAAACCACCTCATCCAAAATATGGGTTTTAGTATCAGCAAACAAAATATCATCCTTTCACTACTCATGTACGACCGCTACCTAAATGAAGAAACCGGGCAAAAACTCTTTAAAAATCTATTCGATAAAGCCGACCACTACGACGATATTTTGGTGGATCAATATGGCGCAAGGTGGCATGAGGAGGATTGATGGGGGAATGAATAGATGAGAAAATAATTAATACTGAAATATTATAAATTTTGATAGATGCACCTAAAATTCAGTGAATAAAATATGGATACAAAAAACCCGAATACAAAGTTTTTTACCAACGAAAACGACAATACGCTTTTAAATAAAATAGAAGGTATTTTTAAGTATAAGAATATTCATTTCTTAGATGCATTAGTCGGTTATTTCCGTGCATCTGGTTATTTTCAAATTCGTAAGTTCGTTGAGAGTGCTCAAGAAATAAGAATTCTTGTAGGTATCAACATTGATTCATTGGTTTATCAAGCCAATGAACAGGGTGTTTTGTTTGATGGTGATGCTGAGAAAGCGCAAGAAGAATTTTTTCAAGAAGTAAAAAAGAACATTCAAGAAGCAAAGTACGACAAAACTGTTGAAGGTGGGATGATTCAGTTGATTAAAGACATCACGACAGGAAAGGTCAAAATAAAAATTCACCCTAAGCAGAATATTCATGCCAAAATTTACATTTTTAGAGAGCAGATAATACACAACTACGGCTATGGTTCTGTAATTACAGGTTCGAGTAACTTAACCGATGCAGGTCTTTCTAAAAACTTTGAATTCAATGTTGAGCTAAGAGATAATTCAGACATTGCCTTTGCTACGAAAACCTTTAATACACTTTGGGGAGAAGCTGTTCCTGTTGATATGGACAGCATAGAAAAGCTTAAAAAAGAGACTTACCTAAACGACAATTACACACCTTATGAAGTTTATTTAAAATTCTTGATAGAGTATTTCGGAAAAAGTATTGAGTTTGACCCAAACTCAATTTCGGACTTACCGAAAGGGTTCAAACGGCTTTCTTATCAAGTAGATGCCGTAAATGATGGCTTTACCAAAATGATGAAGCACAATGGGTTTTTCTTAGCAGATGTTGTTGGTCTTGGAAAAACAATTGTTTCTACGATAATCGCTAAGAAATACTTCTTCTCCAATGGATTCCCGGAATACCGTTCTCGAATGCTTATCATTGTGCCGCCTGCCTTAAAGGACAACTGGGTGGAAACAATTGAAAAGTTTAATTTGGATAATGTCAAAATAATCACAAACGGGAGCTTACACAAAATCAATAATGCTACTATTTATGATTTAATTATCGTTGATGAAGCACACAAATTTCGTTCAGACACGGCTGGAATGTATAATGAGCTGCAAAAGATTTGTAAAACACCAACAAGAAGAGTTTTACCTGATGGTAAAACCATTCCGAAGCGCGTCATTCTAGTTTCTGCAACCCCATTGAACAATAAACCTGAAGATATTGCTAATCAGGTTTATCTTTTTCAAAACAGTAAAGAATCCACTTTGGAAACTGGAAATCTTCAACATTTTTTCAGACAACAAATCGATGCTTATAAAAAAATAAAGAAGGAGCCGGACGTTGCTAAAGTACAAGCAGAAGTTAAGAAGATTTATGAGAAAGTAAGAACTAAAGTCATTGAACCGCTTATTGTGCGAAGAACAAGAACCGATTTAATGGCTCACGAACTTTATTCAAAAGACCTTGAAAAGCAGCAGATTAAATTCCCGAAAGTAAAACAGCCAAAAAAGATTCTGTATGTACTTGAACCCGATTTAGAAGATTTATACGATAAAACAATTCACGTATTAAGCCATGAGACACAAGGATTGAAATATAATCGTTATCGTGCCATTGGATTTTTAAAACCACACAAAAAAAACAAATACAAACAAGCGGATATGATTTCGGCTCAATTAGCCAAGATTATGAAAACGCTTTTGGTTAAACGGATTGACAGTAGCTTTTATGCTTTTAAACAATCTATTTTCAGATTTATGATGGCTACTCAAGCAATGGTAACAATGTTTGAAAATGGTCGAATTTTCATTGCGCCCGATTTGCCCGTTTCTGATATGATTAACGATGGTAGAGAAGAAGAATTGATAGAATTAGTTTTGGAAAAATCCATTGAAGACCCAACCATCGACATTTGCGAGCCTGATGATTTTGAATACGACTTTTTAACCGGCTTACAATATGACTTAAAGCTATTGAAAGAGCTATCGGAAGAATGGGAAAAGATAAACAAAGACCCAAAATTAGATGTATTTATTGAGTATTTGAAGAATACACTACTAAGTAAATCAATCAACCCTGAATCTAAGTTAGTGGTTTTTTCAGAAAGCAAGGAAACAACAGCCTACCTTCAAAAAGAGCTACCAAAACATATTTCTGCAAGCATTCTTTCAATTGATAGCAAATCAAGAAAAGACAGAATGCCAACAGTGCGTAAAAATTTTGATGCAAACTTGCCCAAAGCCGAGCAGGAAGACAAGTACAGTATCATTCTTACCACAGAAGTTTTAGCAGAAGGTGTCAACCTGCACCGTTCAAATGTAATTGTAAATTATGATACCCCCTGGAACTCTACTCGATTAATGCAGCGCATAGGTCGTGTAAACCGAATAGGTTCTACCGCTGATGAGATACACGTTTTCAACTTTTACCCTACTGCCAAGGTTAATCAGGATATTGAGTTGGAGAAAAAGGCTATAATGAAATTGCAATCTTTTCATGCTGCATTAGGTGAGGATAGCCAGATATATTCGCCGGATGAAGAAATCGAAACCTTTGGACTTTTTGACCAAGAAATCGAAGAGGAAAAAGACGAGAAACTCTTTTATTTGATGATGATTCGAGACATCAGAGAAAAAACGCCGGGACTTTTCAAGCAAATCAAAAATATGCCTTTCAGGGCAAGAGTTGGCAGAAAAAATAAAGACCTCAAACAAAACACCATTTGTTATATCAAAAATACCAAACGAGATGCTTTCATTTTGGTAAAAGAAAATGAAGAAATCGAAGAACTCACTTTTCTAGAAACGGTAAAGATTTTTGAAGCCGATGTTTTAGAGAAAGCTATTGCTTTGCATCCAAAACATCACGAACAAGTACAAGCAGGGATTTCACTTTTTTCCAACTTACAGGAAAAAGAAAAAGCCAAAAATAAAAAGGTTGACATTAAAATTGGACCAAATGAAAAAAATGCAAATGCCTATTTAGACGCTATGTTGAATCAGGGTTTGACCAATGAAGCTGAACAAGATTTAATCTTCAAAGCAAAAGAAGCTTTGAGACAAGGACGGTTTCAAAATCTGCAACGAGACATCAACAAATTTCGACGAAGCCTAAAAAAATCTCCTTTAAAACCAACCATTTGTTTAGAGAAAATCATTGAAATACTAAAAGGTTATCCTTTAGTAATTGAAGAAGTTGAACCGGAAATAAAGCAAAAAACCGTAAAGGTTAAAGCCTTAAACCCCGAAATAATTATTACCGAAAGTTTTAGCGCATAAACATGAAAGAAAAAGACCTGAAAGATATATTGAGAAGCAAATTTAAATTGGAAGAGGATAAATATTTCTCGGACCAATGGAAAATTATATTGAATTTGCTCTTCAAAAAAATTGACTATTTTAGTCACCCCGAAAGACTTTTTAATGAAAATGACAAAGTAATTGACGGCAAACAAATCGGTACGGTAAAACTCGACGACGGCAAGCAATTAGCCATTTTTACAGTCGAAGTTGCCGATAGTATTAGCATCGTTCGTAACCGGCAAGGATTGCGTGAGATTGCAGCCCAACATATCGACCAAAACATCATTCATGGTGCTTTGGCATTTTTCTACAACAAAAAACAAGCAGATTACCGCTTTTCCTTCATCGCCAAAGAAGCAAGCATAAATTTGGAAACAGGGGAACTCATAAAAGGTGAAACCAAACCCAAACGTTACACTTACTTATTGGGGGCTAATGAAGCCTGTACCACAGCCGCCAAACGAATGTTGGTATTGGCGGACAAGAAAGAGAAAGGTGCGGTAGATATTAAACAACTCAAAGAAGCATTTTCGGTCGAAGCCCTCAACAAAGATTTCTTTAAAACCTACAAAGTCCATTACGAAAAATTTTGGAAGCATCTGGCGGATGAAGAAAATCATTTCAGAGCCAAATTGATAGATACCGAAAAAACCGACAAAGTAAAACAAGAAAAACCCATACGAGACTTTACAAAAAAACTACTCGGTAGAATTGTGTTCCTGCATTTCTTACAGAAAAAAGGTTGGATGGGCTGTTCTCCTAACACAAAAGACTGGATAGATGGCAAACCGCGATTTATGCAGCAACTGTTTGAAGATTTTGCCAAGCCTGCCAACTTCCACAGCCAATGCCTGACCAAACTTTTTTTTAAAACACTGAATACCGAAAGAGTAAACGATATATTTGAAGTAAAAGAACTAAATGGCGAACTGAATGGTGCTCGTGTGCCTTATCTAAATGGTGGCTTATTTGAGCCTGAAAAAAATAAAGAGACATTAGTCATTGATTTTCCAAGTGATTTTTTCAAAGAATTATTGGAATTTTTTGAGCAATACAATTTCACCATAGATGAAAATAGCCCGGACGACCACGAAGTAGGCATTGACCCCGAAATGTTGGGGCATATCTTTGAAAACCTACTCGAAGACAATCGCGATAAAGGTGCTTTTTATACTCCCAAAGAAATTGTACAGTATATGTGCAAGGAAAGTTTGATTCAATATTTACTCAATTCCTTCCATGAGCAAAAAGATATTGAAGCCTTTATCCGCTTTCATACCGTTTCGCCATTTTTAGCTCAAAAGGAAAATGCCGTTTTACTCAACCAAAAACTCGACGACATTAAAGTTTGCGACCCTGCCATTGGTTCGGGAGCTTTTCCGATTGGAATGTTGCAAGAGATTTTTGAAGCCAAACGATTTATTTATCCCTACCTAAAAACCAACAAAACCTTCGCGCCTGCCGATATAAAAAAGAATATCATCCAAAACTCTATTTATGGTGTCGATTTGGAAAAAGGGGCAGTCGATATTGCCCAACTTAGATTTTGGCTATCCTTAGTAGTCGAAGAACTCAATCCTCAACCACTGCCCAACCTCGATTACAAAATAATGCAAGGCAACAGCCTTTTGGAAGAATTTGGAGGGTTTAGGTTAGACAACCTAATGGAAGATGATATTATAATTGTTACAGACCAAGAGCAATTAACATTCGGAAGCGAATTTGAACAGCCCAATAGAGAACTTACCATATTTGATGAAGTTACCAAACAGCAGCTTGGAACTTTAATTGAAAAATTTTATGACCCGATAGCTTGGGAAAAGAAAACAGGCGAAAGAGTTGATAAAATTTTTACTAAAAAATCAATTAATGAAATTATTGAAGGCAAGATTCATGCTTTTGTTTTGAGCGAAAAGAGAAAACTCACAAAAGACATTGATGAAAAGAAAAAAAAATGGGATATTATAAACAATGATTATTCAAAATTAAATCAAAAAAGTAAAGATTTTAAGACGTTTCGGGAAAACAAAGTAAAACTTGAAAAATTAGATAGTTTAGAACAACAATTAATCACGTTGCAAGATTCAGAAGAGAAACCTTTTTTCTTGTGGCACACATGGTTTAAAAAAGATGTATTTGAAAAAGGCGGCTTTGATGTGATAATTGGCAACCCGCCTTATATCCAATTACAAAAAGACGGTGGCAACCTTGCCAAATTATACCAAGCTCACAAATACGAAACCTTTGAAAGAAGAGGAGACATCTATTCTTTGTTTTATGAAAAAGGTGTTCAATTATTAAATCAGAAGGGAGTACTTTGTTTTATCACTTCCAACAAATGGATGAGAGCAAATTATGGCGCAAGTACCCGACAGTTTTTCGTAAACAAAACCCATCCACTTTTACTGATAGATTTCGCAAACATTCAGATTTTTGATACGGCAACCGTGGACACCAATATTTTGCTGCTGCAAAATAAACCAAAGGCAAAAAAATATGAAACCAAAAAACTCATAGCAGTGCGAATTAATAACGATTTCAATTTTCCTGACCAAAGTTTGAATACGTATGTTGCAAGAAACGGATATGCTCTCACAGGACTAAACCACAACGCTTGGGTAGTCGGCGAAAAAGATGTTTATAATATTAAAGAGTTCGTTGAGAAACAAGGCGTTCAATTAAAAGATTGGCAGATTTCAATTAATTATGGTGTAAAAACTGGCTTAAATAAAGCCTTCATAATCCCTGATAACATCAAAAATACGTTGGTAGAAGAAGACCCAAATAGCATCAATATCTTAAAACCAATTCTAAGAGGAAAGGATATATCTTCTTGGTTTCCTGACTATAATGGCTTTTGGCTAATTGCTACATTCCCAAGTTTAAACGTCAACATTGATGAATACCCTTTTATTAAAAAATTTCTGCTCTCTGTTGGTAAAAGTAGACTGGAACAAAACGGAAGTGGTAGAAAAAAGACCGGGAATAAATGGTTTGAAACACAAGACCAAATTTCTTATTGGGAGAATTTTGAAACACCAAAGGTCATCTACCCGAATATGACCAAGTATTTACCATTTGTATATGATGAATCCAACAATTTCTATTCGAATGACAAAAGTTATATTTTAACAGGCAAGCACCTCAAATATCTCACTTGCTTTTTCAATTCCAAACTTTTCAAATTTTGCTTTTCTAATAATTTCCCCGAACTACAAGGCGGAACAAAAGAACTTAGAAAGGTATTTTTTGACAAAATCCCTGTCAAACAGATAACGAATGAACAAGAAGTCCCCTTCGCAAAAATGGTTGATTATTTGGTGGCACTCAAAAAAGAAAACTCAACCGAACCCGGCGACCAGTTTATGTTTATCTACTTTGAGCAAATAGCCAATGCTTTGGTATATGAACTTTATTTTAAAGAAGAGTTTGCCAAAGAAGGTTTGGAAGTAGCAAAGCACGTAGCACAATTGCCTAATATAGAAAGCCTAGGCAAAGAATCTGTAATACTTCAAATCCGCAAAGCTTATATAAAAGCTCACGAACAAGGCAATCCTATACGTGATGCAGTAGAAAGCATAATTTCTATCCCACAAATCAATCTAATCAACAATAGTGTTACGATATGAAAATAACCGAAATACAATTTACTAACTATAAGGTATTTTATGGCGATGATATTAACAATAAGATTATTGTACCTAATGGTAACAATTTGCTCATCTATGGCGAAAACGGTAGCGGCAAAAGCAGTATTTATGAAGGCTTGAAGAATTTATTTTTAGCATCTGATGCAACAAGCGACAATGCACATTTTTCAAGGCATTTAGCTACCAACGAACTCGAAGATGATGCCAATATAGCAATCACCTTAGAGGATTCTAATGGCAATAAAAAGCAAGTGATTTATGGCACACCTAATGGCAATGTAGAAACAGATGGAGATGTGCTTGACGCAGGTAGAAACAACAGTTTTTTATCGTATAGGGAATTATTAAAAACCTATCTGGTGCCTGACATTACAGATAGTTTTGCTTTTCAGGTAAATTTGGCAGAATTAATTTTAAAAGATATTTTAGCACAGACCACTAATACTGGAACGGGCAAAACCTACGATAAAAACTACAAAGAATTATGGGTAAAAGGCAAAGGCACAAAACCAACTCGTTCAGAAAAAGACAATATTGCGAAGCAATTTGACATTGGATTTAAAAAAGACATAGCCGATATAAATATTATACTCAATGACCTCCTGCGTTATTTCTTTCCGGAATTAAAAATTGAATTAATCGTAATAGATACTTACATACAATACGAAAAACAAAATTATCCTGTATTTCAAATTGCTTTAGAATGCTGGCATCATGGTATGGACACAAGTAAAAATCATGAAAATCATTTAAATATATTAAATGAAGCAAGGCTTTCAGCATTAGCCCTGTGCATTTTCCTATCAGGTATCATCACCAAAAACAGAGAGAGAACTAAAATCAAGTTTCTTTTCTTTGATGATATATTCATCGGCTTAGATACCTCCAATCGTATTCCTTTCCTTAAAATATTAAACGAGTATAAAAAAATAGAGTGGAAAGAAGACACCAATCCCAAAACAGGCTTATTGGAGAATGTTATCCAGAAAGATGCTGCTGGTAAAGTTATACATAAAGAAGCACCCTTTTTTAATGATTATCAAATATTCATAACTACTTACGACTACCATTGGTTTGAAACGGCTAACTACTACTTGCCTAATGACAAATGGAAAACCGTAGAAATGTACACACATAATAAAGATGATGTTGATTTTGATTTGCCCTTAATCATATCCCCCTCTTTAACTTATTATCAGAAGGCAGAAATATATTATAAGAAATGTAAGAACCACAAAGACTATCCTGCTGCTGCAAATTATTTAAGAAAAGTGTTTGAAGAGCAGTTTAAACGCATTCTTTATGATAAATATCTACTCAAAACTGGTGGGAAAGGAACAGTCTTACTGCGAGAAGAATTGGGCGAATTAAAAGGAAGTTTTGAAAAAATGTTGAAGGACTTAGAGTTTGATTATACACCTTTCGACGAGCTTTCTTTATATGTAAAAACTACATTGAATCCACTGTCACATGATAACCTTAGTAAGCCTGTTTTTAAACGAGAAATAGAGGAAGCATTTAAATTGGCAGATAAACTAATTGCTATAAAAAAAGAACCATTCATAGAAAAAGACACCAAAGTAACTCTAACAACTACCGATGGTACAATAAAACGTATTACAACTTTAGTGTTAAGTGTTAATGTCTTTAAATTTACAATTGATGGAGTAGATAAGCATACGCCTATTTTCTTAAAACCCCAAAGCTATGTTGAAGGTACAAAGACAAAGCTATTAGATAATTTGCCTGAATGCAAAATAGAAAAGGCTTATGATATGATATATCACAATGTATTTAGCGTTAAAAATGCCTCTAAAGGCAAAAATATATTCGAAGAATTTATTTTAGAAGACGGCAGACGATTAGCCGACATACTTTAATTTGTTGAAGATGGACACTTGAATTTTGCAATAAAAAAACCGCCAAACCACAAAAGTGATATGACGGTCATTAATTTTCTTATAAAGAATATCAAACCTCCGTACCTTCACGCACTTTCAGTTGAAAGCCATTGCCATGAATATTTACGATTTCGATATTTTCGTCGGCTTTTAGGTATTTGCGAAGTTTGGTGACAAATACATCCATGCTGCGGGCGGTGAAGTAATTGTCCTCGCCCCAGATTTTGGTCAATGCCTCTGAGCGTGGTAAGATGTTGTTGATACGCAAACAAAACATCTTTAGTAAAGCCGCTTCCTTTGGCGAAAGTTTCGACTTATCGCCATTATGGTTGAGGATGCGTAGTGGGAAATTGAACTGGTATTCACCAATAACAAAATCGTCCGGTTCGACTTGTGTGTCCTGTTTGCTGCGTTTCAGCACTGCCTGTATGCGGTACAGCAATTCTTCCGAATCAAAAGGTTTCGTGATATAATCGTCTGCGCCGATTTGAAAGCCTTGTATTTTGTCGTCTTTCAGGGTTTTTGCGGTAAGGAAAATGATGGGCATATCCTTATTTTGCTCACGAATCTCTTTGCCGAGCGTGAAGCCATCTTTTTTCGGCATCATCACATCAAGGATGCAAAGGTCAAATTTGCCTTTGGCAAATTCGCTTGCTCCTTCCTCGCCGTCTGTAGCAAGTGTGATGTCAAAGTTGTTCATTTCGAGGTAAGAACAGAGTACGTCGCCAAAATTTTGGTCATCTTCCACAAGTAAAATTTTCGGGCTGTTGTCCATAGTAATACATTTTTAGATAGTTAAATTGTTTAGGAACGCGAGAAATAGATTAAGTTTTTTAACGCCGTTATTTTCTTCTTTTTTAAGGCGTAAAAACCGTATATAACGAGTTATATAAGGATTTTTACATCAATAGCTATCGGGACAGAAAAAGGGAAAAAGAACAAGTCAAAATCTGAATTTATTTATGCGTCATCCCTTAGTAGCAAGATAGATGGCTGAATGGTCGAATGGTTTTATTATAACGTGAAATTGGCTACATAAATTTTGAGGGGAAAAATTTAAAAGCATTTAAACAAATTCTCAATGAATGAATATTTTCTTTAATCTGGCAATAAAATGCGTTAAGATTCATTCATTCAAAATTCACTGAGAATTTAAATATCCAAATTAATAATAAAACAATCCGATAAACTTACTATCAAACAATCATAAATAAGGGTTTCAACAAATAACAAACAACACTTGTTTGTTACAATTATCAAACCAATTTTATCAATATGTTAAGATTAAAATCTAAGCGTTTACACTAAACGGCAAGTAAATGGTAAATTCACTACCTTTTCCGAGTTCGCTTTTTACACTAATTTTACCCTTGTGAGCATCAACGATTGCCTTTACATAGCTCAATCCCAAGCCAAAACCCTTCACATTATGCACATTTCCGGTGGGTACGCGGTAAAATTTATCAAAAATATGTTTCACGGCATCCTTTGTCATGCCGATACCATTATCCTTCACACTCACTTCGATACCGGTAGCTGTACTCGCGGTAGAAATCGTAATATCTGGCGTTTCGTAAGAATATTTATTGGCATTATCGAGTAGGTTGTGTATCACGTTGGTGATATGGGTTTCGTCTCCTTCGATGACGACTGCGGCATTACCCAGATTCGTGCGAATCTGCCCATCTTTGCGCTCTACTTGCAAACTTAGCGTCTCCACAGCTTCTTCAATAATGCTGTTCAAATCAATCTGTTTCCACCTCATTTGCACATCCTTTTTGTCGAGCAATGCCATCTGTAGTACACGTTCCACTTGCTTATTCATCCGCCGATTTTCCTGACGGATAATGCCTACAAAACGTTTGACTTTATCATCATTTCCAAGAATACGCGGATTTTCGATAGAGTCGGTCGCCAATGAAATAGTCGCAATCGGGGTTTTAAATTCGTGGGTCATATTATTGAGGAAATCATTTTTGATTTCCGACACTTTTTTCTGCGTAAAAATCACTTGAATCGTATAAATAAAACAAAACAAAATAATAACGGTAAAGACCACCGCAGCGGTGAGCATTCGCCAAATCGAGCCACGCAAATGGTTTTTTACGCCCGGAAAATAGACCATCAATTGTCCGGGTGTTCGTAGTCCGTCGGCTTGAAAAAGCTCAATTTTGTAAGGCGTACTCATCAAATGTTGGGCAATTTTTTTCAAGGTTTCATCATCATTTTTTTCGCTCTGCGGCTGTATAAATTCAAACATATTGCCGAAGCGCGAAAACACACCATAATCAAAACCCAGCGTGACACCTCGGCTTTTCAACTCCTCTTTCAGCAGTTCATCGAGATAATCAGGATTAAAACGCTCCATCAGTCGGCGCGTACCAAAATTTTGTTTGGTCAAAAAAGAAGTCATCACCATCGCCGTAGAACGGTCGAATGTTGTTTTTTGATAAAAAACGCCTTTCTGCTGAATAAAAACACTATCCTTCGGAATTTCGGTAAATTCACTACGCTGGAGTTCTACATTTTCCGAAATCTGTTCATAAATCTCCGTTTCGCCAAAAAAATTCTGATCGCCCAATTGAGGAAAAAGTTCTGCAAAACCCAAATCGCGCTTTTCTTCCATCTCCAACCGCATAGACACGTCATTTAATGCCTGACGGACACTATAATTGAACCGCAATTTACTCAAACGCAAATGGTCGTTAATCCAATACGACTGAAGCAGTATCACCCCGAGCAGCGCACCACTCATCAAGCCAATGATTAACCAAATTGCCTTTTTATTCATATCTTCGTAAAATCGTTTTTGAGTGAAAAATGAGTGAATGAGCGAATTTCGAATGCTGAGTAAAATGAAATCCCGCACTTGATTCGGGGAGTGAATATTTCTAAGGAACAGGGTTTTAATAAATGCAGGTTCTTGACGACTTTATTTTTTCTTTTTCAAGGCATGAAAACCGCGTATAGCCGAGCTACGTAAGGAAGATTTAGTGAAACATATAAGAAAAAGAACAATTCAGACGGGTAGATTATTTTTTTC
>ENA-ORXR01001983-ORXR01001983.1-marine-metagenome-genome-assembly--contig:-NODE-1983-length-20331-cov-4.522020_pt1 | contig 20331 bp, 17 predicted proteins | sample MGYA00237866_ERZ511479 | MGnify/ENA metagenome assembly ERZ511479 | reverse complement strand
CTTGCTGGACAACTGTATCTTCACCAGCAGGCGTATCAACCTCTGGCGTATCAGTTCCAGCAGGTTCGTCTTGCGCCATCTCTTCAGGCTCAGCCACTTCCACATCTGGTTGTTCTTCCGAAAGCGTGTCCTCTTGCTGGACAACTGTATCTTCACCAGCAGGCGTATCAACCTCTGGCGTATCAGTTCCAGCAGGTTCGTCTTGCGCCGCGATGTCTTCCTCTACAAGAGCGCCATCTTCTAAAGCAGTAACTTCCTCTGTGGGAGTATCTTGCTCTACGGCTACGTCCTCATCCCCAAGTGCATCATCGCCTCTGCTATCGAGAACAGCCGCCATGGACAAAATACCGAGCATTGAAAGCAATAAAAATGACATGGGTTTCTCCCTCGGGTCTAGCAAATCTCCGCTAATGAGGCCCCAAAGTCAAATGCGCATCGGAAACATCGTTTGGCCCCATGTAATTAGACTAATTTGACACTACCTGCTTCGGTCAGAAAAATACAAAAACGGCGGCCCCTTTCGGGACCGCCGTTTCTAAGCGCCGCAGAACAAGGGTTCACCCCGTCATTGGCAAAAGGCTTAGGCCAGTTCGACTTCCGCGCCAGCTGCTTCCAGCTTCGCTTTGATGTCGTCTGCTTCGGCTTTGTCGACGCCTTCTTTGATTTTGCCACCCGCCTCAACGAGGTCTTTGGCTTCTTTCAGGCCAAGGCCCGTGATGCCGCGAACTTCTTTGATCACGTTGATTTTGGATGCGCCGGCGTTCTTGAGAACGACGTCGAATTCAGTCTTCTCCTCAGCAGCGCCACCGGCGTCTGCAGGGCCCGCCATCATGACTGCGCCACCGGCTGCAGGCTCGATGCCGTACTCGTCTTTGAGGATTGTTTTCAGTTCTTGTGCTTCAAGCAGTGTCAGACCAACGATGTCTTCTGCCATTTTTTTCAGATCAGCCATGTTTTAGCTCTTTCCGTTTACAGTGTGTGTTTTCTAGCGCGCAGTTTGAACCGCTACGCCGATATGACGAATTGTCGCTTACGCAGCCTTGTCTTCGATCGTGGACAAGATGGATGCGATGTTGCTTGCAGGTGCGCCAATGGCCCCGGCGATGTTCGATGCTGGTGCGCCCAACATGCCCGCGATTGTGGCGATAAGCTCGTCACGCGAAGGCATTTTGGACACGGCTTCGACACCGGCGGCGTCCAACGCGTTCTCCCCCATCGAGCCACCAAGGATCACCAGCTTTGGGTTATCCTTGGAGAACTCCTGAGCAACCTTGGCCGCAGCCACAGGATCCTCGGAATAGGTCAGAACGGTCATACCCGTCAGAAGGTCGGCAATGCTTGCGCATGGCTTGCCCTCAAGGGCGATCTTGGCGAGCCGGTTTTTGGCAACACGCACAGACCCGCCAGCCGCGCGTGCGCGCGCCCGAAGGTCCTGCATTTCAGCAACTGTCAGACCGACGTAGTGGCTGACCACTACAACGCCAGAGCTCTCGAAGATCTGGCCGAGTTCATCGACCAGCTGTTCTTTTTGTGCTCTATCCACAGTTTCTCTCCAAATTATTCGGAGGGGTGTGACCCTCCGAGGCTCGTTTAGCCGGAGCAACGTGCCCCGACATCGGGTCCTTACGGGTCCTTCCCAAGATCATCCGAGAGCGTGGCCCGCGAAATCTCTAAAGTCATTCCCCATCTCAGGCAGGAATTATGAAAGGTTGCCCCCTCACCCACCATCTCGGACGAAGTGCAAAAAAACGCACGACGAATCGTGCGCTGGATTGCAAGAGTTCAATAGTCTGAATGGCGCAGGGATGCCAAGGGAGAATTGCATTTTTGCCCGCCTCCCCTCCAAAAGAGCGCCGACAATGCCACCGCGCAGTGTGGGCCGGTATGTGAAAAATGCGGCCCGAATTGCAAAGGCCGCAATGCAATCGCGCCGGATCGCAACAATTGATCAGGCCGTAAAATCGAAACGATTTGATTATTCGCGGCATTTCGGGCCACTTGTACGCGTAACCCAGTGCAGGAGCCTCTGATGGCAGCGACATCCATCCGCCTTGGCGTCGATATAGGCGGCACATTTACCGACGTTGTTCTGGAAAAGGGGCGGGAGGTTTTCTCGACCAAGGTTCTGACGACCTATGCGGCACCCGAAAACGCGATTATCGACGGGATGCATCAGGTCTGCGCAAAGGCAGGCGTGGAACCGGGTGACGTCGAGCAGATCATCCACGGCACCACACTGGCCACCAATGCGCTGATCGAACGGCGCGGCGCCAAGACAGCGCTGATCACGACAAAAGGCTTTCGCGATGTCATCGAGATGCGCACCGAAAGCCGCTTTGAACAGTATGATCTGAATTTGAATCTGCCCGACCCGCTGCTGCCGCGTCAGATGCGGTTCACGGTTGCGGGCCGTATAGATGCCAATGGTGCCGTGTTGGTTGATATTGACCGCGCCGAAGTCGAGGCTGTTGTCGACCAGATCGCTGCGGCCGGATTTGAGAGTGTCGCCGTGGGGCTGATCCACTCCTACCTGAACCCCGCGCACGAAGAACTGGTGCGTGATGTGCTGGCACAGAAGTTGCCCGATATTGCGGTGTCGATCTCGTCCGAGGTGTCCCCGCAGATGCGCGAATACGAGCGTTTCAATACGGTTGTGGCCAATGCTTATATCAAGCCGCTTATGGCGTCCTATCTGGGCCGTCTTGAGGACCGGCTAAAGGGTGAGGGTGTGTCGTGCCGTATCTTCCTCATGCATTCGGGTGGCGGGATTATCTCGCTGCGCAATGCTGCCGACTTTCCCGTGCGTCTGGTGGAATCCGGTCCCGCTGGCGGGGCTGTATTCGCCGCGCATATCGCGGCCCGCTACGGGCTGGACAAGGTTCTGTCGTTCGACATGGGCGGCACCACGGCCAAGATTTGCCTGATCAAGAACCAGACACCAAAGACATCGCGGGTTTTCGAGGTCGCGCGCACCTACAGGTTCAAAAAAGGGTCCGGCATGCCGATCTCGATCCCCGTGATTGACATGGTCGAAATTGGCGCAGGCGGCGGATCACTGGCCCATGTGGATGCGATGCGCCAGATCCGTGTCGGCCCGGAAAGCGCGGGGTCAGAGCCGGGGCCCGCCTGCTATGGTCGCGGTGGCGAACGTCCGGCAGTGACCGACGCCGATCTGGTATTGGGCAAGCTCGACCCAGATCATTTCGCGGGTGGGTCGATCAAGCTGCATCCCGACGCCTCCAGGACGGCGCTGGTGGCGCATGTCGGCGGCACGCTTGATATGGACGCGGTCGAGGCGGCCTTTGGCGTCGCCGAGGTGGTCGACGAAAACATGGCGAATGCCGCGCGCGTGCATGCGGTTGAAAATGGCGAGGACCTGTCGGACTATACAATGATCGCCTTTGGCGGCGCCGCCCCTCTGCACGCTGGCAGGCTGTGTGAAAAGCTGGGCGTTGCCCGTTTGCTGGTGCCCGAGGGGGCAGGCGTGGGGTCTGCTATCGGGTTCCTGCGCGCGCCGTTTTCGTTCGAGGCGAACCGGTCGGTCTATATGAAACTCAGCGATTTCGAGGGGGACCGGATCAGGTCGCTTTTGACAGACCTAAAAACCGAGGCCACAGGTTTTGTGCGCACTTGTGATGAGGTCAGCCCGATCCTGTCGGAGTTCAAAGTTTATATGCGCTACACCGGACAGGGCTGGGAAATCCCGATTGATCTGACAGAGGACCAAGCGATGAACCCCGATGTCGCGACCTTTGAGGCGCGTTTTATCGAGGAGTATTCCAAGCTCTTTGGCCGCCCCGTCACAGGCATGGATATCGAAATTACGGTTTGGTCCGTGAACGCCACAACGCCGCCCGAACAGGTCGCGCGTCTGGATGAAGCCCGCGGGGCGGATGCGGCCCAAATCGCAGGCACGCGCCCGCTGTTTGACGCGGCTCAGGCCACATACCTTGAGGCGAACATCGTCAACCGCCACCAGATGACCGCAGGCCAGCGCGCCATTGGTCCGGTTGCCGTGGTCGAGGACGAAACAACCATCATCGTACCCGCCAGCCGCGAGGCCATCCGCCAGCCTGACGGTTGTATCGACATCGTATTGAAAGGATCCGCGCCATGAGCAACCATTCAAAGGTCGCCTATCAGGTCATGTGGAACCGCTTGATCTCGGTCGTGGAAGAACAAGCGCAAGCCTTGGTGCGCACAGCGTTCTCAACATCCGTGCGCGAGGCCGGCGATCTGTCGGCAGGCGTCTATGACGTGCAGGGCCGGATGCTGGCGCAGGCCGTCACGGGCACACCGGGGCATGTGAATGCGATGGCGGATGCGGTTGCACATTTTATCCGCCGGATCGGGCATGACAACATCCACGCGGGCGACGTCTATATCACCAACGACCCGTGGGAAGGTACAGGGCACCTGCACGACATCACGATGGTCACCCCGTCGTTCCACAATGGGGCGCTGGTCGGGTTCTTTGCCTGCACCGCGCATATTGTGGACATTGGCGGTCGCGGGTTTGGTGCGGATGCGGCCAGTGTCTTTGAGGAGGGGCTGTATATCCCGATCATGAAGTTCGCGGATCGCGGCACTGTGGACGAGACCCTCATGCGCATCATTCGCGGCAATGTCCGCGAACCCGATCAGCTGATCGGTGACGTCTACGCGCTGGCGACCTGCAACGAGATTGGCCACCGTCGTCTGATCGACATGATGACTGAATTTGATCTTGCCGGTCTGGACGGCATCGCCACCTTCATCCTCGATAATTCACGCCGTGCGACGCTTGAGCGGATCGCCGCCCTGCCGCAGCGCTCGGCCCAGGGCGAGATGACGATAGACGGATTTGACCGCCCGATCACGCTGAAAGTGAAAGTCAGCATCGAGGGCGACAGGATCGTATCGGATTTCACCGGCACATCCGGTCTCGACAAAAAGGGCATCAACTGCCCGCTGGTCTATGCAAAAGCCTATGCCTGTTATGCTTTGAAGGTGGCTATCGCACCCGAAATTCCAAACAATGCGGCCTCCCTTGCGCCGTTCGAAATTACTGCCCCCGAGAATTCAATCGTTAACGCATTGCATCCTGCCCCCGTCGCCCTGCGCCACATCGTAGGCCATTTTGTGCCCGACGCTGTGTTCGATGCCTTTGACAAAATCGTGCCCGGTCTGGTCCCGGCCGAAGGCGCGGGATGTCTGTGCAATTTTCAGGTGTCCCTGCGCCCCCGCACGGACGCGCCGGCACCCGCCCATGCGCGGCGCTCCGAAGTGCTGACGTTCAACTCTGGCGGTTCAGGCGCGCGGCCCGCGCACGACGGGCTGAACGCAACTGCCTTTCCATCCGGCGTGATGACCATGCCGATCGAGGCCACAGAACACGCAGGCCCCGTGATCATCTGGCGCAAGGAATTGCGCCCCGATTCAGGCGGCGCGGGCAAGACGCGCGGCGGGCTGGGGCAATACATGGAAGTCGGCGCGCAAGAGGGGCACGAGTTCGACATTCAGGCGATGTTTGACCGCGTAGATCACCCCGCGCGTGGTCGGCGTGGTGGCCACACAGGGGCACCGACAACCATCGCACAAGACGACGGCAGCACGATGAACGGCAAAGGCAAACAGTTCGTGGCCCACGGCAGGCGCGTCGTCATGGCCTTTCCCGGGGGGGCGGGTTATGGCGATCCATCCGAGCGGTCGATTGATCTGGTCAAACGCGATCTGGCGCGGGGATATATCTCGGCCCGGACTGCCGCCAGGGACTACAATTTATCCGCCGATGAGATCGCGGAGGTGCAAGCCGCCGTTGCAAGGGGCGACGTGATATAAAACCCGAAACACCGCAAAACATGGCCTGCGACATCGCCAGTGTGACATTGCCGTGACAAATGTCTTTGCAGCTTGGGCCCTGCCGGATGACGAATGGCACGACACCAAGTCCTAGGTTGCCGCCCCTAATCTGAGCTGCGGAAACACAACGACAATGCGTACCAATATGAACATGCGACGGCATTCATTCTGCGGGCATGACGGTGCATAACGCGCCCAAAACGCCCGAGATGACACAGCCCCGCTTTGACCGTATCCCTGAGGGTCACAGAATTATTAAAAAGGCGATCATCTGATGAAACTGGCAAAGAACAGCTTTACCCGCGCACTTGCCGCTGGAGACAAACAGATCGGCCTCTGGATCAGCCTGTGCAGCAACTTTGTGGCCGAAGTCACCGCGCCCGCCGGGTACGACTGGGCGTTGATCGATATGGAGCACACACCCAACGATTACCTCAGCGTTCTGGGGCAGCTTCAGGCCTTTGCCGTCAGCGGCACCACCGCTATCGTGCGGGTAGAGTGGAATGACACAGTCGCGGTCAAGCGATTGCTTGATCTGGGTGCGCCCGGCATATTGTTCCCCATGATCCAGTCAGTCGAGGAGGCGGAAAATGCCGTCGCCGCAACCCGCTATCCGCCAAACGGCGTGCGTGGTGTTTCCGGAGCAACGCGTGCCACCAAATTCGGACGCATCAGTGATTATGTCGGACGTGTTGAAGACGAGACAACCGTCTTGGTGCAACTCGAAACCCGCGCGGCCGTCGAACAGGCAGAGGCCATTGCAAACGTGGACGGTATCAACGGCATCTTCTTTGGGCCGGCCGATATTGCCGCTGACATTGGCAAGCTGGGCAAACCGATGGATGCGGCGGTCTGGGCATTGATCAAACCGGCCGCGCAAAAGCTGATTGCAAAGGGTATGCCGGTAGGCACTCTGGTGCTCGATCCTGCATTTGCCATCGAATTGCTGAACGAAGGCTTCACCTTTGTCGCCTGTGGATCGGATGCGAGCCTGTTGGCAAAAGCGACCGATACCTTGCTAGCGCAGGTCAAAAGCGGGTTGTCATAAAATTCACGCCGTCCCGTTGTAATCCGGTCAGACCCTGTGCCTTTGCGCGGGCTATTCATGTAGCCGGGGAGGGAGCGGGAGGCTGATCAATTGCTGGCATCATGGATATTGATTTAGCTTCAAAGTGTGCCGTCGCCCGATCCATACGATACGCTGCGGGCCGTTGTTCATGGTGCTGATCCTTTTGCCCGACACGCGCCTGTCGTTGTCTGAATAATCGACGGCATCAGGGCCAATAGTGCTGGACTGCTGGAGCACACCACCGTGTGCCTGATCCGCGTGCGGCTCAAAGATATCCGCATCAAAATCCGGCAGACCGTGGGGGCCATTGTCGATACTGTCACCGCCTTCTAGCGCACCATCCTCGGCATCCCCGCTGATTGCACCAGAACCCCGAGCCACCCTAAATGATGTCCGTATCGTCACCACCAGCCATAGTTGCACTGCCTTGAGAACCCACAACAGTTGAAAAATGCTCAGGCTGCAATGAACCGCCGAGTTGTGCGTCCCCGCAATTCTCTACTCCATCAGCACCTCTGTGATGGCGGTTTCGGAGACACCGGAGGGGTGCGCCATACCGCTACAAGACGCAGTGACGGGTTTGAGTACCGCGCGACGACGGCGCAATGACATGCGCCATGAAACATAATGCCGCCTTGGCTGAACAGGGTGCGACGGCAGTTTGTGACGCCATCGCACCGGCAAGGTGGCTGGATTTATATTACGCCACCAAACTGGGTGTCGCTTGCTGGTTGTGCATCTTCAGGCAGGCCGCGATATCGCGCTTGTGAACAAACGCTCTGGCCGTCGCGCCATAAGCCAGGGCAGTCGCGTGCTTGGTCGTGCAGCCGGCGATCCCGGGGAGCAGTGCAAACAGCTCGGCGCGCGCATCAGGGGCCATCATTTTGATCCCCGACGGTCCGGGATAGAAACTCTCCGACGCGGTATTTTCGGCAAAGATGACCTCGTGCTGGTCAAACATCAGGTGGATGTAGGTCACGTTTTTCTTGCCGTTGGCAACGCGGACACCTTTCATTTCTTCGACCAGATGTTTGGCGCGGGCCAGATGGTCACCGCCGATCAACATCCCGTGCTGCGGTGAGACAAGCAGATCCCGTGCCACACCCAGCACGCCGCGCTGGATCAGGATTGGGCGCAGACGGGGGTTCGCGGCCAGTTGTTGCGGGCCGAACGATGTGGTCCCGATCCAGCGAATAGGCTGGGGTCCGTTATCTGCTGTCGTGACCAGATCACCGGGGCGCAGATCGTCGATCAGTACGTCGCCGCGCGGCGTGTGGATGGCCGTGCCGGAGGTGAAGCAGACAACGCCGGTGTTTTCCTGCGTGAAGCTGGAGTTATCTGCCGAGGCTCCGCTGAATGTGATCCCTTCACCAGATGCAAACTGGTCATTGTCACTATAGTCGGCGGCATCGGGGCCGGTTGTGTTGGACTGATTGAGGACGCCATCATCGGCCTGATCCGCGTGCAGCTCGAATACCGTGTCGTAGAAACCCGACAGGTCGATGAAGTCGTTGTTGGTACTGTCGCCGTCATTCAGCGTCCCGGTGTTGCCAAAGTTGAAGTCCGTGATCGTGTCGGACCCGTCACCCACATTGTAGACAAAGGTGTCGTCGCCATCGCCGCCTGTCAGGCTGTCGTCACCGCTCCCGCCATCAAGGGTGTCATTGCCCGCACCACCGTCGACGCTGTCATTGCCGGTACCCGCGTCAATGCTGTCGGCGCCGTCAAATGCATAAATGGTGTCATTGCCGCTGCCGCCCTGAACGGTGTCGGCATTATCCGCACCGTCATAGGTCGAGATGACGTCATCGCCACTTCCGCCGTCGATGCTGGATGCATCTGATGCGCCGTTCGTTGTAATGCGGTCGTTACCAGCACCGCCAAAAATCGTGTTCGCGCCACCAGTGGCATAGATGGTATCATTGCCATCGCCACCATCCGCGAAATCACTGCCGCTGCCGGTATAAATGATGTCGTTGCCCAGACCGCCCTCAAGCGTGTCATCGCCGCTGTCGGTGCTGGAGCTGGCAATGTAGTCCGCGCCATCCCCGCCCGACACGCTGTCATTGCCGGCCCCGCCGTCAAGCGTGTCGTTGCCCGCACCACCAAGAACAGTATCCTCGCCTGCATCGGCATAAAGCTGGTCATCGCCCTGGCCACCGTCAAGCGTGTCATTACCGGCACCCGAGCGGATAGAGTCAGCACCCGCCTGCCCTTGCAGGCTGTCCGCGCCCGACCCGCCAAGGATCGTATCGTCACCATCCCCCGCTTCGATATCCAGACCGGCACTGTCCGCTGTACCGGTGACCGAATCCGCGTAATCCGTGAGGATCAAACGCTCGATCTCACTAAATGTGATGGTGTCGGTGCCGTCCGTAATCGTGCCGGCCTCATCGCCGGTATAGTTGACGGTGACCGGACCTGTCATCATGCTCAGGTCGATGGTGTCTTCGTCGACATCGGTGCTGTCGGTCGTGCCTTCGCCGCCTGTGATGACATCGTTGCCGAAATTGTCCTCGATGATGAAGGTATCGGCGTCGTCGCCGCCCTCCATCGTGTCGGCACCCGTACCCCCGCGCAGGGTATCCATCCCGCCTGTTGCAACGATGCTGTCATCGCCCGCGCCGCCATCAAGGCTGTCGTCCCCGTCCGAGTTCATCAGCGTGTCATTGCCAACACCACCCAGCAGCGTGTCGTTGCCCAGACCCGTGGTCAGAAAGTCGTTGCCCGCCCCCCCGTCTATGAAATCGTCACCGTTGCCACCCGCGACCGTATCATCGCCAAGGCCGCCAAGAATACTGTCGTTACCCTCACCGCCATCAATGAGATCGCTACCATCACCCCCGTCAATCGTGTCGTCACCGACAACATGTGTGGTGCCCGTGAACGATATATCTCTGATGTAGGCGCTAGTGCTGGGATCCATGCCCGCAACAAAGGCGTAGTTTGACGTATCGGTCTGGCCCCATTCGCCGCCCGGAATTTGCGCGGTGGTCGTCCCGGCCGGGCCGGTGAACGAGACAAGCCCGCCAGCGTCGATATCCAGCGACCCACCTTGGGGGTTCATCCTGTCGACATTATAGCCGGCGGGTTCGCGACCAATCTCTGTGCCATTCCACAGGAAGATGACTTCGTCTGTTGCAGTAGCAAGCTGGACAGTCAAACCATCGGTCAGACCATTCGAAGGGTTTGCCGCGATGCTTGCCGGATCACCAAAACTGAAAGCCAACGGTTGGGTTTCATTGGTCCCTACGTCCATAACGTAGTTGATAATGATGCTATTCACATCACCGATGTCTGCGCCCCCCTCGTCAGGGTCGGCGATGATATAGGAAGGTCCGCTAAACGAGAAAAGGGCCGAGCCGTTTGACGTGCTGCCCCCTGATGTTGTGATCCCTGCATCGGCGGGCAGGTTGTTGAAATCGGACGCGAACGTGATGTCGGCCGCGTCGCCGACGATTTCGTCGCTCCCGTCGCCGCCAAGAATGCTATCATTGCCGGCACCGCCCGAAACGGTATCGTTGCCCGAGCCAGCCAAGACGGAATCGTTGCCGATCCCGCCACTGATGCTGTCGTCAAAAGCACTGCCGCTCACTGTGTCGTCACCGCTGCGGCCGTCAATATTCAAGGCGGTGCCAGCTGGCTCGACCGTGATCGAATCCGCCTGCTCGGTCAGGATAATCTCTTCGATCTCGCTGAACGCGATGGTGTTGGTACCGTCCGTGATTGTGCCCGCTTCGTTACCCGTGTAGTTGACGTTCACGCCACCAGAGAGGCTGCTGAGGTCGATGCGGTCGTCGTCAACGCCGCTCTCGCCGCCCACAATTGTATCCCCGCCAGAATTGTCTTCGACTATGATCGTGTCATTGTCGTCCCCCGCAAAAATGGCGTCATTGCCCGTACCGCCACGGATCAAATCTGCGCCTGTTCCGCCAAAGATCGTGTCGTTGTCGGCACCCGCATTCAGCAGATCACCCCCCGCGCCACCGATAAGGGTATCGTTCCCGACCCCGCCAACAAGCGTATCCGTCCCCTCGCCACCGTTCAGATCGTCGTTGCCTGCGCCGCCATCCAGCAAATCATCGCCGGTCTCGCCATACAGGCTGTCGTTGCCGCCCGATCCCAGCAGGCTGTCATCACCCTCGCCTGCATAGATCGAAGTGCTTGCATTGCTTGCGCTGGCATCGACCGTGTCGTTCAGATTGGATAGCGAGAGGGTTTCAATCTCCGAGAATGAAACCGCATTCACCCCTTGCGTCACATTGCCCGCCTCGTCGCCGGTGTAGGTGACGGTCAGCGCGGCTGTGACCTGACGCATATCGAGGGTGTCAAAATCAATGCCCCCTTCGCCACCGATGACCGTATCGTTGCCAAAACCGTCGCGCAAATTGATCATATCCGCATCGTCTTGCCCGTCGAGCAGATCATCGCCGGACCCGCCGCGCAGCGTGTCACTGTCCGCGCCACTAAAGACAGTTACATTCTGTCCCGCATTGGAAAAATCGTAACTGTCAGATCCAGCGCCGCTTACGAATACCTCGATACCGGAGAAAGATGTGTTACCCATGAACCCGGTTGTGGCCCCGTTAAAGAAGACGCTATCGCCGACACCATTCGCCACCCCGTCCAGTGTATCGGTCCCGCTGCCCCCTTCGACAGTTCCATCAATGCCCAGATATAGCAGGTCATCGCCCGCGCCACCGTCGATAAAATCAGTGCCGGTACCGCCGGCAATTGTGTCATTGCCATCCGCACCGGTCAGCGTGTCGTTCCCATCGCCGCCATAGAGCAGATCGCTGCCCCCTTCGCCGTTGATGGTGTCGTTGCCCGCACCGCCAAAGATGGTGTCCACCAAAGCGCTAACTGCATCTCCGTCGCTATCGGTATAGCCATCAGCGATTGTATCATCGCCAGTGGTCCCATTCACCACGCCTACATTGTAGTTGCCCGTTTGCATGTCGGCCGGCAGGCTGGTGTCTGCCGTATTGACGCTGTCGAGCGTAATGGAGAGGAGCGGCCCCGCCTCGAGTGCGGCCATATCAGCATTGGCTGTCGGGTGCGGCGCGAGATAGGTATTGCCCGATGTGTCCTGAAAAATCCACGCCGTGATTGTCGCAGTGGAGCCGTCGAGATAAGTGAGTGTCGCATTATAAGTGGCCACAGCCCCGAATGTCTGGTCAGCACCACCATCAATCGAAAATGAATCATCGCTGTTGGTATTGTCGCCGTCATAGTCTGTCGCGGACATGTCACCGAAACCGGTAGAACCGGGTGCGAAACTTTGGACATTCAGCGCAAGCGGGTCAGCCTGCGTACCGTAGGTGCCCAATATTGCGCTGGCATTCTCGGCAACCGTGTTCCCTTCGGCACCGTCGATATTGGTCAGGGTTCCAAGGGAAAAAACATTGAATGTATTGGGCATGGCTTATGCGCCTGCCAGACGGCAAAGAGGTGCTGCACCAGAAAAGTTGTGGCCGCGAGCCACCCAAAAATCATCAACGATAAGAACCATGTTTCAACCTCAAGCATTACATCCGGATAACCCCAAGATGATTGCGGAAAGTGATCTACACTTGTTTAAACATTGGTAATTTAAGGGCGGAGTCTGCCTACAGTTTTCATAAACTCATCGGACTTGCGGTGGATGTTATGGGGTTTCCCTAGACTGCGACAAAGCCAGATTTCATCCTCGGCTGGCGGCACTGTCGAAATCGACATGCCATTAGCAGGTTGACCCGCACGCCTTTTGACAAGCCCAGGCGGGCTGAAACTACCCAAAGCAGGGTCAAAGAACGTTACAGCGATACCCCGAAGCTGGCGGTTGAGGCTGGTTTTTTCAGTATCAGGACTGAAGCCTCACCCGCAGGGCATAGAGCGACCAGCCGCCAGCTATCGCTGGATTTTCCTGTTGCAGAAAATAACGCCTCTGAAAGTCCGATCTTCGTATCAAACAGGCTGTGGCACAATTTCAAAGGGCGCGGGGGTCAGCAACGATTGTTGTGCTAAGATCCGTTTACCGGACAAAATCCAGCCAAGAACCACAAACAGTTGTTGGACGGCCATGCGCGTGCCACGCGCATCCGCGCGCCGCAAACAAAAAGGGCGCCCTGTATCAGAGCGCCCCTTTCACTTCTAATAAACCGCAGCTTATTCAGCGACAGCGTTGTCCACTGCAACGGTCACGCCCGGACCCATCGTCGAGCTGAGAGCGATTTTCTGCATATAAGAGCCTTTGGCGCCCGTTGGCTTGGCCTTTGCAACTGCGCCGACAAAGGCGCGGATGTTTTCGACCAGTTTGGCCTCGTCAAAGGAGGCTTTGCCAACGCCGGCATGGACGACACCGCCCTTTTCGGCTTTGAACTGCACTTCGCCGCCTTTGGCCGCTTTCACGGCTGCGGCAACGTCCATTGTAACTGTGCCTACCTTAGGGTTCGGCATCAGGTTACGGGGGCCAAGAACCTTACCCAGACGGCCCACGACGGGCATCATGTCAGGGGTTGCGATGCAGCGGTCAAAGTCGATCTTGCCACCCTGCACGATTTCCATCAGGTCCTCGGCACCGACAATATCGGCACCAGCGGCTTGGGCTTCTTCGGCTTTCGGGCCGCGTGCGAATACTGCAACGCGCACATCTTTGCCAGTGCCGTTGGGCAGGCCCACAACGCCGCGGACCATCTGGTCTGCGTGGCGCGGGTCAATCCCGAGGTTCATGGCGATTTCGACAGTTTCATCGAACTTCGACGTCGCATTGCCTTTGATCAGCGCCACAGCTTCTTCGACAGTCAGATCGGTTTTGCCGGCGAATGCTTCGCGTGCGGCGCGGGTACGTTTTCCAAGTTTAGCCATCTTACTTAACCTCGATGCCCATGGACTTTGCGGAGCCCAGAATGATTTTCATTGCCTGTTCCACGTCGTTTGCGGACAGATCGACCATCTTTGCTTCTGCAATTTCGCGCAGCTGCTTGGCGGTGATGGTGCCAACAGTCTCACGGGACGGCGTCTTTGCGCCCGAATTAACTTTGGCCGCTTTCTTCAGGAAGTAGGACGCAGGCGGCGTCTTGATGTCCATCGTAAAGGACTTGTCCTGATAATAGCTGATGACGGTCGGGCATGGCGCGCCCGGCTCAAGGTCTGCGGTCTTGGCGTTGAACGCCTTACAGAATTCCATGATGTTGATGCCGCGCTGACCCAATGCGGGGCCTACGGGCGGGGACGGGTTTGCTTGACCCGCTTTAACTTGCAACTTCATCGTACCGACGAGTTTCTTGGCCATTGGCCTTCTCCTTTTTTCAACTGGCAGCCGTCGCGACAGCCGCCATTTTGCCGGGGTGGTGCGACCCGTACAGGCGCGCCTGCGGTATCTCCCACCCAGTGAGTTCGCGAATCGCTGCACGGGGGCAAAAGCCCCGCACATACCCGCAAGCGCTGTCACTAGAGGCTAATCCGCAGTGGCGCAAGTGATTGTGCAAAAACAAGGTGCAATCGCAGAAAAATTCCCTCGTCGGGGCGGGTGAAACCCCGTTCACGACATTGAAAACAGTGTCGCTTACACGCATATAACACGCAGCCGCGTTGCGTTTTTTTCACGAGTTTGAAGGTACAGCTTGCCCCTTGTCGCAGTCATCATAGTGAATTACGGCACGGCCGGACTTGCGGCGCAGGCCGTGCGCAGCGCATTGGCGCAAAACGTGCCGGACGGGCAGCTTGTCGTGCATCTGGTCGACAATGCCGCGCCGGGCGATGATGCCACCACACTGCGCGATCTGCACCGGCGTGAAGGGTGGGGCGCGCGTGTTGTGCTCCACCTCGAAGGGGTCAACCACGGCTTTGGGCGCGGCAACAACGTGGCCCTGCGCGCCCTGACCGCTGCCGCCCCGCGCCCTGATCATATTTTGCTGCTGAACCCTGACGCCACGTTGGAAACAGGGGCGGTCGCTGCCCTGTCGGGGTTTCTGGACAAAACGCCAACAGCGGGGTGTGTAGGCGCAAAGATCACTCAACCGGGCACCGGCCCTGTGAGTGCCGCCTTCCGCTTTCCCACAGCACTGGTCGAATTTGTCTCGGCGGCGAACCTCGGGCCGCTAACCCGCGTGGCGGGCGGTCGCACGCTGTGGCACAGCCCCGATTTGCCCACACGAAAGGTCGACTGGGTTGCGGGCGCGGCGGTGATGCTGCGCATGGACGCACTGGCCGATGCGGGTTTTTTCGATCCCGACTTTTTCTTATATTTCGAGGAAACAGAACTGATGCACAGGCTGGCACGCCACGGCTGGTCCTGCTGGTATCTGGCCGATGCAGAGGTCATCCACCTTGAGGGGGCCGCGACCCAGGTCAGCAGCGGTGCCGGACAACAAGACCGCCGTCCGGCCTATTGGTACGCTTCCCAACGGATGTATTACGCAAAAACAGCCCCGCGCGCGATTGCGGCCGCGCGGGCGGTCGCGCGCTGGTCCGGCGCCGTTTTGCATCTGCTGGCCAGTCGCCTGCGAGGCCGCCGCCCCGACCAGCCCCGCGCGTATGTCCCGGACTTTGCGCGGCACGTTCTTTTGCCGCTTGTATTCCCTTTGAAAGTGACCCGTTCCCGTGAATAAACATGCCCCCGCCGTCCCCGATGAGACCACGATGCCCGTCATACCGCAGACGCACGGCCCTGCGGCGAACCACGGGACGCAGAACAACAACCCCGCTGGCATCGGCTTTTGGGCGCTGGTTTCTGAGGATTTTCGCACACACGAAAGCGATCCGCTGTCGCAGGGGTTCTGGGCATTGTTCTGGCACAGATACGGCAACTGGCGCATGTCGGTGCAGCCCCGTCCGCTGCGCATGCCGCTGTCGCTCTTCTACAAGGTGGCGGCGCGCGTAACGCAGTGGTTCTGCGGGATCGACCTGCCCTATACCGTGCGGGTCGGCCGCCGCGTCAAGCTGGAGCATTTCGGCGGGATGATCCTTGTGGCGCATACGGTGGGCGATGATGTCATCATTCGTCAAAACACGACCTTTGGACTGGCCTGTCCGTCCCGGCCCAATGCGCGTCCGATCATTGGCGACCGCGTAGACATCGGTGCGGGGGCCGTCATTCTGGGCGGCATCACCATCGGCCATGATACTGTCATCGGCGCGAATGCCGTGGTGAACAAGGACCAGCCGGCGCATGTAGTCGTGGGCGGCGTGCCTGCACGCATCCTGCGCCATAACACTACCGAATAAACCCCGAATGAAAAAAGGCACCCCGAAGGGTGCCTGTCATTTGCGTGCGTATCACCGCGCCGATTGCTGCGGGCTTAAATCTGTTTGTTGACCTGGGTAAAATCCAGCTCGACAGGTGTTTCGCGCCCAAAGATCGACACCATAACCTTGAGCTTCTGATTGTCCTCGTCCACCTGCTCGACCATACCGTCGAAATCCTCGAACGGACCGTCGGCAACTTTGACCTTCTCGCCGATCTCGAAATGGATAAGGGTGCGCGGTGCTTCCTCGCCCTCCTGAACGCGGCCAAGGATCGAGACGACCTCTGCATCGCGCATCGGCATCGGACGGCCCTGTGGCCCCAAAAACCCGGTGACGCGGTTGATCGAATTGATCAGGTGATACCCTTTGTCGGACATTTCCATATGAACCAGCACATAACCGGGCATAAAGCGCCGTTCGGTCGTGACCTTCTTGCCGCGACGGATCTCGATCACTTCCTCGGTGGGAACCATGACTTCGTCAATCTGGTCCTCCAGCCCCTGCTCCGCGACAGTCGTCAGGATCTGCTCCGCGATCTTTTTCTCGAAATTCGAAAGGACGCTGACCGAATACCACCGTTTTGCCATCTGATCGTTCCGTCCTTGTCCTGAGCGCGTCTGCGCGCTTGCGAATTCATAAACACTTGCAGCGGGTTGACCCGTGCTGCTGCCACTCAACAAGCCGGAGCAACTCGAATCAAAGCGCGCCGTACTGTGGGACAGGCCTGCGGGGTAGCCCACGCGCCCTTGGGATTCAAGTGTTTGTGCGATTTTTGACTGCGCGATTTGCGCAGCCGCAAGCCCTAGCCAAACATATTCAGGACGTATTGCAGCCCGCCGCGGATCACGATGTCGACCAGGGCAAAGAACACAGCCGTCAGCGCAGCAAGAATGAACACCATCACAGTGGTCAACATCACCTCGCGCCGCGTGGGCCACACGACCTTCGCCACCTCGGCACGAACTTGCTGAATGAACTGAAGCGGGTTGGTGGTGGCCATAGATCACATCCTGAATTTGCGTGTTAAATTCATCTAACGGCTGCGCAGGGCTGATTCAAGGCTGCAATTCGCGCAGCCTTGCAGGCAGCTTCAGGTTCCGTTTTCCTGCATGCCCGCCAGACGCCGCTCCAACGCTTCGCCGTGACGACGGTCAGCGGCTTCGATCGCGCCAAAGTCGGGCAGATAGAGGCCGTCCACCGTGCCCTCGGGAAACTTGTCCAGAAACGCATCCCAGCGCACGGCAAACCGGTCGAGACGGGCATGGATCGCATCGGCGCGTGAGGGGCGGCGACGGGCATACCAGCGCGCCGTTCTGATGACACCCTGCCAGAACCCGTCATATCCGGTGATCAAAAAGACCCCGACTGTAATAAAGGCAAACAGCAGAACCAGGCCCAACACCAGCCACGGGCGCATGAAGATCAACAATGCCGCCAGCGCAAGCACGATGTACGCGGGCTTTGGGCGGTAACCGCGCAGGCCTGTTGCCGGTTCTTGCGGCTGGGGCGTGACCGGTGCAGCGGTCTGCGCGGGCGGCGCGCTGCGTTTTGGCAAGGCGGGCAACCTGTCGGTCACACGCGACAGCAAACCTCCAACGAACGACTCCCGATGGCGCGGACCACGCTGCGCCATTTTCTCGGCGGCGCGGGCCTCGGCCTCGGGGTCGGCAATGGGTTGTTTCAGACGGGGCAAGGCATCCGCCTTGCGGCGACGGCGCGCAGGTTTTTCGACCGGCGCTGCGACATCTGCACCCGAAGGGGCGGCACCGCGCGGCGCAGGCGCTGTGTCTTCAGTCAGAATGGAGCGGATCGCGCTGAGCGACGCCGCGTCCAGCTCTGCTTCGGTGCTGTCGTTGGATGTGGTTTTTTGCGTATCAGTCATTTGTTCAGCCCGTTGCAATGGTGGATCACCGCAGAATACTGCCACCCATTTGCGGCGCCGTAATGGAGCGGGGGCGGCAGAAAATTGTCATTGTTTCCAACGGGGACTGAATGACCTGCGCAGGGGGCGATTAACCACAGACCGCGCCACATCGGATTGACATAAAGAACGGGAGAGGTGGCAGGGGCTGAGGCTGCCTGCTACCTAATCTATGCGTGCGCAACCGTAGCCAACCTTTGGCCTAAAATCCAATAAATCATAGATATACAGTAAGCATCTCATTGCATTGGTAGGCACCTAATTGCATTGTTATTGGCCAATAGAATGCCAATTAAAGGAAATAGCATGCCAAGACAAGCCAAGGAGCTAACCGCACTTGAGGTCAAAAGATTAACTTACGAGGAAATCAGCGGACGGGACCACGGGCTTCCAGTATTCAAAGCAGTGGGCGGTGTCGCGGGATTGCACCTGCAGCTTACCGACGGCAAGGGCCGAAGCTGGGTATTCCGATATTCACTGCCAGGAGGCCGCAGAAGATCAACAGGACTTGGCGCATACCCCGAAGTCGGGTTGGCAGAGGCCCGACAAGCTGCCCGCGAGGCCAAAGATTTGATCAAGCAGGGCATCGACCCACTGCGTGAAAAGGCGGACAAAAAGAAGACCCTCGAGGCAGAGTTAAATCGCATGACCTTTGCGAAAGCGATTAACGGTTGGGAGCGCGAACACCCGCACCAGTTTACCAGTGACAAGCATCGTTCAACTTGGCTGGCCTCCGTGCGTGATCTGACAAACCTTCAGGCACTGCAGGTGGACTGTATAACGCGTGATGACATTTGGGCCGCGCTAGAACTAAAGACAAAGACCGCCGCGGATACGGCAAGCCGGATCAGGGGCCGCATAGAGGCGGTCCTAAATTACGCTGAGGACGAGAATCAACTTACCCGTCCGAATCCAGCCGCAGAGGGTTGGCTCAAGCGCAAACTTAAGGCGAAGACTGCAGGCATCAAGAAGGGCCACCGCCCAGCGCTTGCTGTGCTAGACGCGCCACGCTGGTTTGCAGGCCTGCGGGAGCGTGACGGAGTCGGAAGCCGTGCGTTGGAATTTCTTGCGTTGACAGGCGTCCGCAGCGGCGAGGTGCGGGGTGCTGTTTGGAGCGAGATCGACCTTGACGCCGCCCGCTGGACCATTCCGGCTGAGCGTATGAAGATGAAGCGTGGCCATATTGTGCCACTGTCCACCGACGCTCAGCAGCTTATTACATCCCTGCCTCACCTCGGCCAGTACATCTTTACAGCGCCCCGCGGTGGCCAGTTGTCGGACATGACCCTAAGCGCAGGTATGAAGCGCATCCATGACGATGACGGGATTGGCTTTGTCGACCCTGAATCCGGCGATAGGGCGGTGCCGCATGGGCTGCGTTCAACGTTCCGCATTTGGGCAGGCCAGCGCGGTTATAACCGTGAGTATGCGGAGCTCGCACTTGCGCACCAGATCGGCAATGCGGTTGAGCAAGCGTACCAGCGCGATACCTATGTGGATCTGCGCCGCCCAATGATGCAAGCTTGGGCCGATTACCTGCAAAGTCGCGAAGCCAAGGTGGTGAAGCTTCATGAATAAACTGAGTAAGGAAGAGCAACAGGCGCTCAGAAAAAAGATCATTTCAGAAATTGAGTTTGAAGTGAGGTCACTTCTCTACGTGGGCTTTTTTGAACCGGGACGAAACAAACTGACCTCCTTGGCCGAAGAGTCAAAAGACGATGACATCGTAGGTTGGTTCAACGGTGAGACTTTTGATGAACTGGCGAAGATTGCCCAAAACGACCCTCATGCTTACGAGCTCGCGTGCAAGCTGGCGACGCAGTCTGTCGTCAACGAAGGCAGTGGCATCCCGAAGCACATTAAGATGTTCATTCTCACTGAATTGCTGAAGCTTGATGGAGGTCCGCCAAGGAAACGGGGAAGTAAACCAACAGTCGATAAATATCTATCCTCGAAGATTGTGAGACTCGCCCGACGAGTGGCTAAACAGCATATGATTACCTTCTACCCCAACGAAGCAAATATCCACGAGTTTACTGCCTGCCACATCGTCGCTGAGGTGTTGACCAAGGTTTATGCTGGTGGGAGAGAACAACGGGTCTTAGAGAAGCACCGCCGATTCAGGGCCTCTTGGATCAAGGAGATGTCCAAGTCGATGTAGGGGCGATTATTCGTGGTAACAGCCTCCATGCTTCGGGCCAGCGTAAGCAATATATTGGATCCATAAGCAACCAAAAGGATCTAAAAAAATGTCGAAATACCTTAATGTTAA
>ENA-ORXR01001979-ORXR01001979.1-marine-metagenome-genome-assembly--contig:-NODE-1979-length-20364-cov-10.228767_pt1 | contig 20364 bp, 16 predicted proteins | sample MGYA00237866_ERZ511479 | MGnify/ENA metagenome assembly ERZ511479 | reverse complement strand
GAGATCTTAATGAATCGTTTATTTGACTGGAAAGATACCGGCATACGAGACGAGTTTTTTATTAAGAATGACACCATTGTTTTTTCTGGACATACGAACGGTCATGTAGATCCTTCTATGTATGCAAGCACACTGACTAGACTTACACTAGATGGAGATAGCATAGATAGTTATACCTATCCTGTCTTAAGGGATTCCATATACGCTATTATAAACTTCGGAGTTATAGAATATAAAGATCACTACTATCTACATGGAGATGTAGGGCAGATAGATGGTCCCCCTCTAGGGATAATCCAGAAGGTTAAAAAAACAGGAGAATTTGTTGCAGAATACTTTTTTGAAGACCCTGATGGAGATGGTGATAACCTTGGGGCATCCCATGTTTTTTCTTTGCAGCCACATCCAGAATTAGGTTTGGTCTTCACAAATCATTTAGCTTACCCTGCTGGTGCTGGGTGGCCAAGAGAAAAAAGACAGATTGTCCAATTTGACCCTAAGACAGAGCAATTTAATTTAATCTACGAGTCAGAATTAATGCTGGGTCAGAGACCAGTTCACACACTTACGGTTATGGAGGATGGATCTATCGCTTATTTCAGAACCTGGGAAGGTAGTCCTTTTCTTTTATCCATCGTATGGATCAGTTCTGAGGGCGTAATTACTCAAAAGTTTGAGATGAACCCGGCCGATGTTATTGATATAAATAATCAACCTGGGATACATTACATAAGTAACATGAGAAAAACTTCAGATAATGGTTTTCTTATCTCTGGAGGTGTAGATTATCTTGGTACAGATGAAATACATACTAGAGGATATCTTATAAAGATAAGTCCTGATGCTGAGCTAGAATGGCAACGTATGATAGCTTATACGCCCGAATATAATGTCTTCAGAGATGGATACATTTCTGATGCCAAAGAATTATCAGATGGTTCTATCTTAGCCACGGGTTTTGTTACCCTACCATATGGCGATAATCAGATAGACAGGGACTACTGGCTCCTTCATCTAGATGAGAAGGGTTGCCTATATGAAGGCGAGGATTGTGAGGTAGAACAACTTACGACCAGTACCCTAGATATCGGACAAGAAAATATTATAAGTCAGAAACCTTTTACCATCTATCCTAACCCTACAACTGATCGTATATTTATAGAAAGTCATATGGACGCCACTTACGCTTTTGAGATCTACAATATGCAAGGTCATAAAATACGAAGTGGTTCTGAAACAAAACAAGATATAGATGTTTCTCAATGGCCGACTGGGCTCTACCAGATTATCTTTAAAAAAGGTGATGGTTCTGTCTGGAGTGAGAAACTAATGGTAGAGTGAGCTTAAGATTCTAAGAATAAGGCACTTTTCCTAGATAGAAGGAGTCAGTAAAAAATTACAATAGAAAAAAAACAAATCATGAAATTCATAACAAGCCTATTAGCTTTAGTAATTATTTCTAATACTTTATTTGGACAGGTAGGGGCACTCGACACTTCATTTGGGGATAATGGAATTACAATTACTACTTTCGAAAATTTAAGCTCTGGAGCCAATTCTATTGCGATGCAATCCAATGGTAAAATAATTTTAGCTGGCTACAATACTGAGGATGCAAATCAGGATATATTTCTTGTTAGATACTTGCCTAATGGATTACTCGATACAGAGTTCGGTAAAGAAGGTAAATATATCTTTAGCATTTCCGATTCTAAAGACAAGTGTTATGATGTTGAAACGGATGATAAAGACAACATCTACTTGCTTGGGGCAACGCGAAATATTGATATTCCAGGCAAAGGATATGTTATGAAACTAACGAAGAATGGAAAAATTGATTCAAGTTTTGCCGATGATGGAATCTGGGTAAACGATACAGAGGATATAGGAGATAAATTTAGAGAAATCATAATACTTGAAAATGGAAAAATTATAATCTCAGGATATTCTATTTTTCAAAGTATTACAAGATCTACAACAGTTCAATTAAATGCTGATGGTACCATCGATAATAGTTTTGGTACGAATGGGATAACGAATATAACTGTCCCAAGTGGATATCTTGGACAATTTGCATCCGTAGACCACGAGGGCAATATTATAACAGGAGGATTCCAGTCCTATTACACTTTTAATGTTGTGCTGATCAAATTGGATTCACAAGGAGAACCTGATCTGTCATTCGGAGACAATGGTGTCTTGTGGGATAAATCCCATTCTGAGGATTTTGTCAGGAGTATAACGATTCAGAGTGATAATAAAATAATATTAGGAACAACAGTTACTAATGTAGGTACATCAACCTTTGGATTAATAAGATATAATGAAGATGGAAGTTTTGATGATAGTTTTGGAGATAATGGCAGGGTGTATACAAGTTTTATGGATTCGTACTTAGATGATGAAATAGCTCATTCTGTATTATTAGATGAAGAGGAAAATATTATTATTTCTGGATTTGTTGGATTAACAGATGAAATCAATTACGCAATAGCCTGCTTTGATAATGATGGGAACTTAGATACATCTTTCGGAGACAACGGAAAGGTCATTACAGATTTAGGTTTTGATGACATGATTTATACCTCGATCTTGCAGGAAGATGGTAAATTAGTTTGTGCAGGAAGCTCAATAACTAGTGATGATATAAGTTCCTTTTCTATGGCTAGATACGAAACTAAATTAAGTACGAGTACGGTAGAATTAAATAAAATTAATGCAGAAATAAATTTGTCCCCTAACCCATCAGATGGTAGATTTATAATTTCCACTGATAATATAGGTTCAGAGATAACTGCTGTAGATCTTATAAATCTTAAAGGGAATGTAATCCATCGCCTGAGTCAGGATGAAATAAACTTCCTTAGAAGTAATAAGTACTTAGAGATTGACTTAGGAGAAAATATTACACGTGGTTTATACGCTATTAGACTTTTTACGCATAGGGGTATTATAAGTCAAGCACTTATAGTGGGCAGGGGTAGTTATTAGGAATTGCTTTAATTTAAATAATTGTAAATGGTATTAGTTGCTGCCTTGTATGTTGCGGTCTTGTGAAAATAGCTACTACATCTAGAAAGTAAGCTAGTTAGAAGTCCACCTTAAAACTCTACCTTAAATCTAAATCTCAAGCCAAGGCCTTTTACACCAAATAAAATTGGCACATTAGGATTATCAAGATAGTTAAATCTTTTTACAAGATCTACTCTTAAAAATTTGAAGATATTAGAGATTCCAAAACTTCCTTCTAAGTAGGGGGTACCATTGAGTGTATAAGTTAATGGCTGTGGATTAGTTAGGGTATTCTGAAATTGTACAAGATCTTCATTTCCGTCTACATTAGGATTGTTCTCATCAGTTAGTCTTCCGTATAGCATTTTTAGAGTAACGATTTCTCTGAGTTTTAACTTACGGAGTAAGGGTATCTCATTAAATAATGCACCGAGAAAAAAGTGTTGAATATTTAGATTTACATATTCGTCAGCAGCAAATTCCATGAAATTCATCATGTTAAATGAACGTATCTGGTAGGAGTACGTCTGATTAGCTCTAGGTATATAGTAAAGTAAATAGGGTACTCTTCCAAAAGTCTTTCCTAATTCCAATTCAGACTTAGTCTGTCCTAAGATACCGAGATAAAATTTCTTTGACAAACTAAGAGATAACTTATGATAGTCGTACGCTCCACCGAACGCATCTTTTATACCTGCTCTATATTGTAAATTAATAACAGGATACCGCGAAGGAATCGTAGTTCTATAAGACCTACCTTGTACAAATTTCTCATTAGGAGCATATCTTAGATTTATTCCTGCCTCGAAAGTATTTATCTCGGATAGGAACTCCTGTTGACCATCACTATCTGTAAATGGCATATCTAAGGTACCCAGCGGGCTTTTAGCAGATTTTTCTGCAATAATAGAATAGCTAAATACCTCACCTTCTCTAGTGTAATCCATCTTGTAACTCTCATCTAACAACATCCTGTCGGCTACACCTCGACGTATAGATAATAGTATATTATCTGTCTTAATATTGTCTAATTGGATACCAGGAAAAGTTACCTCTTTCGTATAATCTAATAGTAAATAATGTCTTGGATTTTCTCTGAAATCTTCATTAAAGGAATACATAATATTACCAGAGTATTTCCAGTTCTTATCTCTAGTTCCATAAGCACCATATCCTCCTAGACGAATCTTTTTAGCAAACCTAAGATTCGTTTCTCCTCCGAACTTATATCTCGTCCCTTCTACATCATTAAAACTGACGAAGGTTGCTAAGGGACCCACTTCTATTCCTTTATAGGGTAGGTATCCTGACAGCAGAACATAACCCAGATATTTATATCTATTAAATGCTGGATTGTTATTGAGCGTGTCCATCATTTTGTATACTCCCGCCTCTGTTTTAGATAAGGGTTCGAATCTATTATCTATCCAGTATTTCTCTGTCTTTTCATAGACATCATCAGAATATGTTACCTTCTCTATACCACTGAAAACTTCCATATCTTCCGGCGGATCAAAACTGTAGTTTTTATAATTGTTGATCCTAGTACCATAGGCTCCTATACCATTTTGGGTGAGTGAGTAATCTACTGTGATAAGATCTTTGTTGAGGACGTAAGATCCATCTAGTTCTTCGAACTCTTGGATGATCTTAAGGTCTCTGACAAAGTTCAGATTGATGCCTCCGATAATCCCTAAGTCCGCTTTCTTGATAAAGTATTTATCATCATTACTGATATAAAGATGACCTGTAAATCCCATGTCTAGTTTGTTCCTTGGTATAAAAGCTAGTTTGATAAGACTAAGGTCATTGACATTAATCGTATCCTGAATATAGAATCGGTAAAAGTTGATCGCTCGATTACTTACTGGACCTATAAATTCATTTCCTAACAGTAGAAGTTTGTCTTCATAGATATCTACATTCTCATACAAGACGTCTAGTATCCCATCTATGGTTTCATCATCTATCGTCTCGCTGAGGTTCGTTAGTTTTACACCATGCTTTATCTCTTTCTCTGTTGTAGGATCCTTTCTGTAATGGACAGTAGATAAGGTTTCTCTAAGAAAAATCGGTAAGAAGGGCTTTCCATTTATTTCTGAGGTATCTACATAATCAAAAAGAAACTGGAACTCATTGAATATTTTTCTGTCCTGAAACTGAGAAGTGATATTATTTGCATCCATTTCTATCTTCTCGTACTTATCAAAAGAGTAGTAATTTTGTCCTCTCAGTCTGTTAGCTTTTCTATTTTCCAGTACTTTTTTTATAAGTTCTACAGCAGGATTATTTTTCTTAGAATACTTCGTTTTCTTTTCTGTAAGAGTAACAGTTTCTATCTGTAAGCTAGTAGAAATTAGCTGGAAATTTATCTCCTGCTTACTTTCTTTAAATATAGCTTTGGCTGCAGTAGTGTACCCCAGGTAAGTTACTTCCAGAGAGTCAGAAGGGAATCTCGTTTCTATTTCATAAAAACCATCTAGATCTGTTGATGCACCGATCTGAGTACCCTTAAAATATACATTGACAAACGGAAGTGATTCATTTGTAACAGCATCCTTTACAAGACCAGAAACCTTAGTGATTTTCTGAGCGAAAGTCAGATTTGCTAAACATACAAATAGGAATGATAGTATAGCTAATTTAGAAGGATAATTCAAAAGTTAAAAAATTAATGAAATAAAGTATTCTACAAAGTTAAACGATCTTGTTCTTATATATCTTGGTTTAACCACTAAAGTCCCTCCCATAACGAAAGAATTTACGATTTGTTTACCATTAATCATATCTTTTTTCTCATTCTAGATGTTATTATATGATTGAATATGGACACTTTAAAATATAGAAAAGAGGATAATCTTAGACCATTTATTATTAACAGATTTAGATTTTGTAAAATATGAACACGGCAAATAAATTGATTGAAATACTGACACTTGAGAAAATAGATGAAAACTTATATCGAGGGCATCAGATGCAGGAAGCTGGTAAGAGAGTGTTTGGTGGTCAGGTATTAGCACAAGCGATAGAAGCTGCTACAGATACGGTAGATACTGATCGGCACATGCATTCTTGCCACGCCTACTTTATCTTACCAGGCGATACAAGTCTGCCGATAATATATAGTGTAGATATTACTAGGGATGGTGGTAGTTTTTCTACTAGAAGAGTTAAGGCTATACAGAATGGAGCGGATATTTTTGTATTGGCGGCATCTTTTCAGCTGACACAGGCTGGATTAGATCATCAGATAGAGATGCCTAAGGTGCCGATGCCTGAAGGTCTTGCCTCGGATTATGAGATCGCAAAGAAATTTAGTAGTCTCATACCTGAGTATATGCATAGAATGCTTATCGAGAAACCAATAGAGTTTAAGCCTGTAGAGATACCAGACTTCTTGATACCTATGAAAAGTGAGCCTAGACAGAATATCTGGATGAGATATAAAGGAGATTTGCCAGACGATCCTCGGGTACACAAGAAAATTTTGGCGTATGCTTCAGATTATAATTTGCTGATCACTGCCTTAAGACCACACGAGGTAACGCTAGAAGAGGTACAACTTGCGAGCTTAGATCACGCCATGTGGTTCCATAGAGACTTTAGGATTGATGAGTGGTTACTATATGCTCTAGAAAGTCCGAGCAGTTCTAATGCTAGAGGATTTACTAGAGGAAATATCTTTGATATGAGTGGAAATTTAGTCGCCTCAGTAGTGCAGGAGGGACTTCTTCGTAAAAAAAAGAATAAAAAATAGCTGAGAGCTTGCAGCTTTTGGTGTGGTACTTATATTAATTCGTACTTTTATACCGATCACATTAAATATCTAGTTATGTCAGCAATAGTCGAACAAATATATACTGCCTGTCTGGCACAGGGTTCTTATTTTATAGAATCTAATGGTGAAGCAGCAGTAATTGATCCCCTGAGAGAATCAGAGCCATATATCAGAAGGGCAAAGGAAAAAGGTGTCAAAATCAAATATATTTTCGAAACGCACTTCCATGCAGACTTTGTTTCTGGACATATAGATCTGGCAAAAAAGACTGGAGCTAAGATTGTCTATGGTCCTAATGCCAATACGGTCTTCGAAAAGATCGAAGCTGCAGATGGACAGATCTTCATAGTAGGTGCTTTAAGTATAGAGGTGATTCATACGCCAGGTCATACGCCAGAAAGTACCTGCTATCTGTTAAGAGACGAGGAAGGAAAGCAGCATAGTATGTTTACTGGAGATACCTTGTTTATAGGAGATGTTGGCAGGCCTGATCTTGCTCAGAAAGCAACTAACCTTACCCAAGAAGATCTTGCAGGCTGGTTATATGATAGCTTAAGAAACAAGATAATGCCCCTAGATGATCATCTGATAATATATCCCGCCCATGGTGCAGGTTCTGCCTGTGGAAAAAATATGAGTAGCGAAACATCGAGTACCTTAGGTGAGCAAAAAGCTACGAATTATGCATTGAGAGCGGATATGTCAAGATCAGAGTTTATAGAAGAAGTTACAGATGGACTATTAGCTCCACCACAGTATTTTTCTAAAAATGCGGCGCTCAATAAAAAAGGTTATAATTCTATAGATGAGGTTATGAAGAAAGGTCTTACCGCTTTGTCTGTAGATGATTTTGAAGTGCTATCAGCAGATTTAGATACATTGATACTTGATGTCAGAGCCAAGGAAGATTTTGGAAAAGGATTTATACCTGGATCTATTTTTATAGGTCTCGATGGTAGTTTTGCGCCATGGGTCGGTGCGCTGATAGAAAAGCTAGATCAGAAGTTACTTCTTGTAGCGCCGGAGGGTAGAGAGGCGGAAACGGTAAGAAGATTAGCTAGAGTAGGATATGATAATGCGCTAGGATATATTGATGGCGGCGTGGAAGCGTGGAAGGCAGCTGGAAAAGAAATACACAATATTCATACTATTTCATTGGAGGTTTTTCATGAAGATACAGGTAACGATCACCATGTTACCATTGTAGATGTTAGGAAGCCTGGAGAATATGAAGCGACACATCTAAAAAATTCAATTAATTATCCACTAGATTTTATCAATTCTAGAACATTAAAGTTAGATAAAAAAACAAAAATTCATTTGCACTGCAGAAGCGGTTATAGGTCAACCATTGCTAGCTCTATTTTAAAATCTAGAGGATATGATCACCTTGTCAATGTTCAAGCAGCATTTGAAGATTTGAAAACATGTAGTATAGGGTTAGAAGGTAATTGCCCTTCTCTTTCAGATTCATAAAAAAGATACAATTCTATGATAGAGTATATAAGTCAACCGTGGCACTGGTCAGTGTCTGGTGTTATGATTGCGTTTCTTATGTTTTTGCTTATTTATTTTGGAAAACAGTTTGGTGTTTCTAGTTCTTTTAAGGCCATCTGTTCTGCTGGCGGGGCAGCTAAGTTATCAGATTATTTTGATTACAACTGGAAATCTCATAGTTGGTTATTAATGTTTGTCATAGGTGCGATCTTGGGAGGTTTCATGGCTTCTAAGTTTTTCCAAGCTCCGATGCCTGTAGACCTATCCACCGCCACGCTAAGTGATTTGAAGGCTCTTGGTATTGCTGCTCCAGAAGTGGGCGCGCTCGTACCACCAGAATTATTTTCTGCTGGATCTTTATCAAGTGTTAGGTCATTATTAGTACTTATAGTAGGAGGAATTTTTATCGGATTTGGAACGAGATATGCTGGAGGGTGCACCTCTGGTCATGCGATTACAGGACTGGCTAATTTACAATTACCTTCGCTTGTTGCGGTCATAGGATTTTTTATAGGAGGACTCATCTCCACGCATTTTTTACTTTCCATTATCATGTCAATATAATTATAATGAAGCAACTTAAATTTCTAGTCGTAGGTATTTTGTTTGGGATTGTAATGACTAAGTCAGAAGCGATATCATGGTTTCGTATTCAGGAAATGTTCAGGTTCCAGAGTTTTCATATGTATGGTATAATTGGTGTCGCTGTGGTACTAGGAGCGATAGGCGTATATCTTATGAAGCAAACGAATATACTGAATGTCAATGGAGAGAAAATACAATTTTCTGAAAAGCCAAAGACTTATATTGCGAGTATTATAGGGGGTACTATCTTTGGTTTGGGTTGGGCGTTAACGGGTGCATGTCCTGGACCTCTTTACGTCCTTTTTGGACATCAGATATGGACAATAGGTCTTGTCATATTGAGTGCTTTATTTGGTACAATGCTTTATGGCATACTAAGATCTAAGTTGCCACATTAGCTTTTGGTAACTATTCAAATACCTATTTCCAGGATGAAAAAAAAATAGGGGTTTGTATGAAATAAGTTCAGTGAATAAAATTTTCTTATTTTACATATGATAACTAATTCTCTCAACTAATAATTATTTCTATCATGAAGTTAGGTGCCTTCTCTATAAGTCTATCTGTAAAAGATATTCACAAATCTAAAGCGTTCTATGAAAATCTAGGATTCTCAGTTTTTGCAGGGGACCTTGCTAAGAACTATCTCATTATGAAAAACGAAACATCGCTTATAGGTTTATTCCAAGGGATGTTCGAGAATAATATAATAACTTTTAATCCTGGATGGGATTCTGGTGCTCAGAAAGTGGAAGATTTTGATGATGTAAGATCCATACAGAAAGCGCTTAAAGCAAAAGGTCTAAGCCTAGAAACGGAAGTAGACGAAACTACTAGTGGTCCAGGAAGTTTTGTTGTGGTCGATCCTGATGGAAATTCTATTTTACTGGATCAACACGTCTGATTACGGTTCTGTTTTTTGGGTTAATTATTTATAGAGGTTCTCATTCTATGTCTTATAGTTATCTTCTACTAAACGGACTAGAGTGATCAGTTTATGCAGCAACGGAGGTAGAAAAAAATCTTATCAATTTATCGGTTGGTCCTTCATTCCTACTTACCGATGCTTGTAAAAAAATAAAAAGTAAGAATCATTTGACTTTTATACTGGATGACGGTGAATCTAAGTTCACGATATTAGTTCAAAGGATGGACATAAGTTTTTTAATGGATGATAAAAAAAAGGTGGATCTTAGCAGAAAATTTAGAACTATATAATATTTATACAGTAGGTGTTTTAATGAATTCTAATAATAAAGAATATATTGCTGATCTTAATCCTTTTTGTAGAAAGCTCATTGTTAATAAAAGCAATTATTTAATTAAATTAATGAATCAGATTTTGGATAGATTTAAGAAATATATAATAGGTCACGAGACATATTACCGGATATATTTTTGTATCCTATCTGTCTGAGAAGTAACATATGAGTCTGTCAAAACCAATTTAAAATAAGTAGAACAAGTCAATTTGCAAACAGAAATAGACCATACAAGAAGCGAATGTTACAAATGCATGAGACCTGCTGTCTCTTGTATTTGTAAGTCCACTAATCCTGTCCAGACTCAGACCCGTTTTATTATTCTTATGCACCCCAAGGAGTACAAGAAAGAAAAAAACGGAACGGGACATATGACTAAGCTACAACTTAAGAATTCAGAAATTATAGTTGGTGTTGATTTTACAAATAATAAACGCGTAAACGAAATACTGAATAGAGAAAAAAGTAATTCTTTCTTACTTTATCCAGGGAAAGATAACTTTAACTTGTCCATAAGGGAAGGGTCCGAAATTACTTCCTTTATGGGTAGTAATCCACACATCTTCCTTCTAGATGGTACATGGCCCTGCGCCCGTAAAATGCTTAAGCTCAGTAAGAACTTGCAAAAACTAAAAAGAATAAGTTTTGATAATAAGATCCAATCAAATTTTATTATTAAGCAGCAGCCTGATGCTCTTTGTCTTAGTACTATTGAGTCAGTCTATACTGTATTAAACTTACTTAGGCAAAGTGACTTAGAAAAATGCGACACGAAGGATTTTCTTGAGCCTTTCCGAAAGATGATTGAGTACCAGATAGAATGTATACGTAAGCCCAATAATAAAAACTATCGACCAACTGCTAGCAGAGAGATTTTTCCTAAGAATAAGTACAAGAAAAATGATCAAAGAAATATTATCTTTGATCGATAAATTTAGATAAGAATATGCTTATTTTACAGAACAAAATCGAGAATACTTAGGTATACTTTTTCAGTACTTTTTATCTGACTTTTTTATCTCCATCTTTATGAAGAAAAATAACTTTATTTACATATTTATCTTTCTTATGTTCTCTTTTATTACACTTGGGTTAGCTAACTATTCTCTAATAGTAAAGCAGCCTCATAGTACGATAGATATTTTAAGTTCAGACGAGATATCATCAGATGATCCTAATGCTGAGAAATCCTTTGACATGATGATGGAAGTTCTCATGCACAAGCGTTGCGTTAATTGCCATCCCGCTGGAGATACGCCACTGCAGGGAGAGGATAGTCATTTACATAACTTCGGAATTGTTAGAGGAGAGGATGGTCATGGGCTAGCAGGTTATACTTGTGGTACCTGCCATCAAGAAGAGAATAACAAGATATCAGGTGTGCCAGGTGCCCCTGAATGGGCGGTTGCTCCAGCAGAAATGGTATGGGAGGGAAAATCTAGAGTAGAGATTGCAACGCAGATGATGGATCCCGCTAGAAATGGAGGCAGAACACCAGAAGAGATCGAGAAGCACCTTACCGAACATGAATTAGTATTGTGGGCATGGGAGCCAGGAATAGATGCAGAAGGCATGCCTAGAGAAAAACCGCCAGTTCCTGTAGATGAGTATATAACGGCGGTAAAGAATTGGATACATGCTGGAGCGATAATTCCAGCTCAATAATAAATACATAACGATGAAAATATCTTTTACTATAAATGGAGAAAATCAGATAGTAGATGTAGACGGAGAGACACCTTTACTATGGGTAATCCGAGATGGCTTAGATCTGAAAGGAACAAAATATGGCTGTGGAAAAGCTGCCTGTGGTGCCTGTACTATACACGTAGAGGGCAATGCCGTGAGATCCTGTTCTTATCCAGTGAAAATGGCAGAAGGAAAAAATATCATTACAATAGAGGGATTGTCAACAGGCAATAATTTGCACCCAGTACAGCAAGCATGGAAGGAGGAAGTTGTTCCGCAATGCGGATATTGCCAGCCAGGATTCATGATGGCTACAGCTGCTATGCTGAGCGATATTCCCAAGCCAACGGATAAAGATATAGATCAGAATATCATAAATATATGTCGATGTGCTACCTATTATAGGATGAGAAAAGCGATACATAGAGCAGCAGAGATCCAATCACAATCACCATCACTTTAGTATATCATTATGGCAAATAACGAAAATAGAGAAAAGTCTAAGGGGCTAAGGCGTCGTAAGTTTCTAAAGTACTCAGGCGTAGGTATGGGACTTATGCTAGGAGGTGTTTGGGCAGCAAGGAATTATTCAAGAAGGTATTTTTTTGACCTTGTTGAGACCATGGTGCCGACTTATATAGGAGACACTTCTCCATTAGTATGGATACAAATAAGTCCGGAGAACAAGGTCATAATACATAGTTCTAAGGTAGAGATGGGGCAAGGGACCTTCACTTCTATAGCACAGATTGTTGCGGAAGAACTAGAGGTAGATATGGATCAGATAGAAGTAACCCATGCAGCTACAGATACCGGAAATATAGATGGTTTCGGTACAGGAGGTAGTCTGTCTATAGCAGGACTGTGGAAACCTTTGTCAGAAATGGCCGCTACAATGAGGCTTATGCTGAGTAATGAGGCAGCGGCTAGACTAGGTGTATCTGTTAGTCAACTTAATTTAGAAAATGGAAAGATTTCTGCTGGCGGATCTACCATCACTTATGGCGAAATCGTTGCAGGTGTCACAGAATGGTCTTTTCCAGATACGCCTAAGCTGAAGAAAAGATCTGATTATAAGTATGTGGGGAAACCAGTACCTAGAGTGGATCTGCATGATAAAGTAATTGGTGCACCTATCTTTGGAATCGATGCTGAATATCCTGATATGGTATATGCGTCTGTAGTACGCTCTAGACTAGTGGATGCAAGTATGTCAAATTTTGATACTTCAGCAGCAGAAAAGATGCCAGGTGTACTAAGGGTTGTTAATGAAAATGGTTTTGTAGGTGTAATAGCTAATTCTTTTTTTGAAGCTGATAATGCAAGACATAAAATAAAGTTTGATTACACGACTAACAAGGTATGGAATCTATCTGATATAAATGAAAAGATAAAAGTAGGAAATGGAAAAAAGACCATCTTTCAGAAAGAAGGTAAGGCAGTAGATGATATAGACGAAGAAGGAGAGATAATAGAAATGGAGTTCTCCTCTCCCATAGGTGCGCATGCTCAGCTAGAGCCTAACGGGGCCGTAGCCTATTATCAAAACGGAAAAGTAGAGTTAAAATTATCTACCCAGGTGGTGGATTTTACAAGAAAAGAAGTCGCCTCTGCACTAGGCATAGACAAAAATGATGTCAATGTTATTCCCACCTTTCTCGGCGGTGGGTTTGGTAGACGATTACACACCCCGCACGCTGTACAAGTTGCGCTCATGTCTAAGGCTGTAGGGAAACCCGTCAAATGTTTTTTTGACAGAAAACAAGAATTTCAGAACGATACTTTCCGACCACCTTCTCATCATATTATGAAGGCTAAAATTTCTGAGTCAGGGGCGTTGCTAGGTATAGAACATCAGTTAGCGAGCGGCGATACAATGTTTAACTCTGCCTTGGTCCCCTCCCTCTCTGCTACCTTCTTAAGAGCCGATGTAGGTTCCATCAGAGGAGGGGCTATTATGTATGATAATATCCCTGAGATAAGAGCAAGTTATTATCATTCGGATCTTCCCTTTGCTACAAGCTTCTGGAGAAGTTTAGGACTACTCGCTAATGCATTTGCGATAGAAAGCTTCTTAGATGAGATTGCCATAAGAACAAAACAAGATCCTATAGAGTTGCGATTAAAATATCTTTCTGATAATAATCCTTACTCTGTACGTATCAAGAACGTCATAAAAGCTTGTGCGGAAAAGGCAGGTTATAGAGAAGGTATAGTAGATGGTAAAGCTATGGGCTTTGCATCTACTATAGATATGGGGTCTCCTTGTGCGCAGGTCGCCGAGGTATCTATAGAGGAAGGTAGGATAAAAGTACACAAGGTGACCGTTGCATTTGATTGTGGTGTCGCGGTAAATCCAGATCAGGTAAGAGCACAGGTGGAAGGCTGCGTATGTATGGGTCTAAGTGCCTCGCTTTATGAGAAGATGGATCTAAAAGATAATAAGTTACATCCTGTAAATTATGGCGCATACAGAATAGCGATGATGCGCGACGTTCCTAAGGAAATAGATACGGTTCTGATTCAGGGTACAGATATTCCAGGTCCAGTAGGGGAGCCGCCACTAGGACCTATCGCCGCTGCGATTAATAATGCAGTCAGGAGATTAATAGATAAGAGACTTACCTCGCTGCCACTAGATATTAGTTAATTATATTTTTATATAAGTTGGAAATTAAAAAAAGAAGAAGCCAAGAACCCATAATAGTCTATTCAATAATTACTATGGAAATCGAGATTAAACCATATTAAGCGATTACGTATTGAATAAGCTTTAAAATATAGCGCTACATTTGGTTATATATTTTTCCATAAAGCAGAGCGCGAGTTATGCCTCAGTCAGCAGGATCCTATTTTTTATGTTCTTTACAGACTCATTACCGTCATTCTAAACCAGAATTGGTACAAGGCATAAGACGGGTTAAAAAAAACTACGCTGGGTTTTTTAATGATGTAGTATAAGAGTCCCATATAGACTCTACCCATTTCAACACAGCATGATTAGTATACTAGTTTTTATCATCTTGAAATGCTGGATCATTTTCAGGCTTGACATATTCTTTAGACTTTTTACCGAATACAGATACATTGACATATCGCTTAGGATTCAGTCTTAGATCTTGTAGAAGGAGTGCAAGGTTCTGTGAGGTAAGCTCTAGATTGTCGTATAATTGTTTGTCATTGATAAGCTTAGCTAGGCTACCATCTCCCTTGTCTATTTTTGTAATAACTTCTTGCAAAGAATTTATAGTCGCGGTAGCCTCAGCCATAGTTGCCTGCATCTCCTTGAGGGAAGTTCCTGCCAGGTCGATAGCTGCATCAGTTTTTCCCAACGTCTGGTCTAAGTTTAAATTAGAAAATTTCAGACTGGCTGCGTCTAAATTAGAAATCATACTTGTTATCTGCTGATTATTAGCTGCTAGATTAGAAGAAATAGCGGCAAAATTCTTCAAAGAAGCAGTTAGGTTTTTCTCAGACTTTAGAAGAAGTGTATTCATGTTATTTGATGCATTAGCTAGATTAGCTGTTACAACTTCTAGGTTTCTTATTGTGGCGTCTAAGGGAGCATTAGAACTTTCGTCTCCTAGCTTATTAAAAGCACCTCTAAGTGACCCTCCAAATGCAGTTCCATATTCGGCAACATCTTCTGTGCCTATCATAGATCCTATAAGACCTAGAGACTCACCCTTTAGTTCTTGTCCCGGTGTAGCACAATCGGAACCTGTACACATCTTCTCAAAATCGAGTTCTAACATTCTTCCTCCGATAGCACTGATCGCTTTTAACTTAGCTACAGCAGACTTAGGAACAGCTATTTCTCTATTAATATCGTAATCTACTCTAATATTATTTACGTTAGCAGGGTCTAAGACTATGGACTTTACGACACCTACTCTGTAGCCATTGACCATAACAGGAGAAGCTACGGCTAAGTCAGTAACCTCATCAAATATAGAATAGTAAGGATTGGCTGAAGAAAGTAAGTTATTGCCCTTAATATATTGGTATCCAAATATTACTGCAGCAGCAGTTACAAGTGTCAGAATACCTAGTTTTATTTCACGTCCCATGAGTTGTCTTTATAATCTAAGGCCGAAAGTAGGAAAAAACATCATTGACCGCTTGTCATAGACCTAGCTTTTTCAATATTTAATCTAATATTTTCATCATAAGCAACTAAAAAGGCGCCTTGAAATCCTTTTTCTAACAAAAACTTACGATGTTCATAGGCTTCTGACATATCATCATAAATCCCACTTATGTACTTAAACATGCCATCTTCATAGATAGTTGTGTAAGCTATGTTCTTTATACCAAGCTTTTCCAAAGGATTACATTTTTCCTTAGTTGCCGCGATCTGGACACTGTAATTTACTTTCTTCTTTCCTGTACGATTATAAGGTATAGTAGGCTTTTTGGGCTTATTATTAGTAATCGATTTATTACTAACTGAATTATTGACACGCCTAGCTGGACGAACTATAAAATCCTTTTTTGCAACTTCTGGACGATCGTTAGCTGATTTACGGATTGTACTAGTTTGATTTCTTGCTGCTGGTTTGTAATAGTTATCAGGTTTAGGACTATTATATGCTATAACTTTCTCCGTTTTCGATGGATTGTTTATAATTTCTACAGTAGTCGTATTATTTTTGACATGTACAAAAGATGGCGCTGTAGTATGCCATGCTTTGTGTGTGTTTTCAGTGGTAGACTGCGCTACTGTACTATAATGAGAACTGGGTGCATCTATAAAGCTAGATAATCCAGTAAAAATAGATTCTATAATAGATTTTTTCCCTTTGTTACTGCTAAGAATCGCCTCATCTTTAGGATTAGTGAGAAAACCGGTTTCTATAAGTATGCTTGGCATGGTGGCTCTTTTTAGCACTACAAAACCTGCTTGCTTTACCCCCTTACTCTTCATATTGGGTAATTTGTCAAATTGGTTTTCTATTAGCTGAGCCACTTCTATGCTTTGTTCTAGATTGACATTCTGATACATAGATAAAATGATATGACCTTCCGGTGAGTTTGGGTCATATCCATCGTAATGTGCAGTATAGTCATCTTCCAATAAGACCGATGAATTTTCTCTCTTAGCAATGTTCAGATTATATTCCGTTGTATGTAGACCCATCACATAGGTTTCTGTACCGCTTGCGTATTTACTAGGGAACGCATTACAATGTATGGAAAGGAATAGATCTGCGTTATTTTCGTTAGCGATTTTAGTCCTGATATGAAGTGGGATAAATACGTCCGTCTTCCGCGTATAGATCACTTCTATATGCGGGTAGAAAGTGTTTATCTTCTCACCTAGAGATAGGGCAAGTTCCAGAACCACATGTTTCTCGGTAGAGTGCTTACCATTACAGCCAGCATCCTTACCCCCGTGTCCGGGATCTATCACAATTGTATTAATATTTGTAAAATTTATTGCCAGATCAGTTAAGGTGACGTTAAAGTGTGGCTTATCACATGCAGATAAGTGGACGTACCATGACATTATCATGATAACAAACGTTAAATTGAGGTGTAGTTTTCTCAAAAGACGTAAATTTAAATTGTACCTTCGTGAAGGTATTAAAATTCGCAATAATATTCATAAATAGTTTGTCCAGAATTAATTATATAGTAAGTATTTTTATAATGTGTGTAGTTAATACCACTATTTTCTGCCAAACTAGTCCAGATTCTCTCCTGATAGATTCATTATTCACCCCACAGGATACCCTCCTTTCTACTCTCAGTGATACAACTATTATACCTGAAATCTCAGATGATGGAAAAATCGGTTTCTCAGATGATTCTTTTGATGCGCCCATAACGTACGGTGCTACGGATAGTATGCGTTTTGATAACGCAAAGAATGAGGTGCATTTATGGGGAAATGCATTTGTGAATTATGAGCAAATGAAATTGACAGCGGGGTATATCATTTTTAATTTTGAGTCAGATATTGCAGAAGCATTTACAACTAGAGACAGCAAAGGAAGAAGGATAGAGCAACCTACCTTTGATGATGGTACAAAACAACTTAAGTATCGTGAACTTAAATACAATTTCAAAACAGAAAAAGGGATCGTCTATGATGCTATTACTCAGGAAGGAGAGCTGTTCTTGCACGGCGCTAGGACAAAATATTTTTCTAAAGGCGTAGATTCTACGTTACAAGAAGAAAAAGTGCTCTATAATGCCGATGCGCTTATAACGAGTTGTAATCATGAGCATCCTCATTTTGGTATACGTTGTTCTCGGCTCAAACTTGTTCCAGATAAGATTGCAGTGGTAGGTCCAGCTCAGTTAGAGTTAGCCGGTATTCCTACACCGATCGTATTACCGTTTGGGTTTTTTCCACTAGCGGATGGAGAATCTTCAGGATTTATTTTTCCTAATGACTACGAATACTCAGAAACACTGGGTTTTGGATTTAGAGGAATGGGGTGGTACTTTCCGATAAGTGAATATATAGATCTAACCTTACGGACGGATTTCTATACAAGAGGTACCTGGGGTATTAACCTTACGAGTGCCTACAAAAGAAGATATAAATATAGTGGATCTGTCAATCTTTCTTTCAACGATAACAGGACAGAGAATCTATCAGATGGATCTTACGATTCTAATAAAAGTTTTAAAATAGCAATCAGCCACCGTCAGGATAATAAGGCACATCCTTATAGATCTATAGGAGGTACGATAAACTTTGAGAAGAATAATTATTCTAGAACAGTTAACAATGATGCGACATCAGTAGTCCGTAATACTATACGTTCTAATTTTAATTTTACACACAGCATGCCTAATACTCCGTTTAATTTTGTAGCCGGGCTTAATCACGCTCAGAATACTAATACAGGCTCTGTAGATGTAACGCTACCAGATATTACGTTAAACATGAAAACCATATACCCTTTCAAAAATAAAAATAGGGGAGGAAATGATGAGAAGTGGTATGAGAAAATTTCTTTTAGATATGATACAAAGCTCAAGAACTTTGTCTCTAGCTCTGACTCAACGATTTTCACTAGTGCGGTATGGGATGAGTTAAGAACAGGAATGAATCACAATATGTCATCGGCCATGAGTTTCAGAGCACTGAAGCACTTTAATGTTAGTCCCTCTGTATCGTATAATGAAAAATGGTTTACCAGAAGAGAGACTAGAGAATACTTTGCAGATAATGATTCTATTGCTGAAAATTTTGAAAATGCTTTTAATACTTTCAGATCTTATAATGTAGGTATCTCAGCTACGACACAGATCTTCGGGACCATGCTTTTTAAGCGAGGACGTATAAAAGGAATCCGTCATACACTTAAGCCTAATTTTGGATTTAATTTTACGCCAGAGACGAGAGATAAGTATATAGAAGTATTAGAAGTAGGGGACCCGGATAATCCAGTCGAGTATTCACCTTTTCCTAGACAGCCCTTCAGTACCAACTTAGGAAGAAAGGCTATGAATTTTAATTACGGGTTTACTAATAATCTAGAAGTAAAGTATTTTTCTAAAAAGGATTCTATAGACAAAAAATTTAAAGTTTTTGATAGACTAAATATCAATGGATCTCATAACTTTATCGCCGATACGCTAAAGTGGAGTACAGTAGGATTAACTGCAAGTTCTAGACTGTTTAAGAATATAACCACGGTAACTGTAAGAGCAACCTTTGATCCATATATGGAGTCGGAGCAGGGAAGAAGGATAAGCACTTCTGTGATAAGCGCAAGGGGAAAGTTATTACGAACAGATTTTGGTTCAGTCAAATTGACAAATAGATTTCCTTTTAAAAAATTGAGAGCATTATTTAGTAATAGTAAGGAAAAGGAGGAGAGAGACAGAGCTTCTGGTCCTGAACGAGATGCTTCTGTATCAGCAGATGATAGAGAAGATATAGCTGCTTATATACCAGAAGATAGTTCTTCTCAGTTAGTCGGCGGAGCTAACTTAAGGGACGAACAAGAGAAAGCCCAGAATGAAGCCCAGAAAAGTAGTGCCAGGCTACCTGCTTTTACAAGTCTATTCGATAATCTTAATATTGTTCATGACTTCGAGTGGCGATATGCCACGCAAGGCGAGCAAGATTCTAGTTTTGTTTTTAATCATTCTATAAGTCTATCGGGAAATATAAATCTTACGGAAAACTGGGATGTACGTGTAGGTAATATTGGCTATAATTTTATTGATAAAGGTCTGAATTTTCCGAGTTTTACGTTTAGCAGGAAACTACATTGTTGGAGAATGAATTTCTCTTGGACACCTAACAGGGATACCTACTCGTTTTTTATTGGTGTATCTGGTGGAGCATTTAATTTCTTAAAATATAATTACGGTCAGAATAATATCGATGGAATATTTAGGTGATTTGCAAGCGTAGGTGAAGCAAGTCTACCTCTAAGTATATCGCTAACAATAGATCCTATATAAAACCCTAACTTAATCTTTTTAAATATTTCCCTTTTATACCATTTCTATTTTTAGATGACGGAAAAGGATTTAGAATTGTTCAAAATGGATCAAGGCAAGAACGAATGA
>ENA-ORXR01001976-ORXR01001976.1-marine-metagenome-genome-assembly--contig:-NODE-1976-length-20379-cov-19.458970_pt1 | contig 20379 bp, 14 predicted proteins | sample MGYA00237866_ERZ511479 | MGnify/ENA metagenome assembly ERZ511479 | reverse complement strand
GGGGGGGGGGGGGGGGGGGGGGGGGGGGGGTGGGGGGGGGGCCTCTGGGGGCCCCTGTGGGGCCAGTCAATTGTGCATCCTGGACAAATGTGTTTCGTGATTGTTGGTCCCTCGCGGCGATTCCTGTGCGTGGGAGAATCCATCGTCTGTGTGAGATTGGGGCCATGCGGCACACCTGCAATCCGCTGGCGACTCCTTGCTTACTCAGTCGTGTGCCCCCGACCATGGCGTGTACCGCAGGGACGCTGACGACGGCAGCGACGACGACTCTGGCGACACCACCTTCCTGTATCAAGCACGAGTGTGTATCTCCCCTTCTGTTGCGGTGCTGGCTGCTGCTGGTACGTTCTAATTGAGTTTCCGTGCGCCGGTGGTCGATCTGGGTGGGGGCGCGCGCGGTACTATTGGCATTGCGTCCGTGTGTGCCCGCGCGGTACTATTGGCATCTCTTCCGTTACGAGAGGGGGCTCCTTTGTAGAGGAGTTTGAGTCCCGACGGCAGTATGGGCAACGTTTGGACATGGCTTGACGTAGTTGCTTGCGTACGTGCATTCGTGACTTGGGCATGTCGGCTTTCGCATGGCTCTTTTCATTTTCTTGCAGCCGCTCTGACCACTGCTCTTGTGGTTTTTATTTTCATCATCTCCCTACCTTGCTTATCCTAGCTGTTTTGCGTCTTCGTCGAATGTTTTCCACCGTAGCCGTCGACGTTATGGAGGCCATCGGTAATGCCTCCGAGCGCCACCTCTTCATGCAGTTCTACAGCCATCTCGGTATCGAGGACGAGACGCAGTTGGTGTTTTTATCGACTATGCTGCGTGCTGTTTTTGACGCAACCTCGAAGCTGGACCGGCACCTGGCCAAGTACGGGGCCTCGCTACATTGCGCAGTGAGCCGCATGGTGGTGTCGAAGAACCCACGGGAGGCGCCCAGCCACCGGTGGATTCGTGTCCTGGACCGTTTGGGTTTTTTTACAGATGGCGACAAGCACGCTGAGCGCATCGTCAACATTGGCATGGCATTTGCCTATCGGCAACTGGAGGTAGACGCTCTCGCTGACGCCAACGCCGTGTTGCTGCGACAAGCGCAGCCGTCGACGGCCGTAGCCAATGGAGAAATTGACAGTGCTCTACACCCCGGCGGGGAGGTTGGGTCAACATTTAATGGTGACAAGACTGCCGCTGCGGCAGTAGAGCTCCCAGGGGTTTTGGACCATGACTTTTGTGAAGAAGACAACTCCGCCCTTCCAACCGGGGGACTCGTCGTATCAGCCGACCCAGCTCCATCGAACGGCGCGGACGGTGGCGACCGAGGCGATGGCGGAGAAGCGCCGCTGCCGCTCGGCGGGATGGTCGTCTCTTCGATTACGGACGGGCAGCTCCTGACGACCGGCGGCAGGCCATGTTCACTGGGAGAGGCTGGTGGGGGTGGCCTGTCCGCGTTGGAGGGCGGTCGAGCCAAGGCTCCCCAAGATCACGGTGGTGGGGGGGAAGGGGAGCAAGATCACGGTGACGCAGACGCCGACGACGGTGGAGGCACTGGGCCGGTCCCATCCCACGTCGTGCACGAGTGGCAACCTACTGTGCTGCCGCCGGCATCCGCCGTTTCTGTTGTCGCTTCGGTCATTCAAGACGTGTCCAGCAGGTCGGGGGGCCCCGACGTGATGCGTAAGCTACTTGACGACAGCATCCTTTGCGTGGCGCGCACGAGAGCGCCCGTCTCCTCCCATCGTGGCCTCATTTGTCCTACGGGGAGCAAGGCCGATTGGGCAGCGGTGACGCGGATGTGCACGGGGTGGTGGCCTCAGTGGATTGCCACCCCTGACGTCCCCACTTTGCCACCGGTGGGGACCGTCTCCCGTCGACTCTTTAAACACCGGCTGGCCCGGACTTCTCGGTGGGTGCTCAAGGTCAACATGGAGGTGATCAATGAGACGCTGGATGAAATCAGCGTGCGGTCGTCGCGCTTCTTCCCCAAGACAAAGCTTGCAGCTGTGGAGGAGGTGGTGCGCATCAACGCCACATCGGCCATGCGGCTGCCGGTGGTGGTGGCCTCCATGCTGTTGCTGTGCACCAAGGAGGATCGCTTTGCTGGCGTTCTGTCGGAGCTGGCATCGGTCGGCCGAGTCGACATCAACAAGGCTGCCCCACTGCACCAGGCTTCCAGGCACGAGTTCTCCTCTTCTGGTCTCGCATCGGCCTCCACGAGCCTCCAGGCTGCGCCGTCTCGTCACGTCTCACCGCCCGACCCGAGCGCTGCCGCTGCGGCGGCGTTGCACGACCGCGATGCCGTGAACATGAACGACAAGTACGCCGACATGGAGGTGGCACTGCACAATGAGGACGTATCCGTCGCGGCGCTCAACCGGGCTGACCGCATGCGCAGAATGCGAGCTTCGCAAACGGTTCCATCCGTAGCTGCACGGTCGGCTGCCATAGGGGTGCCGCTGGACAGCGGCGATGCTGTCGTCCTCGCTGATGCAACTAGATCATCCGCTCCTTCCCTCCCACTCTCCACAAGTCAAAATCCTCCCCCAGGCCTGGCAGCACCAAGTGCAAGCCAGATATCTGGCGTGAGCGCTGGGCGGCCACCGAGGGGGGTCAAGCGCACGCGCGCACCACGCACGCCTCGACGTTCCGCCACCCAAGGAGCGGCTGCGAAAGCCAATTACGCCAAAGCCGCCGTCGCAAAGGCCGCCGCCGCCAAGGCAGCTTCCGCCCAGGCCTCCGCCGCCACGGCCAGAGGCGCCGTTACCACCAGTGGATCTGGCTCTGCCAGTGGTGGACGGGAAGGCGATGCAGCAGCGACCCGCGCGACTGACAAGGGCGGGGGGGTGGTGCAGGTAATGAGCGGGGGGGCGTCCACCGCGGCCGCCTTTCTTCCCATGCACCCGCAACCCATCTCTTCTGCCAATTTCACCCTCACCAACGCGATGGCGGCCGCACCTGGCGGTCAGGCATTTGGGCAGCAGCTTGAAGTCGGTGCTTCCCCCGCGGTTGGTGTTGTTGACTTGGCATCCCTGCAACGGGAAAGTGGAACAACCCAGCAGGACGTCCCACTTGGTCAACCAGATGCACCGCACCCGCTCGTATCGCCATCCGTGTCACCAGCCGGTGCCAATGGTTTTTTCCACCAGGGAGCGGGGCTTGTACCCTCTGAATATTCTCCTCTGCATGGAGTAGTTGGTGGCGGTGGGGTTGCTGGAGTACCATCTGAGGGAGGGCAGTCAGCAGCACATGTGGCGCCCTCCACCTCATTGTCTTTTGTGGAGGAGAGCAGAGCACGACGCGCGCGCGTGGAGGCCGACTTGCGCGACGCCAATGCTTCTTTGACGCACATTTTACATAGAAAAGGTGGTGGAGCTGGGCAGAACTGATTAAAAAGGCAGCTACGGAGCACAGCCGATTCCGTACACCGATTCTCTCGTCTTTTGAGCTCGACCACTGACCTATTACGTCCCCCATATTGACTGCCTGTGTAGCACAAGAGCACCGAGCAGCTGCTGCACGTCACGACGCCACCAGAGCGTGAGTCAGCGAGAGTGTGTGGTGACAAGCAAATGGGACGGCACGGAGCAAGAAGAATGAGAAAGGGAAAATCAACTAAGAACTACAACCGCCGCCACTCTGCATACCTCTTAAGAACCAGAGGGTTGGCGTACAATCGACCCGCAGAAAATGACTTGATGTGCAAGCCCTCCTTAGTAGGCACGCGGCTGATTGCCGTCTGTACCATGCCCGCCTCAAAACATTCGCCCAAGTCCAGCACGGCGCGGGAGATGCTCAAACTCTGGGACATGTGGATGGTTGATGCCCACCCAAGCACGAAAGGTACCTGCTTCCGCACCGCCAGCGCGCCGGGGCAAGAGTAAACACGAGCGAAGAACTGGATCGGCGGGCAGGCAACTTCCATCCATGTGTCCCCAGCATCCAGCAACCCGAAGCTGCCGCGCTGGATGCCCTTCGGCAACACGTGGTTCTCCAGCCGGACCACCGCCGTGCCGTCGTCTTGGTACGAGGAGATGATGCCGACACTGCCATGACACACCCCAAGCAGCTTCCTGTAGTTGGAGGTCATCATAACCCGCGCGTGCAAGCAGTGCTGTACAGCAGCAGGGGCCACACAGTCGGCCAGGGAAGCCATGAGCGACCGATGCGTCACTGCATCCAACGAGGGTTGAGCAAGAGACGCGTCACGGTCCGGATCGACGGTCACCGAGTCGACGGCCTCGTACACGCCTGGCTGCTGTCTGCCGGCCGTCAGCGCCTTGAGGCAGGAGCGGTTGTGGGCGAGGACGTCCTTGTGTCGAGGCATGAGGTGGAAGACGTCGGTCTTCATTGCCTCATACTTGGCGCCATCAACCCAGCACTCGTCCACCAGGCGACGGACAGCAGTGGACGCATTGCCAACGCGGGCGTCACGCACAGCACGGACGAAGCCCGGGTCGCTCTGGCGGAAGGCACCGGGGAGGTCTAGGAAGGCGTCCCCAAAAAGCTTTGACCAACAAGAGGCAGTGAAGGCCATGCCCCCCCCCTTGACAGGCCCCAGCTGGAAGAAATCCCCGAAGGCGTACCACAGGCACGGGCGGGCCGAGTCGGAGCGTGACTGACAAAGAAGCTCGTGCATGACGTTGAGCTTGTTTGCCCCGACCAGAGACACCTCGTCTAGCAGCACGGCGCGCACGGTCTTGAGCCTTGCCTTGATGGGAGAGTAGCGCCTGGTAGACAACAGACGCGCAGCCTCCGCGACCGGGTCGCCGCTCGGCTCGTAGTCGCGGACAAAGCCAAAAAATGAGTGGTAGGTGACGCCATCCGCGGTCTTGGCCGACGTTCCAGTCGGTGCCAACACGACCACCTCCCCCTCCAACGTGTAGCGCTTGCGTAGAAAGCCGTTCAAGTGCCGCAAGAGCGTGGACTTCCCAGCGCCTGGACCGCCTGAGATGAACGCACTCTGAATCCTTGAAAACAGCCGCTCGCAAACGTCCTCCCATCTACCAGCTCCGGCCAAGTCCCCAATCAGTCCAGGGTCCGTCAGAGATCGATCCTGGCCCTGGTCGCCACAGGAGGCAGCGCGGCTGCCCCCTGCACGTGACTTAGACGCGGCGGCGCGTCCGGGATCGGCTTGGCGCCTCTGGGAGAGACGTGACGGAAACGGGCCCGGAGACCGCAGCAGAGCCCGCAGCTCCCTGCCGTCACTGTCTTGAGTCGAGCCGTTGGAGCCGAGACAGACAAGGTCAGGGGGCGGCAGCACCGACACGGTGGCATCCGAACTTGCGGGTGACCAGTGGAGGGGATGCTCGGCGTCAATGGGATGGGCCGACTCACACTTACGGCGCTTGTCTCGCACGTGGCTGTGCGCTTCAGAGTCGCGGCAATCAAAGTTGCTGCCGCCGAAAGGTGGCGACGTCAGCACCTCATCTGACGCAACACCAAACAGGCCTGCAAAGGTGGTGGGTTGACATGAGTCTTCTTGATCAGAGGCCATAGGACGCTTGGGAGCACGGAACGAGGATGCCGATAAAGCCGCGTGCGACGTACGCTGGCCGGCCGCCCAGCACCGAGAGCCGGCCGATGCACCCGCCGACGGCGTTAAGAAAAACTCGAGCCCTGCAGGAGGCGCAGCACGGCGCCCGAGTAGAGGCGATGAAGATGCAGCGCTGCTGGCAGGCTTCGGCGCCGACAAAGTACTGACGGCGGACTTCTTCGAGTCACCGCCGACGGCGGACGGTGTCGGGTCACCGGCTCCCACCGGGCTCGTAGGGGTAGACGCCGGGCTCGTAGGGATGGATGACAACGGGACGCCAACCACCTCCATCAGTGCCATACCGGTGTTGTTATCGAGCCATTCCCATGCAATCGGCTCGGTGGCAAAGGTGGCCGTGATGCAGACCCCGTTGGATGGGTCTTGTACCAGCGCCAGGACTGCCGCAAGCCCAACGCCGCTGGTCGGATGGCAACTTCTCGATGACGCTGTCGTAACTGCCATAAACGCAGAGGGGGAATCTGCGGCTGGTGCCAGCTCGGCAGTCAGCTCCGCGGTTGTTGCGACGGCCTCCTTGTACGCGGGGTGCGTCAGCCAACACAGTGCATCCCGCTGCGTCGTGAAGCATCTCGTGACCAGCACACGAGCGTTTCCGCCGGCACAAAGGCGCTGCGTAATGTGCGCGTCGTCGAACCAGTTGAGCATGACGCACACGGTTGGAGCGAGGATGGCTACGTACTTGCGAGCGGGGCGCGCGACGGAGGCCATTGTCGCCGGGAGTACGTCTCACCCACGCACCTGCATTGAGCCGCCCGGGGGGGGGGGGGGGGGGGGGGGGGGGCAGTTGGAAGGATGGAGAGAGAGATTTCGGGGACGAAAGATTGGGAAAAGGAGGGAAGGACAACGGCCGAAAAGAGAAGGACAGGCAGCCAAGCAGTAGGCGGGGGAATCGTAGAAGCGACCCAGCATGAGTGAGAAACATGCGCACATGCCGAGAGTGGTGGCTCCACCACGCCTGGAGCATAGTCTCCGCGGTCCCCCCAGTCCCCCCGTCGTCCAAGCAAGAGCCCGCCTCCCCCGACTCCGATAGACCACAAGCATACGTACGAGGTGTACAAGACCAGACGTACAGGGCACGACAGTTGCTGGCGCCCCACTCGGACACGCGTCTTACCTCGATAGGGGGCGGCGGTAACGGTAGTTATGCCGCAGTGTAGGCGGTACCCTCCCAAGCGGCGGCACGCGACTAGCAGAGCGAGCGGCCCTGCCAGATCAGGGCACCACTCGGCGGCCGGATGGGTTGAGGGGGCCGGGTGCGCGCGCGCGGGGTCGCGGCACCGCCAAAAAAGGGGATAACGGCATCAGGTGGGAGCGGGTGGAACCGCCTCGATTGGGCGGGCCCACCGAAGAGCGGGTTCTGCTCCGTAACGCTGCCCGCCATGGGTGGGGGTGGGGGGAGCGGCACCGCGGGAAGGAAGGAAGCGCAAAAAGACCGCCTTTTCTCTCAGTTCAGCTGATGTCGGACTGTTGGATGCAAACAGGTGCTACTTCGGTGTATTTGCACGCGCAAGGAGATATTTATCTGGTCATCGAGATGTCATCTCCTGCTGCAAGATCCTGCTCCATGCACGACGACAAGTGGAAGCGTGCATCGTCACGGCCCACAAACTCGCAGTTGCTTCCGACGACGTGACGCCTGGTCGCGCAGAAAGCAGGCTACATATTGCTGGAACGTGGGAGCGCAAGTGACCATCTAGGTCCGGTTCCGCAGCTATGCACACAAAGAATGGTCCACGCTGAGTCCTGCCGACGGCGGGCACTAAAGCTTAGTCTCTAGTGTGTATCGGCGCTTCAGTTATCTTTGCTCGCTCTCAACCATTGCTACATACGATACGGAGAACATTCTTCCAGCAGACGTTCTAGCGCATCTTGGGATCTGGGCCCAAGGGCGCATAACATCCACTCCAGGGCAGCAGGTGAGGACTCTGTCTCCATATGGTCGTGCACCAACAGGCTCCTGCCACGAAACGTCTCCTCACATGATCGTTAACCAACATCAGGCAGTGAGATGCACGTGACAACCTGGGAATCGACTCGGCGTGAACGACTTGGCAGGTACATTGTATGTGCACATGCGCAGGTACAGTGTGGGTGCAACAGGCTGACGCTTTAGGGAACGTCGCCTTGTATGCCAACAAAGAATTGCGGCCAGAATACTACCAGATTGTCTGCCACTGTTGGAACGCAGGCAGTGGCATGCGAGCCTGGTCACTCCACGCAGGATGCAAAACAGCATAGATAGGACTGGATGCACACACGGGACGTGACACGGTCGGTCATAGGGATTCTTGAATGAAAGCCTGAACCACCGCTCGGTAATCGAATACCAGGCAAGGATACCAACGAGCGGTCACCGAGCCTGCATTTCGAAGCAGTCACTCACTGGTGCTGAGCAGAGGTCTGGACCGCATTGGAGATGATGAAAGCACAAAAAAGGGGTAGATGGAGTGTGTGTTCCTTTTCAACCTCGCTTGTACGCGGAAGGCACCCCGTGCCCTACAGTCGCCGGCGAGCACAGGTGCAGTACACAATGAAGCGCCCACATCCCACGGCCGCTCTTAAACCAAACCCAACTTGCAATGACACCTGCACAGCTGCCAACGAAGGGAGCCGTACTGCACGCCCCTGTTCCATCCTGTTCTGTTCAATCCAACTTTTGGCAATGGCCAGCCTGTCGCCACCCAATGTATCGACGTGAGAGAAGAGAACGCGAAGAGAAGCAGGTCAGCGCGACGTCCATAACGGCCAATGTGATTTGCGCCGTGGTAGCTGTCATACTGTGGGAGTGGGGAGTACGCCGTCTGGTTCTCTGTGTGGGTCGGGGCTGAGGCGTGCCGTGGTCTGTGAGTTAGGTCTAGGGCGGTGGGTTCGCACTTTGGTAGGTCAGGTAGGCGCCGTCACCACGAGCGGCCCTACTCTGGCTTGTGAGCGAATGCTGGTTCAGACACGGGGCTGCACATGAGAACGGTGGCCGAGGTGCCTACCTCTTTGTGCTGGAAGATAAGGGAGCGTATCAGTGCAGCTAAACGCAGTCTCTGGCATTTCCGTATGGTGTCCATGCGGCTGTGTGGTGGTATGCACACGACTGGTGGCCCCGATACTACCGACTGCTTGATATAGGCAGCGGACTGGGGTTATTGACGGCAGACTACGCGCCTGCAACTCGGCGCAGCATTCCATAGTAGTGGGCAGGAAGACGCAGTCTTGGAGACCGGCAGGGTGGGGGTAGGAACCATCGATGCTCCCATCTAACGTGCGTAGCACCCATAGCCAATCCCATCGCACCAGCGTGCAACCACAATATTCTGAGCAAGGACATGGGGACGTAGCCTGGAACGAAGACCGCTCGTCCAAGACGGCGCGGCATATCAGGGGCAAAGAGCTAACCAAATGCACAAGTACAATGCGGGCGCTGTACCCGGAAGGGCCATTCTGGGGAGATCAGGAGGGTGTGACGAGGGCTGACGTGTACAAATTTGATACCATTTCCAGGAGTTTTGGATAAGAAGCCCCCGTGAGGTGATACCAATGCGCGATTCCAGGTCTCAGCTCTCTGGGAATGTTCACCTCTACTGCTCTTCGCCATGCTTCTCCTGTTGCTGATCATCAGCATATGTGGCCGTTGCCGACACCGCCGCTCGCGTACTCTTCTATGTCGAGCGTGATACCGTGCTCAAGTCTCTTGCATGTATTGGAGCTGCTGCCCACTTCTTTTTAATCGGGGGGTATGGCATTGATGGGGGAAGCCAAACACAGAGGGTGCTGCGGAAAAGGGCGGTCGTCTCCAAGGCGGTGTCGTGGTGTTTGGATATTGTCTATGCTTTGCTCGTGCTCTCCCGTGCCGTCCAGGTAGAGCTCACTTTAAACCTACTTGACGTCATTATTGGCAGTGCCACCCCAAGTCATGTCCTCCACCAAAGAGACCCGCGCCATGTCGCCAACCCCATCGCCGTCACCCACCCAGTCGCCCCCACCGACGTCCACAGCACCATTCCCTCCACCACCATCCCCTCCGTCGCCACACTCCACGCTACGCACATCCACTTCCAAGGCGTGCCCGTCGACGCCGTGAACGCCGACTGCCTCTGCAGCCAACTCCTCCGCGTCGCCCAATGCAGTGGTCACGCACGGCTCGCCGCTGCCGTCCGAGTCCGAGAAGTCATCGATCTCTGGCTCGGAGGCATTCTCCTCCAAGTCTGAATCATCTGGCACATCCACCACCCCCGCACATGCGGCGACGAGCGAGTCGCTACACGAAACGTCCAGACAGCAATCCAGGTCGTCAAAAAAGAGTGCAAGGGCAATGCGCTGCCGTAAAGTAGGCACGTCCTTCTGGGAGAACAGCAAAGGCGTACCGAGCGCAAAGCAATCAGCGGCTGCCAAGACAAACACGCCACAGCTGCCAGCATCGGTCTGCCGCGGTCGACTCGAGTCCAAATCCGTCTTCCACGCCTCCACATTCCAGCTGGTGGCCGCGTCGCCCCCCAGCCGGGCAGCAATCTCGTCCCGCAACCAGCGCCGCAGCACGCCGACGACCCCGTGCGTGTCCACCGTGGACAGAGAGTCGTAAAACCGGAAGACGCGGTTGGCCACGTCAATGACGACAAGGACCCAGTGCGTGTTGCCCGCATGCACCGGAACGACAATGCGATCAACATCTTCCAAGTTCAGGCCGGCCTTGACGCCCCACCTGCGCACCGCATCGTAGTTGTAGTGAAGGAGGCGCGGCGCCAACCTTGAAACGAAGTAGGTGTTGAACACTCGCGTGCGCGGAATAGTAGGAGCCGGCGAGGCGGCCGCCAGACCTTCGCCAACCAGCGTGCGGCTTCTTCTCGCCCGGTCGTCGCGGTCGTTGATCAATGCAACGATCGAGTTCATCACCTCGCTGCCAAGCCACGCCTCGCCGACTAGCCTCAAGAAGTCGGCGCCCGAAAGAACGATCCGGGCCTTGTTCCGAGGCCGCACGGCAGCAGCAAGCGGGGCGTTGACCAGCTGCCGCACAAGCTCCTTTTGTGTCTTGCTCACGGGGGTGGTGGCCATTGGTGCATAGAACACGCGGTCAACAACCCAGCTGGCGTGCTTGGCGAGGAGCTCCGGATGGATGGCCGCGTCCATCGGCGACGCTGGTGTGTCAACGACGGCCGCGCTGACACCCGCCGACCAGTCATCGTCGACGCCATCAACGACGATCACCTCAGCGCCTTGGGGTCCGTCGCCCGCTCGTCCGCCATCCCCAACGATATCTCCAGGAACCTCCCGCACGGAAAGCGCATCGACAAGTCCCTCACCAACGGCGGCTGCGCCATCTGGTGCATGGGCACCAAGGCCACCGGCGTCCGAGAAAGCTTCGGCGGCTGCGTCAATCACCTCGGCGCCCGACGCGTCGTCGGCGACAGCGCCGTCTGGCGAGCCGCACGAGCACGTGCCCGCGCGCTGGCACTCTTGCGCTACCTTGCCGTTGAAGAACGGAGCGAGTGCAATGTGGTCATTCTCCCCGGCGGCTGTGTCGGAGTGCAGACGGTAGAGCTTTCGCAGGTTCATGAAGGCCACCTGCGCCATCTTGTGTACCATGTACGTGGGCGGTGACATGTATGCCAAGCTTGTCCGGTTCACGACGGCAATAGAATGCGACACTTCAGCCGCTTGCGTGGCGACGCCAGCCGTCGTGCCCAGAAACTCGTCCGGCATGTACGTGGGGGAGCATCCATGCGTGATGGAGTGGGGCCGGTCGAGCACGCAGCGCACGTGGTGATCCCGCATGATGACCCGCACGCGCCTCATCGCATTTTTGTCCAGCTTACAAGCCACATCGTAGAAGATGGCTTTGGGCAGCCGGGGGAAGCGCTCCAGCACGATCGACAGGGCCTCCCCAACGCTCTCAGCGTTGAAAAGCACGCGAAACCCCAGCGTGATGACATGTGGGCAAACGACATTGAAGACCCCCTGCGTCAAGCCGCTGCGGATCGCAAACGCCTTGTTACACGCGTCGCCCTCACCCTCTAGGTCCGCCACGTGCCGGTCCTTGCCGCGGTACTGGACACGGCGCTTGGCGGCTTCCGAGTCACGGATGCCTGGCCTCACCCGAGGTAGGCTAGCAAAGTACTCAAAGCTGACGAGGGGATCATCCTCGTCCAGCTCGTCCAGGTCCGTCTGCTCCGCCCGCCACCGCTTGTAGTCGGCCGGCGTCGGCCGCCCCTTCCACCTGTCGCAGTAGGCGCCGTTGACCCACCCCCGCGCCAGCGTTGTCTTGCTGCTTGCGACCTGGGAAAAGGCGTCGTCAACAAACTTCTCTATGTCGACCGCCCACCGCAGCAGCGTCCCGACAGCAACCCGCATGCCCTTGTCCTCGTCCATGTCCTCTGCAAAGAGGCCCACGAAACTGGAAACGAAGCCAACCCCGTCGAGGGCCTCGGTCAGAACGCGCCAGGCCCCGCGCCCCTTGATGCGCATAGTGTTGGAGATGAGCTTGATAGCCCGCTCGTTGAAGCTGGTGAACATGCCCGGCACAGTCTCGGTCAGGAGCGACTGCAAAAATGGGCGGACGCAGATCCACACGCCGTCATCGTCGCGAGGGTACCGCCCAAAGTCAGGGCGACACACTCCCGTCCGATCGCGCCACGTCTCAGTTGGCTTCTTGGCCGCAGGGCCCTTCCCACCAAGGACCACGCCGCCGTCACCATCCGACCTCAGTGCGTTCTCGGCGCTGCTGTTCACAGAGGCCGCCCGGCTCCTCTTGGTCGCCCGTTCGCCCGTCGACGCTTGCGTATTCTCCGACGCGTTTCCGGCCGCCGACGGCAGTCCGCTGCCGCGCTTGGTCGTCGCCTGCGGCTCGCTCGCGCCGAGCGGAAAAAAGCGAAAGAACAGCCGCGCCGCGGCCACCGAGGCCGGCAGCCGACGCGTTGGCGTGAGCATCGTGCTCGCCCACGACCGTAACAGGGATTCCTGCGCAGCGGTCAGCGACGTGGAAGTGCGTAGCACCTTGGAGACGGCCTCGTGCAGTGGGGCGCTCTCCAGAATGCAGAGCTTGGATGCAGGGATGTCCAACACGGGGCAGTCCTCTGTCGGGCGGAACGGCCTGGTGTCGGTGTGGTCGGTACACCCCAGAGATTGGGCGTCAATAACGATGAAGGCTGGATTCGGTCCGCACTTGGGGCACTGGGCGGTCTCGGGGGGGATGTACAGCGCCTTGATGTAGGCCGTCCCGACCTTCACCACATCCTGTCGACGGAGCGCAAAAGACAGCACGTCGGCCGAGAGGTGCCGCGTGGCCGCCGTATAGGTTGTGCGCCCGGAGATGATGAAGGATACGAGTTTATCCAGCAACCCTCTCGTATACAGCAGCCACCGCCGATCCTTATTCCTGCGCCGCATGGAGAAGAGCCCGTCCGCCTGGCCGTCGTACTCAACGATGCGCCCACACGACTCGGCGTCACAGGTCCAGCGACACACCCACACCTGTGAGCCGTCTAAAAAATCAAGAAGAGAAGTGAAAGGAGCTCGCGTATTCAAGGTCACCTTCTGCGTATCCACATCCATTAGAAGCTACACGGCGAGAACCATCGGAAACAATCTCCAAGCAGCAGAAAGGGACACGCAAGAGGGACAACAAGCGGCACTGACGAACAGCACGTACCTTCAATGGAGCCGCGGTGGGGTGATGGGTGGTCAAGAGCGCTGGCTCCTTCTCCACCTTCTGGCGAGACTGCAGCCGCTGGCCACAGCTACCACAAAACCGCTCGATAAGCGGCACGGAGGCGTCGCGGACAAAGCCGCGCTTGATAGCAGCTGACCAGAGCGTACCCAGAACGCCCACGTCGTCCTTCTTGCCGCCTGCAGCACCGGCCGCTCGAGGCGCGTACAACGTCTGCCAATCTGCCGTCCGCGTCCACACCTCACCCTGTTCCAGCTCCCCGGAGCATGGCAGCATATTACGCAGCCTCCTGGATGCAATGTTGGTTGCCTCCGCGTCCCGCGGGCCGCGGATGGTGTCTGTCGGCTCTTTCTCGATCCCCTCGTCCTCCTCCTCGTTGTTGACGACAGGAGGACGAGCCGGCACGGATGCGAGCTTGACGCGCCCCTCCAGTCGCGCCCTGACGGCGGCAGCCGACGACCCAAACCGGTCGTCGTTGAAGCCACCCGGCCCAATGAAGTCGCGCAGGGTGCGGACGTGCCCACATCTGCCCCGGAACCGGCGACAGCCCGGGGCGACGCACGACGCGACGTTGGCGCCACTTATCGTCACCACCGAGAACACAGACCGGTAGAGCACCGACCACAGCACCGAGGACCCGAAATGCTGAGCGACCGCAAAGTTGGAAGCGTCGACTCGAAGCCGCATGCGGGATCGAAAGGTAGAAATGTCGACGCCCGAGCACGCCAGCGCCTTTGCCATCCCAGAAGTGTGGGCACAGGATGTGCTCCGCGACGACGCCGACAGAAAGAGCGCGTTCTGGGTGCCTTGGAGACACGAGCAAAGAAGACCGTCACGGCAGGAGACCCACAGGATTGCGACGTCGCGCTTGCCCACGCCTGACCGCAGCAGGACCGCCCGCGACCGCGACTTGACATCACCCACCACGTGAGATGTCACAGGTGAGCTCTGCTTACCAATCGGCTGTGAAGAGGCTTGACCACAGGAGCGCTGGATGGCGGCCACGAGCGCATCGTTGACAAAATCCTCGACCAACACGCGGTCACGTGGCACGCGGAGGCGCGGGGGAAGGGGACCTTGACCACCGCCGTGTTCTCCCATGTCTTGACTGCCCGCCTGCTCGACCACGACATTGTTGGGATCGGCTCCGGAAGGTTGGCCACCGCGCTTCCTGTGAGCCACGACGTACCGCCTGGAGACGCGCACAGTAGATGACGACGGCGCACCCCCCGCGCGTGCGCGCTGTACAGCGGCGCTCCATGCACTCCCCACAAGCCACCCAGTACTTCCAGCAGCGCGTCCGTGCACGACACTGCCTAGACCACTAGCAGCGGGCAAGGCCGCGACGCGTGCCGCGATAGCCTCCGCCTGGCGACGCGTGCCAGCGAAAGGAAACTCAATGGTCCGAGAGAAGTTGGGGAGTGGCTCTCGCTCCTCCATGACGATGAGAAGAGGGTGGCGCCGGTGTACTCATTGAAATCACAACGGCGCCACGCAGAGTCGACGGGCGCCTGGCACCGCCGCAGCGGCGGGCGCCAAAACGCCACCGAAGCGCTCCAAAAACGCCGCGCTGCGCGTGCGGACGGTGCGCAGACCACAGAAGAAGCCAGTCCCGTCGCCCACCGCCTGCAATGAAGCCCGGAGAGGCCGCGGATCGACCCGCGGCCAGCGAACGCGCCGCCGCGGCGGGCGCCAAAACGCCACCGAAGCGCTCCAAAAGCGCCGCGCCGCGCGTGCGGACGGTGCGCAGACCACAGGAGGAGCCAGTCCCGTCGCCGACGCCCTGAAAGCAAGCCCAGAGAGGCCGCGGATCGACCCGCGGCCGGCGACCGCGCCGCCGCGGCGGGCGCCAAAACGCCGCTCAAAAGCTCAAAAATCGCCGCACTGCACGTGGCCACGGAGCCCAGACCACCGGCGAAGCCAGAACCGTCGCCGGCCGCCCGAAGAGGAGCCCGGGGAGGCCACCGATCGATCCGCGGCTGGAGCCCGCGCCGCCGCGGCGGGCGCCAAAACGCCGCCCAGACGCTCAAAGAACGCCGCGCTGCTCGCGGAGATAGAACCCGGAGCCCCCATGCACGGGTGGGCCCCTCCCGCGGCCACACGGCGGCCGGGGGGAGGCGACAGCGCCGCGGCGGTGGAAACGTAGCACCAACTGCAGGTGGTCGCTGGCGCCGGGGAAAGAAAGCAACGGAGCCGCCGATTGAAAAGATGTAGACGTGGGGTGGTGGGGCAAGTAATAGGAAAGAGGGGAGGACGCGTGGAGCGAGGGAGACGCCGCAATAGTGGGCGGGGCGACGATGATGAACCGGCCACTGCGGGCGGCAGGGAGGGGTGCGTCGTGGCGGGCTCGACGATGGTGGCTGATGTCTGGGGCCCGGGCCCGACCGCGGTGGCTAGCGTCCGTGTCAGAAAGCGACTGACATGTCTGTGTCTGGTCAGACAGGCCTGGATAGCCGTTGGCAGGGGCCCTGTCTGGCGGGGCTGTGAGCGAGTCAGATGATGTGTCGGACGCTTCTGATTGGTCTAGAACGCTCTCACATGCCGATCTCACAAAGAAAATCAATGAAAGCTGATGCGCCCGATTCCTTCACGCGGCATTGAGGCAACGGTCAGAGTCCGACGCTAACCGCACGGGCGGGACAAAGACAGGCGTTTCCTGTTGAAACGTCCTGCTCGTCACCGCTGTAAGCCGCTTCTGCGGCGAAAGCAAAATCAAGGGACCAGGTGTTTGCAGGGGTTCGAACCGCCAATTCCCCAACGCGGCCCGAAGATCACGCCTACCGAGAGAAGCGGCCTTAGTTCCCACTCGGCCACCAGTGCGACTTTCTCGCGCTTTGGTGACCGCCGGTTTCTTTCAAATTTGTACTCGTCCGATTTTGAGTGAAAGTTTTGCGATTTCACATTTTCTGTTCTTGCGCTTGTGATGCTTTGATTTGTGTGCGCATTGCTTTGATCCTTGATGCTTTGATCTGGTGAGCGTTTTGATTTAGAGAGTGCGCGGGCGTGTGCGCGTGGCGGGCTTGAGTGCTCCACCTTGGACTACTTGAGGAGTGCCTTTGATCGGGAGAGGGGCGCTTGGGAGAGACAACCAACAAAGCACCTTCGCACACACGCACTAGCCCAAGCCACCTAACCACTTACCCGTGGTCCCCCATCCCCTGTACCATCTGCGTTTCAACATTTCTCAACCGGGTGCGCGCAGGACAACCAGCATCGGAGCCGGGGGTTCTGGTGCGGGGGAGATGGTGGCGGCACTCTACTGCGTGGGGCTGTGCGGACGAGCCGCGGAGACGGCGGGCAAGACCCAACGCCAAGATGGCTTGTGGTGAGTCGCCGTGCGTCCAAGGCACAAGTCCACGGAGGGTGGAGGAGGCGACGCGCCCGGAGCGCCGCCATGCGCACAGGTCCAAGGACCAGGCGCCCCCGTCACTGAGAATGCCGGCCGGGAAACAGGACGGACGGGGCGCGCGGCGCACCGTCCGGGGCTTGCGGCTACACTCAGGTCTTCGACCGCAAGGCCGAGCGCGGACATGCGCACGGCGAGGTGTCGACGCCACCGCAACTGTGCGTAGCGGCGGGCGCTGCTGATGGAGGCGACGGGGCAAGCACCCCGGCCCCGGCGGCGAAAAGACGGGCGCTCGACAACGGTCGAGCTCCCGCGGGGGAGGAAGCCGGGACCGCGGACCGGCGGAAACGGCGAGGCCTACTCATTCCACGGGATGTAGTTCTTCATAATGCCGTCACAAGGGTGACGACGCCGCGGAAGATGCGTGGCCTGCTTGGATCGGGCACGGAAGAGCGGTGGCGGGCACAGCAGCGGGAGACGCTCTGCGGGCTGGCCATGCGTGAGCAAGCGACGCCCAAACGGTTACCCAGGGCGATCCTACGTAGGCCGCGTCAGGGCGGCACCGATGGACAAGGAGCGCCGGCGCAACTGACGTCGCGTCCGGCCTTCTTGTCCCGCAAGGAGCTGCGGGAGATGCGCTGCGGGCTGGGGACCCCTGGTGGGGCGGACGTGCGAGACACGTCGGATGGGACCTGACGGAGTTCTACGGCATGAGCGCAACAGCTGCCGCGGTTGGCTCGTGACCCGCTACGAGCGGGCACGGCGGAGCGGACGCCGAGAGCAGCAGCGGGAGAAGCCCTGCGGGCTGGGCGCCCCTCCTGGGTCTGAAGCGGCCAAGGCGTTGGTTGGCGCCTGAAGGTGTTCCACAGCGCTCGCGGCCAATTGGCGCTGCGGTCAAGCCGCGGGGAACGAGGGAGGGGGACCAACCCTCCTCGCGACAAGGATGCGGCGGCGGTGCTGCGGATCTCTGCGTCCGGGAGGCGCTCGGGCACAGAGGCGGAGGTTCAGCCGAGGAGCCCTGCGTCAGCGACGCGGAAGGGCGAAAAGGCGGCGACGGAATAGCCGCGGTGCTGAGCGGAGGGGATCCTCTCAGACGGAAACTCGGCGGTGAAGCCGATGCGCTCAGGTGGGGTTGATCCACCTGGTCGGCAAGTACGCGGCTGCGGAGTCTCTGCAACTGAGGTGGCTGTGGCAGCAACTACGGGGCCGATGATGGGCGGCACTCAGTAACCCAGTGGAACTGTGATTCAGGGCGGGGGCAGTTCCCAGAAGCGTCGTTGAACAGTGTCAGGGTCATGCTGGTTTCCTACTGTGTCTCTAGATTGCAAAGATGCCCTTCCTATAGATAGCGTGGACAATGCGAAGCCCGGTCGAACACGGCACAATACAGCCTATTCAGACATACTGGGAGAAACTTGAAACCAGCCGGGGTCAGTCCCCAGGTAGCGCGGTACGTTGTTGCGACTATGCATGAAGTCATCACTGACGCTGGTATCGTACGTAACTGAGTGAGGAGAGAGTTGTGGCTTCCGAAAGAAAATGTGTCCAGTAGAAGCGCCAAGCACTCTTCCGCAAAGGCGATAGGGATCGTACAACATACAAGCATCTTGCGTTCATGTTGTTCACGCGGCTACGTCTCTCGAGATGACGGACACAGATCGTAGAGAACCAACGGGCGTAGTGCGTCTGCCGGAGTACCTTAGAGTGCGCTACAAGCTGTCGCTGGTCATTCAGGGATGATCATGGATGACAAACGGCGCCCGAATGTCAGCTGTTGGGCACTTCTTTCCAATAACACTGTGCCGCGTGGCAGTCGCTACGCGTGGCGTATTGTCCTTGATGAATGAAGTTTCGCACACTCTTTTGTGACGAGCGCGGTGTGCAAAGACCTGTCTCAGTAGAATGATCCTCCCTCGTCGAGCACTATCCATCTCACCGATCGTAGCACCTGAGAGAGACAGTCTGGGAGTATGCAGCTTTTGTATGGATGAAGAGGGTATGGACGACTTCAAAGTTCACCGATGGGACGAGAAGGTGTGTGTAGTTGCGTGACCCCAGACGCAGAGGTGACTCAGTCATGTCAGGAAATATCAGGCGGGGCAAGGCTCGCGTGGAGGGCGTCGTGGGACTGTTTTCGGCGAGACTCAACTGTAAATGGCGGTTGACGATATTGCGTGTTCACTGCAAGCTTCCTCCTATGCGCTCATGCAGTGTCATACATTGCTGAGTGCTGGGCAAGGAGCAGCATCAGGAGTAATCCGGTGGCACTGGATGAGGGACGCAGTAAGGCAGGTTGTTAGCCAGGCTTGCATGTCACGAGACAAGCATTCGAGATTGTCACCGTGCTATTCTCTTGCTGCAACCAGCCTATGGTTCTCGTCATTCTGTCGCTGTCGTCCTTGTCCTGCAAGACGAGATTACGTAGGTCGATGAGCTCTCAACAGAGCTCGACGTGATCTCCCAGAAGGAGATCGCCGATCTTCTTTTCCTGCCCCACACATTGGACGAACATTCACTCTACTGCTTCCACAGCGGCGCCTTCATCGGTGCTCGCTTCCAATGGCCAGGTTTGCGACCGAATCTGTTGGCTTGCAATTGCAGTAATGATTTGGTTGGGTGCGGCGGCAAATAGTATAGAAGACTGTGCGTGTCCGATCCATTGCGTTCCTGCAGTGCCGTCGCTCCGCGTGCTGCTTCCGGAAGGTTCCGGAGTTGTGTTGCTGAGAAGCAGGCAGGAAAAGCGTGCCTTGCCATGAACGCTAGTACGGAATGGATCCTTCCTCTGTTCTCCCTTGCTGTCAGTCCATGGGCCATACGAGGGGCATGCGCGTGCACCGACCCACCAAGACGTGCTTGTCTCGATGAAATGCTGTCCAGGCCCTGTGCTCGTACGGGATAAGTCTGACGACACGGGTCTCCGTAGTCCCCTGCCTTGAAAGAGCACAATTCAAATTCTGCTTAATAATTGTGTATTTTAAAACATGCCGCCTCATGCGGCCTGGCGGCCTTCAGGCCCCTCCCGTCATGCGAGTTGTGCGCGCAGCGTGCAACATCACTGGCCCGCTACGCCACGACACAGTGCAAGTTGAGCGCCGTGCCGCGCCGACGCCGTCGCCTCCCCGCCGCGCCAAGCCCCTCGCCGCAGATGCGCGCTGCATCCCGCCGCGCCCCGTCGCAGCGGCGCGCGCGCAACCTTCCCATGCGGGCCGTCGTGTAGAACACCTCTTGTGTCGAGTATTCCCTTTGCGCGCACCCGCGGCGGCACCATGTCGATCCGCCGTCCCCGAGGTACGTCGGCTTGATTCGTGTGTCTTGCACGCAGCTTTCGCGCCCTATTTTAACAGCGATTTCTTATTTTTGCTGTTACGGGCGTGTTTTGTGCGCCGAACCCCCTGCCCGACTTGTTTCTTTTGCCGTCGCGCCGCAGCCGCCCCCGTCTGTTGGTCGCGGCGCCGCTGGGTGGGCACGGGGTGCGCCGCACCTAGCCAGTCGTGGGGAGACGTGGCCCGCCCTGCCACCGCCCCCGACCGCGCACCGCCCATGATCCTTTACAACTTTCGGAGCCGTCGCTAATCGACCAACCCGCTACCCCGACCCCCGGCTGGTTGCCGTTTCTCGCCCACTTGGCGCCATTGGACGCCACCTTTGTTGCCGACCGCGACTTGGACTCGCGCCGCGCCTATTGACTTCATCGCCCATCGGGCGCCTCCATCGCATGCCCGCCCTTCCCCCCTCCCCTTGCTTCATACCCCCCTCTCAATACCCCCCTCTCAATCCCCCCCCCTCCCCGCCCTGCCTGTGCACTGCAATTTCTCCTCGTCCCTCCCCTTGACGCCGTAACC
>ENA-ORXR01001974-ORXR01001974.1-marine-metagenome-genome-assembly--contig:-NODE-1974-length-20390-cov-21.136317_pt1 | contig 20390 bp, 17 predicted proteins | sample MGYA00237866_ERZ511479 | MGnify/ENA metagenome assembly ERZ511479 | reverse complement strand
AGATGGAGAAGGTTGTTTGAAACTCGCTGATATTTATATGAAATTTGCTTGAATGTCGTGTAATATTTGGAGAATTTAATTGTATAGTGTATTTTTATGGGGATAATAGCTTCAGAGGAATTTTCTGCGTGTTTTTACTTTTTACAAATTTATCTTTGGGGTGTTTTACATAAGTGAGTTTGTCTTGTGATAATACGTCCATATTCAGAGGTAAAAGTCAGCTATTTTGAGTCTACAAGAAATTTTTAAGAACTGAATTAAACATGATTGTAAAAGTTGAAAAATTTAAAGGGATAGACGTTGGGGAAGTTGAATTAGATGATATTACAGTATTCGTAGGCTCGAATAATGCTGGCAAAAGTAGTTTTATTCAAGCAATTCAATTTGCTGTATCGGGATGCCAAACGCTAGATTTAAAATCAGTCCCTTGGAGAAATCAAAACTCCGAAAGAACAACATCTTTAAATTCAGAAGAGTTCCTGTATACCCCTACAAGAAACATTGAAACTCTGTATCATAATGAAAGAATGACGGAAAGAACTGGAGCAATTTCAGTTTCTTTTTCAGCTAATGGAGATAGGTCAAAAATCACATTTGGGAAAGGTAGAAATAAAGGGATAGCAACTAAACTGTATCATAGAGCCATAGGAGACCAACTTTGTAGTATACAGCAGCCGTTTTGTGTTTATGTGCCTGGAATTGCTGGCATTCCAATCGAAGAAGTTTATGAACCCGAAATAAAAGTAAGAAAATCTGCGGTTAGAGGCGATAGTAATAATTTCTTAAGAAATATTCTTTTACGGATAAAAAGAGATACAGACAACTCTAAATGGGATAATCTAATAAACTCCCTAAATAGTATTTATAATGGATTAGCTCTTAATGTAGATTATGATGAAATTCTTTCTGAATTTATTACCTGTAAAATAGAATTCGATGGACACCCACTTCCTCTCGATTCTATAGGAACAGGTGTATTACAAACCATGCAAATTTTTGCATATATGGAATATTTTAACCCCAAAATACTATTACTCGATGAACCTGATAGTCATTTACATCCAACAAAGCAAAGGCTCTTAGCAGAAGAAATCCAAAGAAGGTCTATTGAAAATACAGATATGAAAGTTGTTTTTTCTACTCACTCAATGCAACTTCTTAGGTCACTAAATCAAGCAAAAACCTATCATTTTATAAATGGAAAACCGACAATCACAGATGATGAAAGTTCTGTTTTACTAGACATAGGAGCTTTAGATGCAGATTATCTGTTTTCAAAACCACATCTTAAATATGCAATAATAACAGAAGATAAGGTTGATGATGTCAAGGACAAAAAAAATTATTTAAAGTTTTTTCTTCAGGCTCACGGATTAAATGAAAACGAATTTGTGTTGCATTCATACAACGGATGTAAGAATATGCATACAGCTGGTGTTTTACAAGGATTAATTCAAAAACATATTCCTACTGCACAAGTAATAGTTCATATTGATAGAGACCAAAAATGGGATGAACAAGACCCTGATTTTCAAATTATGAAAAGCAAAGCCCTGACGCATAACGTCAAATTATTTATTACAGATTACAGTGAAATCGAAAATTACTTCTGTCAACCTGATCACATTGAAAGTCTCTACCAAATTGGAATTGACGAAGCGAGAAAAATTTATAATGAATCAATTCAAGAGCATAAAACCGAAACAGAAAGGAAAGTAAAAGACTTTATTTTAAACGAAAGACTGTCTCTAATTACAGATGAAAGAAAGAGACTTAATAGTACCGAACTTGATAGGTTAGTAAATGAGGCAACTTCATATCATTTGGAGAAAATTACTCCCGGAAAAGAAATTCTTGGAAAAATAAGAAATAAGTTACAAACAGAATATGGAGTGCATGAACTGATTAGAATAGTAACTGAACCAACAAATGGAATTAAATCCAATAACTTCGAAAAATTAATTGAATAACTCTCACTCCACCTTAGCCCCCTGCAAAATCCAACACCGAATCTTATCCCTCTCCTCCGGCGTGATACCGGTCTTATTATTCTGCGGCATATCCTTCGTGATGACGACCCGTTGCATGATCTTGTCCGTCAATTTTACGATGTCTTGCGGGGTATCATAGACGACGCCATTGGGTGGGGCAGTCCACACATCATCCGTCGGACTGGAGGAATGACAGCTCACACATCGCTCCTGAATAATCGGATAAATCTCCGTAAAAACCACCTCATCGCACTCGCCGCCAACGGGTTCGGGGGCGGTGACAAATATGGTCGCAAACAAAATAAGCACCGCAATCGGAATCACCCAAACCGATTCTTGATGCTTTTCTTTCAGGTTGAGATAATGCTTCACGGCAGCACTTCCGAGCGACAACATCGCCAAAATCAACCACGGATATTCATGGCTGAACGTACTCGGAAAGTGGTTGCTAATCATCACAAACAGCACGGGCAGCGTAAAATAATTATTGTGATAAGAGCGCAATCCGGCAAAATTTCCGAGTGCCGGGTCGAGGTATGTCCCTTCTTTTGTGGCTTTCACCATCGCTTTTTGGGCAGGGATGATGACGAAAAAAACATTGCCCGCCATCAGCGTACCAATCAGCGCACCAAAATGAATAAAAGCAGCCCGCGCATTAAACACCTCCGTATAGAAATAAGCAAAACCAATCAAAATACAAAACAAAGTGATGCCAAACCACAACGGTTTTTTGAGCAAAGGCGTCAGACTCAACAAATGATAAATCGCATAACCCACCGCCAGCGACCCCACGCCAATCAGCACTGACAACCAAGCACTTATCTCCACGCCGGTCTTCATCAACATCGCCTCGGCATTAAAATAATACACCACAAACAACAACCCAAAACCCGTCAGCCAAGTAAAATACGCTTCATATTTGAACCAATGCACGCCCTTCGGCATCACCTTTGGCGCGACCTGATATTTCTCCACAAACCAAAATCCGCCGCCATGTAACATCCACATATCGCCTTTCAATTCGGGACGTTTTTTGTTTTTGTGTAGGCTATTTTCCATGAAAACGAAGAAAAAAGAAGTTCCAATCCAAGCAATCCCAAAGGTAATGTGCAGCCACCGCACCACAATATTCATCCACTCCTGCCAATGCCCCAAATAGATACTATCCCGCCAATAAAAATAAGCCGCACCCGCCAACATCAGAAAGCACAACACAATCCCCGTATAAATCAACTCATTGGAATTGACCAATTTTTCGAGCATCATTTCCTGTGTTGCTTTGCTGCCTTGTTCGTCTTTCGCCACCTGTTTTTTGAGTCGCTGTATGCGGTGACTGATATGCGCGAAAAGGATTAACAGAAAAATTATAACTATAAAAACTATTGCCATGAAACTTGAAAAATTTAAAATATAAAGGACTTGTACCGACGACTTTAGCCGTCGCGCGGAGCGGAACTACTTGACGGCTAAAGTCGTCAGTACAGGCATTTTCTCCCGAAGGGAGTAGGCGCAATACGCTCATTTTCAAAAGCAAACCGCCCATTAACGATAGTAGCGTTGACCACGCCAAATAATCGGTGATTCAGATAAGGCGTTGCTTTATGACGGTGTTCAATATTGGCTTCTTTTACGTCAAAAGTCGCTTCCGGTTGCCAAATCGTGAGGTCGGCGTTATGACCAGCTTTTATCGTACCAATTTTATCTTGCAAACCTAAAAACTGTGCAGGTTTTGAAGTCAGCAAAGGTATAAAATCTTCCAAACTCATCTCGTCTTTCAATGCCGTCCAACTCGCCGACAACAAAAATTGCAAACCTGCAATTCCTCCCCATGCCTTAGCAAAATTTCCACTGTCGATTTCCTTAATTTCGGGTGGGGCAGGGGAGTGGTCGCTGGCAATAAAATCAATAATTCCGTCTTTCAGGGCTTGGCGCAAATGCTGCCCGTTGCTCTTTCCGCGAATGGGTGGCGCACACTTAAACAAGGTATTTCCGTCAGGAATATTTTCAGCACCAAAAAAGAAATAATGCGGACAAGTCTCCACCGTAAAAAGACCTGTACCGACGACTTTAGCCGTCGCAGAGTTTCCCACTCGACGGCTAAAGTCGTCGGTACGGGCTGCAATCCAATCAATCATTTCATCGGACGCCAAATGTACGATATGCGCCTTACACTTATTTTTTTCTGCCAAATGAATAAACGCTTTTATCGCTTCATTTTCCCATGCTTTGGGTCTTGATTTCAAGTAGGCAGCATAGCTTCGCGGATTGGCGGATAGCTCATCGGGCGCAGGTAAAGTATCCAATTCACAATGCGCCAATACAGGCACACCCAAATGCGCTATTCCTGCCATTAATTCATCTAAATCAGCTAATGAAATATTAGGAAATTCATCAATACCCGAATGCGATAAAAACACTTTCACGCCCAAACAACCCTCTGAAATGAGCGATTTTACCGCCTCCACAGAAGCCTCTGTAGCTCCTGCCCAAAAGCCGCAATTGGCGTATAATTTCCCCTCACAAGCGGCTACTTTTTTTCGGAAAGCTGCTACGTTCGTCACTACCGGACTTGAGTTGAGTGGCATATCCACCACCGTCGTGATACCGCCTCTGACGGCTGCTTTGGTCGCTGTCTCGAAGCCTTCCCAATCGGTGCGTCCGGGTTCGTTGATGTGTACGTGGGCATCTATCGCGCCGGGCATGATGACCTTGCCGGAGAAGTCTTGTGCAGTTGGTAATTTTTGTCCGATGTGGACGGACTTTATTTTATCGCCTTCGATGGAGATTGTTGCTGGTTGCAATTTCTCTTCTATAAATACACGGTTGCTATAAAGAATGAGTGAATGAGTGAATTTTGAATGAGTGAATAATTTCAATGAATGAATGATTTAATGAGTAAATACGTAAATCGTTATTTTGAGGCTGCGCTATTTCTGGCTTTCGATAATATTCTTATTATTTCATCTATTTCTTTCAGCAAAAACTCAAGTTAGGCTTCATCAACTTTTATTCCTTTGGCTTCAATTATTTCTAACCAATATTGTGATTCATCGGCTTCTTCGACAGCGATACTTATCTTTGCAAAAAACTCTTTTTTAGACCTTGCGCGACAAGCCGCCCTGTGATTTGCACCTGTGGATGTAGAGGACTTAATTAGCTGAAAATTAATAACTCGCGTCACTGAATTAACCGGAAGTTGTTCACAAAAATCAAGCACCCTGACCACCCATTGTTTAATTCTTTTTCTTAGTTGTTCGATAAATTCTTGTTTTTCTTGTTCGCTTCTCATAACATTTGGCTTTATATAATTTTATGACAAAAAAGTAGAAATTCACTCATTCAAAATTCACTCATTCACTCATTGAAATATTCACTCATTCACTCATTGAAATATTCACTCATTCACTCATTCAAAATTCACTCATTCACTCATTGAAATATTCACTCATTCAAAATTCACTCATTCACTCATTGTAAAGACTAACTAAAACCTTCTCCGCCGTCATAGGCGCAGCATACGTAATTTTCGCATCCGCATTAAAGGCTAATATCGCATTACACAGCGAAAAATACGCGCCAATCCCGTACATCAAAGGCGGTTCGCCGACGGCTTTTGACTTTAAAATTGCCAATTCGCTGCCTTCCGTTTCGAGGAAATGTATGGCGACTTCCTTTGGCGCAGAATAAATATCAGGAATTTTATAATTCGCTAAATTAGAGGACTTTAAGACGCCTTTTTCATCATAAATCAACTCTTCCATCGTCATCCAACCCATACCTTGTACCAAGCCGCCTTCGATTTGTCCCAAGTCCACGGCGCGATTCATACTCGTACCAAAATCATGTACAATTTGCACCGAATCAAACTCGTAATTGCCGCGAATACAATCCACCGTACTCTGCAAAATCGCCGTTCCATACACATGATACGCAAAGGGATGACCTTTGGATGTCTTGGTGTCAAATTTAATTCTTGGGGTGGCGTAATGTCCTTTCGCGCTTAGATTAATACGTTTTTGAAATGCTAATTGAATGAGGGCTGACCATTCGATATTGTGCTGATTGTCAGTAGAATGTATTTTATTTTCTTCAAAAATAATCGACTGCGTATTTTCGATTTCCCAATAATCGACTAAGAAATTTTTCAGTCTGTCGATGATTTGATTACAGGCATCTTGCAGGGCTTTTCCGTTCAAATCGGCTGTTGCGCTGGCTGCGGAAGGCGAGGTATTGGCGACCCGCGTGGTGTTGGTCGTTTCCAATTTAATTTGCGCCTCCTCAATCCCGAAACTACCCGCCGCAACCTGTATCATTTTCGAACTCACGCCCTGCCCCATCTCAATCGCGCCCGTACTCACGCCCACACTCGCATCGCTATACACATGTACGAGTGCGCGCGCGTTGTTCATCATGGTATTGGTGAATGAAATGCCAAAGCAAACGGGCATCAAAGCAAGTCCTTTTTTTATATATTTATTTTTGGAATTAAATTGCTCCACTTCGGCTTGAAGCTGCTCAAAATCGTATCGTTTTTTCGCTTGCGACCAACAATTTCGCGCCTCACAATCCTCCGTTTTTTGACCATAAGAAAACTCCGAGCCTTCATCCAACAAATTCGCTTCTTGTATAATGTGTGGTGCGATACCAAGTTGTCGCGCCGCATCGTGCATCGCCGCTTCTATGACAAACATCCCTTGCGGACCGCCGAACCCGCGAAAGGCGGTATTGGGCGGTAAATTGGTACGACACGAAAAAGCATCCGTTTTTACATTCGGTACAAAATAGCTGTTGGTGGCATGAAAAAGTGTACGGTCGAGAATCGCGGGCGAGAGGTCGGCAGCCGCACCGCCGTTCTGAAAGTATTGACCTTCAAAGGCTAATATCTTATAATTTTCGTCCAAGCCTATTTTGTAGCGACTTTTGTAAGGATTTCTTTTGCCTGTCATTTGGAGGTCTTCGCCGCGCTCCAAGATGTATTTTACGGGGCGATTGGTGAGATACGTGCCGAGTGCGACCATCGCCGCCCACGGGGAGGCTTGGTCCTCTTTACCGCCAAAACCGCCGCCGATACGGTTGACATCGACCTCAATTTGATTCATCGAAACGCCCAAAACCCGCGCCACAGTGCGTTGTACCGCAGTCGGTCCTTGCGTCGAACTGTAAATTTTTATGCTCTTATCTCCATTGGGAATCGCATACGCGCCCTGCGGTTCGAGATAGACGTGCTCTTGTCCACCCGACTCGGCTGTGCCTTCAAAAATATGGGTGCATTTGGCAAAAGCCGACTTGGTATCGCCCAACTCAAAAGTCTTGGGTGCGCTCAAAAAATGCTCGCGTTTGTATGCTACTATCGGGTCGGTAATGACTTCTTTTTCAGTGATTTTCACCTCGATTGCTTGACAGGCTTTGTGGGCTGCAACTTCAGTTTCCGCGATAATCAACAAAACGGGCATTCCGATAAAATGCACTTCATTTTCCGCCAAAAGTGGTTCGTCAGGGATGATACCGCCGATTTGATTTTCGCCCGGAATGTCTTTATACGAAATGATACGCACGACGCCGGGCATCGCCATTGCCTTCGACGTATCAATCTCCTCAATCAATCCATGTGCGATTTTTGAATAATAGACTTTCGCATATAATGTCCCCGCGAGTTCGGGCAAATCATCCAGATATTGTGTTTTGCCTGTTACGTGCAAAGGCGCGTCTATGTTGAATGATTTCTTTTTTATCTTTTTTATTTTGTTAATAACCATATTTTTTTATAATGCAATCGTATAGCCGCGTAGCGGCGGCACTCTTTGTAACAACCGATGTACTAACCATCCTGCAAAGGCGCGTAGCGTCGGCACTATTAGACACCGATATTGAGAGTGCCGACGCTACGCGCCTAAGAAAAGATGAGTTGGTTCATCGGTTACAAATGGTGACGGTGCTAACGCACCTTATACAATCATTTCTTCTAAAACCAATGCGTCCTCTTTCATCGCCAAAAATTGAGCGATAAAAAGCTGCCTTGCCAAAAGTCGCTTATATTCCGCAGAACCTCGCGCATCGCTTATCGGGGAAATTTCTTCATTTAACAAAACAATCGCTTCACGAATATTGGTTTCGTTAATGGTTTTTCCTTGTAGAAATGCGGCGGTTTTGTGTAGGTAAGTTGGAATGGGTCCTACGCCGCCGACGGCTAAATGTGCCGTTTGAATGAGGTCGTTTTTTAGGTCAAATTTAGACGCTAAATTGACGCTGGCAATGTCAAAATATTTTCTTTGGCTGACTTTTTCAAAGTGAAATTTAGAGGAATTGTCAGGGATGTTGAATTGAATTTGTTCGAGTATTTCGCCTTCCTGTAAATCAATTTTTTTATACCCTTTATAAAATTCTTTCAACGGTAAACGCCTTCTTTTGCTCTTTTTTTCTAATATAATCTGACTATCCAATGCCAATAAAAGAATCGTGAAATCGCCAATCGGAGACGCATTGACGAGGTTGCCGCCGATGGTTGCCATATTGCGAATTTGGGTAGAAGAAAGTAGCTTAAAAATATAATCGGAATCGGGTAATGCACGGCTGAATACTTCCGAGCGGTACAAATCGCCCATCGTGAGCGAAGCACCAAAAGTACATACGCCGTCCGCGATTTTGATTTGATTCATCGAAGGTCGGTCATAGACGGGCAGGGCTTGGGTTTCGTACATATCGTGGGGGCGTTGGACGTATAAATCGGTGCCGCCGCCGAGTTTTACGCTGCCTTTATATTGTCCGTTGGTGGGCTGAATAGTGGCTAATCGCTTGGGAATATCAGCGAAATATGCAGGGATATATTTGTGGGCAATCAATGCAGAAATGCTTAGTTTTGGCAGGTCGGTTTTTACTTGTGTGATGATGAGTTCGGCTGCCCGTTCGATGCCTTTATAGCCTGTACAACGGCAAATATTCCCATCTATCGCCGCTATAATTCCTTGTGTATCAATTGTTTCATTAGAAATTAAATATCCGGTCAGCGACACCACAAATCCGGGCGTACAAAAACCGCATTGCGTTCCATAGCCTTCAACCATCGCCTTTTGAACAGGCGAAAGTTCGTCCATATTTAAGCCTTCAATCGTGACGACGTGCTTGCCTTGTACATTCACAAGCGGCGTGATGCAGGAGGTCATAGATTGGTAAAATATGCCATCCGCTTTCCGTTCGCCAATTAAGACAGAACATGCTCCACATTCGCCTTCTTTGCAGACCAATTTGCTGCCTGTGAGTCGTTTATTTTTGCGAATGAAATCTAAAAGCGCAGTTCCGGGCGGCGCATCTGTTTGAATCGTTTGATTATTTAAAAGAAATTTTATCATTAGGAATAATGAGTGAATCGTACCGACGACTTTAGCCGTCGCAGGAAATACTTGACGGCTGAAGTCGTCAGTACAGTGATTCCGTTAATATTCTGTTTTATCTATTTTGACTGCCCATAAATTAAAAACCGCTACACCTTCTTCTCTTGATAATTGTAGGGTGGCGATTTGGCGGTCTTTTATGGGTAAAGGAATTTCTTTATATATAAAATCATCGTCGAAACCAATAGCGGCGGCGTCCTCTCTGCTTGCGGCAAATAGGATGCGTTCCGGTCTTGCCCAATATATCGCGCCTAAGCACATCGGGCAAGGTTCACAGGAAGTGTAAACCGTGCAGCCTTCTAATTGAAAGGTATTCAAATTTTTACAAGCGTCTCTGATGGCGACGACTTCGGCGTGGGCGGTGGGGTCGTTGGTGGAGGTGACTTTGTTGTTGCCTTTGCCGACGATTTTACCGTTTTTATCGACGATGATGGCGCCGAATGGTCCGCCTTCGTCGGATTCCATGCCTTTTTTTGCCATCGCAATCGCCTGACTCATGAATTGTTTGTCTTTTTCCGTCATATTAATTCAAATTCCAAAAAACAAATTCCAAATTCCAATGTAAGTCTCTTTAGTATTTAGCTAAACAAAAATAAGGATAAAATTTGGGTTTTGGAAATTGTGGGAAGGCTTGAGCATAGTAACCACATTCTTATTTGGATAATTTGAGAATATGATGTATTTTTATGTTTGTAAATAGCTTCAAAGGGATTTTCTGCTTCTTTTCACTTTTTATAAATCTTTCTTTGGAGTATTTGGGTGGATAATAAAGAAAAAACAAATGGTTGAAGTAAATGAAATAAGAAAGAATTATGAGAGATTCGATGATACTCGAATCAGAAGTATTGCAAAAAATGATGTGAAAGGTTTAAGAGAAGAAGTAATTCCAATTTTAATTGAAGAAATAAAGAAACGAAATTTAGATGATGGCTTGATTGAATGGATAAATGCTGAAAGTAGAAAATTATCTAAAAGCGAACTTGGAACTTTAAAAAGAAAAGTAAAACAGAGTATTTGTGAGAGTTGCAAAGAAAATCGCCAACTAAAAGGGTATGAATTCACGACGACCATAGGAATGTTAATTGCTACAATTACTTCTGATTATAAATTGATACTTTGCGAAAAATGTGGGAGGGAACGAAGACGAGCTTCTGCATTTTGGACTGCTATTTTGGGTTGGTTTTCAGCGAGAGGACTTATTTTGACGCCTTTTGCTCTGATCAGTAAAATAAAAGCATCAATACAAGAAGATAAGCAAAGCGAACAAATTATCGAATCGTTTATCAAGACAAATATTGGAAAAATCACAATTGAGAAAGATAGCGAAGAAGTGATTCAAAAACTACTGAAAGAGTTTAACGGACTTGAAGATTTCGATAGCTTTGAGGAGGAAAAAGACACAGATTTAACGGATAAGAAAAGATATATCCGTTAAATCCATATCCTATCATATTTTACAATTTCCTAACCTACCTCGGCATCCGCGAAGAAGCCCCAAAATTAAGCTCCCAAAGTATCTTATCTGACCCATTCACATCAGCGTCAAGATTAAAATCACCTTGAAGTTGGTAAACATCAAAATTACCATTTTCATCTGCCCAGATAATTTTATCTACACCGGTATTGTCGTAACTTGGTGCATCGCTTTGGTCACCGTCGCCTGCGAGCATCACCCACGCGCCGGAAGGCAATTGCTTTTGACCGATACCTGTGCCGCCTCCGGTATAAGGGAAGACGAAAAAAATAATCTACCCGTCTGAATTGTTCTTTTTCTTATATGTTTCACTAAATCTTCCTTATCCCGAAAGCATTCGGGACGCGTCAAATTTAGCCAAACATATAAAAAAAATAACTTCTTCATTTGGGGTAGATTATTTTCTTCCTCTTCCCTAAGTATCGTTTTGACTGAAATCGAAGGTCACAGATTTGTTGTCAATATCTAAATTTTGTGCTGTCATAATGCCCATATGATTGCGGTGTTCGACCACAAAATGAGCCGTGCCATCCACATTTGCCAAAGCACATCTATCTGCAAATTGTATAGTACCATCTTTGAGTAAAAGGGCAGCAGTTCGTTCAATTTCGGTATTTCTCGCAATATCGGTACGCGCCGACACCAAGACCCAATCGACCACATCGGCACTATAATCTGCATCTGTCCAATTTGCGCCTTCCGTTCCCATATAATTCCAGGGGGCGAGGTGGTAGGGTTGCCCTGCGGGCGTGGGAGAGACGAGATTATTCACAGGTATTTGTCCGGGCAACAGACCGCGCTCCGTGTTGAGCGTCGTTCGCATTTCGCCGAGTGTTTCGTCATAAGCCCCTTCGAGCATGACTTTAAAATCACCTTTGGTATGTACACCGGACGATGTGCCGCAAAAATCTATTCCTGCATCCATCGCCACATTTTGTCCGCCCGACAAACTAATCACATCTGTAAAACCACTCGAATGAACATCGCTATCCATCGCGTCGTCGCCACTGTCAGTTATTGTAAAGGTGTATTATCGTCTTTCCATACTTTGCCGCTGACTGTTCCCGTAGCAAAATCATCTGCATTAGCAGTGTGATACATTCCCGCGAAAAAGCACAATCCTAAGACCATTCTACGTACAATTCTTTGATAATTCTTCTGTATTGTTTTTTCTTTCATAACATTTCTTTTTGATAAATAATGTTTCTTTTTTATTGATAATGAATATTTTATAAATAAATTATAAAATAATAAAATCAGCTTTCTTGTGAATATTACAAGATAAGCAAATTTGAAACACGATGTTGGCTATGAATTTCAAAAGGATGTTAATTGTCCTGTAAATGACGCTAAAAATAATGAGTGAGTGAATGAATTTCGAATGAATGAATTGGAAAATTGTAGTTTATTGGCGCAACAATATTTTCATAGACGAGTCAGTTTTTTTTATGTTTCAAACAAATTATCCATTGTCAAAAACTTGGCGATAATGCTGCCACTATATTGATTTTCGAGTACGCCGAAGGTAGAAATAAAGACCCAGAATAGTTGTTTTTTTGTTTTGCTTGTGTTGCGAAATATGCTCATTTTTTCGCGCAATTTTGCAGCATAATCCTTCGTGATTGTATAGGGTTCATTATAAAATTTGACCTCAAAAAGATTGATTACATGGTCGTTGCGGTCAATTAAGAGGTCGATTTGTGCTCCTTTTTCCGCTGCTGTTCCTTTTTTGTAAAATGAGCCGGAAAGTGAATAAATGCCCGAAATACCAATGGCTTTTTTGATTTGTGCAATGTGCTTGAGACAGATATTTTCAAAGGCATAACCACTCCACGTTTTGTACAATTGAGTTTGGCTCAAAAGATTCCAAATATCATCGCCTTCGTATTCTTTCCCCTCAATAAAATTCAGATAAAATAGTGAATATTCATCGGTAAGCCGATATAGCTTTTCTTTTTTCTTTTTCCTAAACGGACGAAATGCCATAATAAATCCTGACGACAACAATTCGTCCAAAACTCGAGAAACGAGACTGCCGGAGGGTAGCTTTGCAGTGCTAATAATTTGCTGCCGCGTCAAGCCCTGCCGCTTACTTGCCAATGCTTTGATAACGGCAATGTGATTGTCAGCCTGATTGAACAACGAAACATAAAGCCGCGAAAATTCATCTGTGAGCAAACCCGTTGGAGAAAAACAAATTCGGTTGATGTTTTGGGCTGCACTGTCACCACGTCTGATTTCCTTCAAATAATGTGGAATGCCCCCCATCGCCATATAGATTTGAATGAGTTGGTAATGGTCAAAACGAATATTATTATGGAGTAAATATTGCTTAGTTTCACTCAATGTAAAAGCTTGTAAGTGAATACGTTTGGTGATTCTATTGTGCAGACCTCCACGATGATTGACGACTTTCTGAATCATCCATGAAGCCGCCGACCCACAAATAACCACGACAATATTTTGATTGACTGCCCAACTATTCCAAAACCAACTCAAGCCTTTTAAAAAGCCCGACCTATGCGTAGCCAGCCAGGGCAATTCATCCAAAAATACTACGATTTTTTCTTTGGTCAATTTTTTGGTCAGCAATTTAGTAAGCAAATAAAAGGCATCCAACCAATCTTTAGGGGTTGCCATTGGAAAACTATTATTCGAATATTCGTTGAGTTGAATGACAAAATTTCGGAGTTGCTCTTTGCGTGTAGCGTGTTGAATCCCGGTGGCTTCAAAAGCAATATGATTTTGATAAGTTGTCTTTACCAAGAAAGTTTTGCCGACCCTTCGCCTACCTATCACCGATACCATTTCTGCTCTGTTCGACGACAGGGCTTCTTCCAAAATTTCTATCTCATTTTTCCTTCCAAATAATTCATCAGCCATTACATTTTAATTTTATTAATGGTAAAATTTAGGTAAATTTACATAGATTTTACGAATAATAAAAGTCGATTGCTGGTAAAATGTATCTTTTTTGAGATACATTTTACCACAGATAATTTTATTGAATGTATTTTTATCTGATTACTAATTTTTAATAAATTAAAGTTAAATAAATTTCAAAAAAACTATGCAGCAGATAAAATAATTCCTCCAAGCGGTGGCAGTGTCAGACGAATAGAATATTGCATTCCATGTGAAGATATATTTTCGGATTTTATAGGCGAATTTCTGACACCACTTCCCCAAAATGTTTTATCATCACTATTGAAAATTTCTTTATACGTACCAAAATCAGGCACACCAATTCGGTAATCATGTCGAACGATAGGCGAGAAGTTGAGTACCACAATAAGCTGCTCATTTTCCGACCTGCGAATGTACGCTAAAACGGAATTTTCACCATCGCTATAATCAATCCATTTGAAGCCTGCCGGAACGTAATTTAATTCATAGAGTGCAGCGTGTTTTTTGTAAGTTTGATTAAGCGATTGTATCAATTTTTGGACACCTTGGTGCGGCTCAAATTCCAGCAAATGCCATTGCAAAGACTCATCTACATTCCACTCGGCAGTTTGCCCGAACTCGCAGCCCATAAACAGCAATTTCTGTCCCGGATGCGTGTACATATAGGTGTATAGCAGGCGCAAATTGGCGAATTGCTGCCATTCATCACCCGGCATTTTACGAATTAGTGCCTGTTTGCCATGCACCACTTCATCGTGCGAAAGCGGTAATACATATTGCTCCGAAAAAGCATACGTAAGGCTACGGCTGATGTCTCCCTGATGATATTTGCGATGTACGGGGTCGTGTGCAAAGTATTCGAGCGTATCATTCATCCAGCCCATCATCCACTTCAATCCGAAGCCCAAACCGCCCAAATTTACAGGTCGTGTGACGCCGTTAAACGCCGTAGATTCTTCTGCAATCATCTGAATATCAGGGAAATCACGATAAATCGACGTATTCAATTCTTTTATAAAATCAATCGCTTCGAGGTTTTCATTTCCGCCAAATTTATTGGGCGTCCACTCGCCTTCTTCCCGCGAATAATCCAAATAAAGCATCGAAGCCACCGCATCTACCCGAAGCCCGTCGGCATGAAAAATATCGCACCAAAAATGCGCCGAAGAAATCAAAAACGACTGCACTTGCGGACGCTCATAATTAAAAATCAAGCTGTTCCAATCAGGATGAAAACCCTTTTGCAAATCGGGGTGTTCGTAGAGTTTTGAACCATCAAAATCCGCGAGCGCATGTTCATCACTTGGAAAATGTGCCGGCACCCAATCCAATAAAACACTAATCCCTGCCTGATGCAATTTATCTACTAAAAGTTTAAATTCATCGGGCGCACCATAACGCGCCGAAGGTGCGAAAAATCCTGTACACAAATATCCCCACGATGGGTAGTAGGGATGTTCCATGACAGGCAAAAATTCTACGTGAGTGTAGTGCATTTTTTGGAGGTAAGCCACCAATTCATCTGCTAATTCGGTGTAGTGTAGCGAACGATGGTCACGCTTTTTCCAACTGCCAAGATGTAGCTCATACACCGACATTGGTGCATCTAAATGGTTGTGAATGTGGCGATTAGTAAGCCATTTTTTGTCTGCCCATTTGTATGCATCCGTCCAGACAACGCTGGCACTTTTGGGCGGCATTTCGTATTGGCGTGCAAAGGGGTCGGCTTTTTCGCGTACCTGTGCATCGTGATTTGACCAAATGCGATACTTGTATAATTCGCCCTTTTCAATACCCGGAATAAAGCCCTCCCAAATGCCCGAACCATCCCAACGGACATTCAAATCGTGTTCGTAACCGTTCCAATGATTGAAATTACCAATGACCTCTACCTTCCGTGCGGCAGGGGCATACACCGCAAAATAAACGCCCCATTGTCCATCAACTTGTGTGATGTGACTCCCAAATTTTTCGTATAAACGATAGTGTTTGCCTGCGGCAAAAAGATCTATATCGAAATTCGTAAAACGGCTGTGTGCGATAACGTGGTTTGGCATATTGACAATTTTAATATATTGCCAAAGGTAGGAAATGTTGGTGGGGAATTAAAGATTTGAAGCTAAAAAGCTGAGTCAAATTATATTCAGATAACAGACGTTTTTAAAACGCCTGTTACCTTTTCTATGCAAATTTGTATTATGTTGAAGACTTAATTCTACATTAAGACTCTTGATTTACTGACCTTCAGAGAGTTATATCAGTGCGATTTAAATGTTATTTTTTAATAATAAGACGACTACAAAAACTAACCAATTCGTACAGTGTGTATTTTAAATTTAAATTATTTAAATGTATTTATTTTACATTTAAATGAAATCAACTAAAATACACATGAATAACTGATAATCAAGTTCTTTTAGAGTCTTAATGTAGAATTAAATAGTTATTTATTAATGGATAATGGGAATTAAGTTAATTTTCGCTACGCGAAAACTCTATCATTAACCATTGACCGTTAACCATTAACCATTATTATGTTACTACTAAACACTAATCAAATCCAACAAAAAACCAAGCGATTAGCCATAGAAATTTTGGAAGAAAACTATGGTGAACGTGAGATTATCCTTGCGGGTATCAACACGACAGGTACGCGCTTCGCCAATCGCTTGAAGGAGGAATTGGAGCAATTGTGTCGCAGTAAAATCAGGCTGACCACCATTCATCTCAATCCCGCTAACCCGCTTTCCGGTGATATTACGATTGATTTACCCGCTAAAAAATTGCAAAACAAACTCATTCTTGTCATTGATGATGTGGCAAATACCGGACGCACCTTATATTATGCCATGAAACCCCTCATGGAAGTCTTGCCAAAGAAAGTAGAAGTCGTTGTTTTGGTGGATAGAAAGCATAAATCGTTTCCCGTAAAAACCGATTATGTGGGCATGAGTCTCGCTACCACGATGCAGGAAAATATTAAGGTAAAAATAGAGGAAGGCATTGAAGAAGCAGTTTATCTCGAATGAGTATTCATAAATATCAAACTACTGTTTTGAATGACGCAAAATAACGAAGCGGTCACTTGATTTCATTAAAACAAGTTCAATTTATTTTGAATAAAAAATATTTTTTAAAAATATTTTTATTAGATAAAACACTAATTATCAGACATTAAAATATTTTTATAAATAAAAAACATCTCATTCGGCATTATGTTTGCCTAATGGTCAATGACACAATGCTTAAATGCTTAAATGATGCAATGCTTAAATGTTACTTTCATTTAGGGCTTAACAAAAAAAATATCTTATGCTAAAAGTACTTAATATCACGACCCTGATTTTGTTGTTCGTTCTCAATACGACGATAGCACAGAACGGTTGGTTTGTTGTAACGCCGCAAGGGGATAGATTGGCATGGGTAGAAGCCGACGAAATCAGCCCCGCAGGTGATCTAATCAAAATTAAGAAAAACGGCAAATACGGCTTGATGGACCAAAACGGTAACATCAAAATCAAGCCGAGATATAAAGATATAAAAGGATATTCCAATGGTTTGGCTTGTGTAAAGGCTTCCAATGGAAAGTATGGCTTCGTCACCGAGAAAGGTTTTTTCCCGATTGAAGCGATATATAATGATGCGACTAATTTTAGCGCGGAAGGTATTGCTGCCGTATCGAATCGTGGCGAATGGGGATACATTGACCGCTTGGGCAAATTGCTGATTGACTATAAATATGCCGACGCTACGCCGTTCAAAAACGGACATTCTATCGTAAGAAGAACGATGTCTAAAACGGTTGGTATGATAGATACACGCGGTCGTTTGGTCGTACCTGCTGATAAATATTTGCAATTATACTTCCCGAAAGACGGTATGGTTGCTGCTCGCAAACAAGGTTCCGGCAAATGGGGTTTTGTCAATACTTCCGGTAAATTGGTGATCGAACCACAATATTCAAAAGTAACTTCATTCGGTGATGGTCACGCGCTTGCTAAGACCGACGCACGTTTTGCCGTCATTGACAAGCAAGGTAGAGAGGTGGCTCCGGCAATGTTTGAAGATGCTAAGGTAGATGGTTATAATGATGGACTTGCCGCCGCCAGATACGATGGCAAATGGGGTTTTATCAACACCAAAGGCGAAGTCGTAGTTGATTTTCAATATGATGATGTCAGTTCGTTTTCTGATGGAAAAGCTGCCGTTTTGATGGATGGTTACTGGGGATATATCGACACCTATGGTGAGTTGGTGATTATACCCGAATTTGAGCAAGCAGGACCTTTTTATCGTATGAATGGTCGCTCGATTGCATTGGCAAAAGAAGGCGATATGCCTCCGCCAATAGAAGATGACGAAGAAGTCGGTTTTATGGATGAAGAAGCGAGCATCGTAGATGAAGTGGATGAAAATTGGCAAGATGAGGAAGAAGTCGAGGAGGAAGAAGAAGAAATGTATGAAGAGGAAGAAATTGCAGAATTGGAAGAATCTCCAAAGCCGCAGTGGGGCAGCGACGAGGAAGAGGACGAAGAAAAATATGAAGAACCACCAAAGGAAAGACCAACGATTTTTAGCAGCAGACCCGGCAAGGGCAAAGGTAAAGGCAAGGGTGGAAAAGGTAAAGGAAAAGGAAAAGGTAAAGGCAAAAGACCAACCACAACATCCACTGCTGCACCTGCGAATAATTCATCAGATAATAGTGGTCGTGCCGAATACAAATTTGTGAAGGCATTGCACGATATTGAAGAAAGTATCAATGATTCTCGCTTGGCATATACCAGCAGTTTGATTTATATCAATGAGGGTCACGAATCCGGCGACATTGCCACTTTCTCCCGCAATGCAAAATCTGCCCGTGCGGATATGAACAAAGCATTGGACGCCATGGAAAAATCGGCGCGTGATTTAGATAAATTAGCCAAAAACCCACCAATGAATTGCTTGGGTATGAATAAATTATTCAAAACTGCCATGCCTGACATCATGAGTGCCAGAAAGTCGCTGCAGGCTGCTTCGGAGCATCTCGACGAGGCATTCTCGCGGGTCAGTCACAAATCAATGGGCAAATCGCTCGAACGCACTTCCGGCAAACTCAACGAAACAGAAAGTACGCTCACCGAATTGCACGATTTGGTAGAACGTTGCCTAACCAAGTAGAATATAGCACAAGATTCATATTTGATAATTGCCCCGGCAGGAAATAATTACGAAAATTATTTTTTGTCGGGGCAATTTATTATTTTTACTACGTAGCATAGACATTCCTGTCTGTGCTTCACACACGGTACAGACAGGAATGTCTGTGTTACGTTTTTTAAACTTTAACCATGTTTACACTACTCATAGATTTTGGAACACCTGCTTATGACGAGATGGTCAAATTGCGGAACGATATACTCAGAAAACCACTTGGTTTGGAATTTACACCCGAATACCTGACAGTCGAACACGATATGATACACCTCGCCTGTTATAACGAACGGCATGAATTGATGGGTTGCCTTATCCTTGCTCCGCAGGAAAATGGCGAAATCAAAATGCGACAAGTAGCAGTCCGAGAAGATTGTCAACGTAAAGGCGTCGGTCAACTCATGGTCGCTGATAGCGAAATCATTGCCCATGAAAAAGGCTTTACAAAAATGACCATGCACGCCCGTGATACGGCTATTCCGTTTTATAAAAAGCTAAATTATAAAAAGAAAGGACGCGCTTTTACCGAAGTTACTATCAAACATTATAAGATGGAAAAGGAACTGAAATGATTTTTGATTTTTGATTGAAGGATTTTTGATTTTTAAAATTATAAAACATGCCAAACATTTGCCTTATTAATTGCGAAAAGTCGGCAGGCGAATCTTTTGTCTAAATCGAATATGTTAGCTGACAAGCGATAATATGCTAAAACTACATTCGCCTGCCGACTACACCATGTAAAATCATAAAGAACCTTTAAAATTATAAAACATGAAAATATTTGCCTTATTATTGGCTACATTGATGAGTTGTGCTGTATGGGGGCAGAGCTTCAAAAAATCTATTTGCGAACACCGCAAAACTTATAAGGAAGCCTTCAAAGAAGAAGGCTCGCCACTCAAACCCGAAGAAATTCGCTACCTGCGCTTCTTCAAACCCGACGAAGACTACCGTGTAACCGCTACCTTCACACGCACACCCGACGAGCAGCCCTTCGACATGATAACGTCAAGCGGTATGATGAAAAAATATGTGAAATACGGTGAATTGAGTTTCGAGATTAAAGGCGAAACACACACGCTCGAAGTCTATCAAAGCATCCGCCTACGTGCTACGCCCCAATACAAAGACTATCTTTTTATCCCTTTCAAAGATACGACTAATGGCACAACCACATACGGCGCAGGACGTTATCTCGACATCGAAATTCCTGATATTCAAGACGGTAAGTTAGTATTAGATTTTAATAAAGCCTATAATCCGTATTGCGCTTTTAGTGATGGTTACAACTGTCCGCGTCCGCCTGCGGCGAATCATTTAAGAATTGCAATCGAAGCAGGAGAGAAAAAATATGGTAAATAATGGTTAATGGTTAATGGTTAATGGTTAATGGTTAATGGTTAATGGTTAATGGTTAATGGTTAATGGTTAATG
>ENA-ORXR01001973-ORXR01001973.1-marine-metagenome-genome-assembly--contig:-NODE-1973-length-20412-cov-5.350873_pt1 | contig 20412 bp, 15 predicted proteins | sample MGYA00237866_ERZ511479 | MGnify/ENA metagenome assembly ERZ511479 | reverse complement strand
TTGTCTTTACGAATAGGTCCAAGAATTGTCTTTACGAATAGGTCCAAGAATTGTCTTTACGAATAGGTCCAAGAATTATCTTTACGAACTGGAATCTGCATTTATTTAATCGCCATTCCTTAACTAAAACAGTCCGCATTCGCCTGTTCGATAGGGTAGCGATCATATAAAACCTGAATATCTTCGTGTGACAATGCCCGATCAAAAATACGAAGCTCGTCCAGAATACCCTGGAAGCGTCTGGTCCCACCCGCACCGATACAAGGGCTATTGGAGAAATTAAGTGGTGCATCGTTGCTGATATCTACGCCACTACAGCGGGTACCGGAATTAATCAGAATACCGTTAATATACGTATGGGCGTGGCGACCTTTGCGGACGAGCGCGTAATGATACCAACCGGCTTCTTTAAAGTCGGGAGAAAGGTCTCCGTAGTCCACGCCGTCTTCTTGTAACAACTCAGTTTGAATTTTTTGAGCACGTTGGTCGAGCTGAATATCGAAAGTATATTCCGGGTCGCAGTCGCTGCGCTTGGATAAGAGGCTTTGTTTAAAAATAGAATTTTTTTCAGCCTTGAAATAAAAACTTACCGTAAAATCAGAAGTGGTAAAGCATCGGTTGACCACTCCCGTAAATTCTACATAATCATTTTTGCCATCTAATAAAAGTCCGTTGTTATCAATCCCGCACCAGCAGCCAGGGTTGCCGTAAAGGATACCTTCAGAACCATTTCCGGAATCATCACGGGCATCACATTGATCGAAAGAATAGTAGGCAACTAGTCCGTAATTTAAATCTGGCGATGGCGATGGAGTTGGGGAGGTGCTTACGAAGAGAAGACCGAAGAAGAGGAGGAGATAGTTCATGCTTTGTTGTTAAAAAAAATAGCGACTATTAAAATTAGGTAGTAAATACCTTTACATTCTAAGATAATAAAATCAACGGACAAAGGCAAAAAAAATCGGTACTAAAAGCCGTTGCTTCTTGTACCGATTTAAATATCTTCTATAAGTATTTTATTATAAAATTCGCACGTCTCCTTCCGCAATATGAATCGCTTTCAGTTCGGTTGTTTTATTGTGTAAATCAACCGATCCATTCTCCAACTTCAGCACCCCACGTGGGCAAACCGCCGCACAGATACCACAACCTACGCAAGAGGCACGAACGATATTTTGTCCCTTTTGTGCATAAGCCCGCACATCAATTCCCATTTCACAATAAGTAGAACAATTTCCGCAACTGATACACTGACCACCATTGGTCGTAATTCTAAAACGAGAAAAGAACTTCTGTTGTAATCCTAATAACGCGGCCATCGGACATCCAAATCGGCACCAGACCCGACTTCCCATCAACGGATAAAATCCGACACCAACGACTCCCGAAAATGCGGCCCCGATTAAAAATCCATACCAGCTTCTCAGCATTCCCGCATTAATTACAAAATTGCCCGTAAAGTAGGCAATGATGGTTAACAAGATGATGATCGCAACAATGATAAAAATAATTGTAGATAATTTGTTTTTTGAAAGATTAATCTCTTTTCTATTAGCTTGTACAATCCCGATAACCGTGGCTCCGAGCAGGACAATTAATCCAATTACTATCGGCTTGGTCAATAATAAATCCCGGTCGCTATTAAAATAAGAATAGACGACGGCGACGGTCATCAAGGTTACAAAGACCAGTACGCCGTGAATCATCCAACGTTCTATTTGCCAAGCTTTTAAAGACTTATCAGAAAGATGTCGAAAAGGATCACCCGCCGTTTCTGCTAGTCCACCACATCCACAAACCCAAGAGCAATACCATCGTTTTCCATAGAAAAAGGTGAGTGTTGGAGAGATAATAAATACCATGGCCAGCCCAAACAGTAACATGAACAAGCCCATATTTCCGGCATCTAATAATTTGGTCAAATTCCAATCATAAAAAAAGTAATAATTCAATGGCCACATATTGGTAAAGCTATAGTAAGGCTGGTTTAGCTTCTGCATAATTTCGGGTAGTAAAAAGGCAAATCCCAGTTGGAAAAACATGACGGAGATTGTTCTAATAACCTGATATTTATTATGCCGATATTTTAAAATAAATTTTATTCCAAATGATAAAATTGCCACCGTATAAAGCGTACCGTACATAAACCATTCACTGGCTGGCTTCCCCTTGAGTGCCATCGAAAGTGGATCAAAGAATGCTACTAATCCCGTGTTGACAGCATCTTTTCCTCCTAGTCCCAGATACTGCGGATACCAATAAAGTACCACGTAAAAACCAGTCAACACAACTCCCAGTATCCACGCCCAAAGTCCTTTACTAGACAAGGAAGCAAACCACACCCCGTTGTTTTTGATGCCTTCGGGCTTGGTCATATAGGCCCGCCAGGAAAAAACGGCCGTCCCCGTCATGATGAGCGCCAGCGCGATGTACAACCATGTACTGTTTTGAATGCTTCCATTACCAAATAAAGCAAGCAACATAAACAATAGTCCTACGCCTCCCAGGGCAGCGGCTATTTTTTGAATTATATCGGTAAATGGTGGGGCCGGATTGGCCAGTGACATACTTTTGTAAACTTGACTCATTGGTGTTGTATTTTTTATAAATGCTCCCGTTGATGAAGGCTTGGGATACTAGCAGTTTGGTAGAAAGTGTAACTTATGACCTTAAAAAGGCAAAGACTTTATTCCAGCTCCGTTGTGGTTTGACGGATAGGTTTTTACCACTTTGTTTATTATAAATAGCTACGACGTCTGATTCGTATTTTTTATAGAATTCCGGATCAAAATTAGCGAGCTCCAGGTTTTTCATCACATCCTCAATCTCTGTTTTTTCTTTGATCCATTTTTCACAAACCTCGTGTCGAAAACGAACGCCCATCAGATTAAATCCGACCACGTAGCCACGGTCTTCGTCATAAATAATTCGGACTGATTTTCTACCTTCCGCATCTTCCCAGTAAATACTGCGGTGTGCCTCGGGTTGGTCAGCGCGGACATCGCCATAGACCTGATATTCGATATCTAAAAATTTAGCAGAGTTAAACCAGATACCGGGATCGTAGGCCACGGGTTTTTCACAAATATTATAAGCAACCGTTTCTCCCATCATCCGTCCGGTATACCAGATGGCTTCTACGCCTCTTCGACCTTCTTTGGGAGTGCGTTGCTCGGAACAATCCCCGATGGCGTATATATCAGGAATGCTCGTTTCCAGATGTTTGTTAACGAGAATACCGCGTTTGGTTTCAATATCTGTTTTTGATAAAAATTTAATGTTGGGGCTTACGCCGGCGGTCAGACCGACAAAGCCACAATCAATGCGTTTACCCGATTTAGTGATTACTGCACAAGCGGCTCCGTTCCCATCATCGACGATCTCATCCAGTTCTTCTTCTAGTTGTAAATCAATATGGTGGCGCATGATTTCCCGATTGATCATCGCAGATTCTTCGGTCGGCATGACACTGTTCCAGTAAGATTTTTCGCGGACCAGAATGGTCACTGGAATATGCCGACTGTGAAACATTTCTGCCATTTCCAGACCGATCAGACCTCCACCCACTATGACGGCCCGTTGTAGGCCATCACTATATTTTTCCATTGCTTCTAAATCCTGATAGCTGTACAAACCGTGTACGCGTTTTAGATCTTGCCCGGGCCAGCCAAATTTATTTGGGACTGATCCAGTGGCGAGAATGAGTTTATCGTAAGCGAGGGTTTCCCCTTGTTTAAAAACCAGTTTTTTCTCCGTCGTATTTATCCGCTCTACGTACCCTCTTTTCAAGTCAATTCTATTTTTCTCCCAAAACCAGTCTTCGTAAGGTTTGGTGTCTTCGAAGCGCATATGTCCCATATAGATGTACATCAACGCGGTACGGGAAAAGAAGTAATCGGTTTCGGCGGAAATGACGGTGATTTCGTGGTCGCTAAGTTTTCGGATAAACCGGGCGGCGGTGATGCCGCTGATTCCGTTTCCGATGATGGCAATGTGCATATTTTTTTCTTTTTTTAAAAGAACATTTTTTAAAAAAAATCCGGAACTACGCAGCACGCGCAATTCCGGATTTTAATGCATCTATCTTGAAAAGAAAATCAGATAGACTAATATTTTATTAGGTACGGTTCAAAAATAACATAACACTTTTGACTGCTTTTTTTGCTATTGCGCTGCCCCATTGTCAGATCGGGCAGGGTTACTAAAATACGCATTGTGCTACGGTGTAGCGCCGTTTTCAGCATCTTGATTAGTAACAAAATAACCAAGTCTAAAATGTCAATTTATTTATGCACAGTTCCTTATTACTTACTAAGAACGATTCTACTAGTCAAAGACTTTTCGTTGTTAGTCAGTTTGATAAGATAAATACCGTTGGTGTAATCAGAAAGGTCTAATTGTAAGTTAGTTTGAGCACCACCAAAATATTGCTGTTGCATTAACTGACCGTTTGTACTAAACACCTGAATGTTTACGTCACTGATAGTCTCACCAGAAAAAAGCACATCAACCAATCCCTGTGTTGGATTAGGCTGAATATCAATAGCAGTTCCTTCCAGTTCACCAACTGCAACAGTTGCGTCCCCTGAAAATAAACTACGTAGTTCCAATTCAAAATTACCAGTATTTGTCAGGATTGTTCCATCAGCAGCCGTAATTCTAACATAACCATTACCATAAGCACAGCATATACCATCACCGTAATCATCGTACATTTTAAATTCATAACAACCACTTGCTGGAATCGTTACAGATTCAGTAAAAACCATATTATCACCATATGAATTAGGTACTCCAGCACAACCAGTCGCAAAGTAAAGGCGCTGTCCACCTTGTCCTACTGCCGGATTTCCACCTTCCGCAATTACTGATCCATCATCCAGGCTGATCATCTCCCATCGCGACTCACATCCGTAACTATCCGTATTAATTTCAATCGTAACATTGTTTCCTACATTTGTAGTTGATTTAATTAGGTTAAATGTTCCAAGCATATTATCAGCATCATTTTCGTCCGCTACACCATTCACATTGGTAATTTCAAAAGAGACGTCAGCATCTTCTGAGACAGGATAGTCGAAAGTTACATCCGCTTTACCCATACTGGCTACATCTCCAGTCCATTCAAAAGAATCGGCTACGTCGCCATTTACCACCAAATCAATAGAAGCAGATGTCATGTTGGCGGTTCCCATGTTTATAACCTCTAATTCAGGTGAAAAAACAAAGTCTCCACAAAATTCTCCTTCAAATCCAGTATAGCGAAACATTCCTGCGTTATTGGTACCTTCAGGTCCGCTGCAACCAAAAGTTTGTGTTTTATTATAATGACCCACTGCATTAGTATAGCGTTCGTCCTGAATGATCATACGATTAGGGCAGATCAGAAAGAAAGTAGGATAAGCAGCTAATTCTAAAGCTTGTGCTAAATCAGAACCATCTGTTCCGTCCACAATGGGATAATCTGTACCTGTAATCCAGTCTCCTTGTGTGTCTCCCGTAGTACCCTGTAAGTCTGCCAAACCTGTATTAGCGTCTGACTCAATCATAATGACGACCATTTCGTTTGATCCTCCAGGACCATAAGTATTGTGTACTTCGTTCAAATTATGGCCATCGTGATAAGACCAGCAAGGGGCACACCAGGTTGCGGACATATCCAACAAAACATATTTTCCTTCATCCAGGTAGGTGTAAAGATTATGAACCGTACCATTGATGTCCGTGATGGTAAAGTCGTCTGCGTAGGTATAATCGGCTACCTGGGCATTTGATGTTGTTGGCAAAAAGAAAAGTGCCACCATTAGCATTGAAAAGAGTTGTAATTTTTTTTGCATGATTAGAATTTTGTCTGATTATGTAATTTAAAAATAAAATAATGTGAATAGTCTCCACTTTGAACAAATGTAATACAATCTTCTTGATATCTAAGAATAAATGCCGGGTATTATTTACTATTTGGTAAATAATAGACAAAGTAGATGCAATATTCCTGTCGCAGGCTTCTAAAGACCGTTTGTTTGTTTATCTTTACCAGTAACATCAGATTAATTAATTAACTATCTAAATTTAACTTTTATGAAAAAATATCTTTACACTTTTGTTTTTCTACTCATTGTAACAGGTATACAGGCACAGACGGATACCCTTGTAATAGGAGAAAGTCCCGTATATGGATCAGCTGCGCTGGATGATCCCACAACTAGTCCCGGCGATATAGCTGTCTACGTTGACTTAATTGCTGGCGGTACAGATTCGCGTCTTTACGTTTGGGAACGTAATGTGATTTCGCTTCCTACCGGCTGGCGATCAGCCGTTTGTGATATTAATTTATGCCATTTGCCAACTGTAGGAACCGAAGAGTTTATCCAGCCAGGTGGTGATACTTCCGAGATGATATTACATGTCTACCCTGGCGGATCTCCTGGTAACACCGATAATGCTTCACTAGGTACCGCCGAAATTCACATCAAAGTGTACGAAAAAGACAATCCTTCTAACGAAGAAAATATTATCTATTTTGTAACATTGGATGCTACGACCGGAATTGCCGAGATAGAAGCACAACGGCTGAAAGTTTATCCTAATCCTGCTACGGACGTTTTCCGTATTTCGGAAAATACTTTAGTTGAGCGCGTTAGAGTATTGAATATTATTGGGCAACCTGCATTAGACCGGACTATCGAAAATGGAGAACAACTTTCCGTCGCTCATCTGAAAGCAGGGATGTATTTGGTGCAGATGTTTGATGATGAGAATCAGGTAGTTAAAACGGTAAGATTACTGAAAGAGTAATTTTGAATATTAGATTTATTCTTGGAAAAGGCCAACTAATCAATTGATTATTTGGCCTTTTTGCAATTGGGAAAAAATGTCCAGTAGTGTATGCGCTACGCGGGGTACTCCACAAAATTTCTGGGCGTTTCGTACAACCGGATAGACAAATCGTATTTTTTATCCAATTCCGCCCGAAGTTTTTGCCAGATCACGAAACATATATTTTCGGCGGTAGGATTAAGTTTTTCAAACTCCGGAACCTGCAGATTAAGGTTTTTATGATCGAATTGGTCTTCGACATGTTCTTTTATCAAATCCTTCAATATTTTCAAATCAATCAAATAACCCGTTTCTTCATCTACCTCTCCGGTGACTTTTACCTCCATTTCATAATTGTGGCCGTGGTAATGTTTATTACTACATAAACCAAAGATGGCTTCATTGCGTTCGTCTGACCAATCAGACCGATAGAGTCGATGGGCTGCATTAAAGTGGGCTTTTCTAAAAACGGAAATACGCATGGCTTAATAATTTTAGGTGGACTTATAAGCTAAGGAACAACGATCTAATAGATTCAGAATTTTGGGTTAGAGATTTTTGTTGCTAGTAAGGCAAAAAACATGACTGAACCATGTGAAGGAACCGGAACGGTCGGGCTGCCATAGCCGCGCTATCACGAGGCTTTTTAAGATCAAGCCAAAAACGTAAATTTATTATTAACTCATCCCTAAAGTATATTCTTTTATAAGTTTCTATATACAAGACACCGATTCACCGATTCACCGATTCACCGATCCACCGATCCACCGATCCACCGATTCACCGATTCACCGATCCACCGATCCACCGATCCACCGATTCACCGATCCACCGATCCACCGATCCACCGATCCACTCCTCTACCCATTCCTTTCAATATAAGCCATCGCATAATCCACCTTCTCCGGCCCCATCCGCCCATCCAGCGCCGCAATCACATCCTTCCGCCGAATCGGATCAGGCAAATCTTCCATCAACTCTAAAATCTGTTTTAACTCCGTTTTGGAAATCAACCTTTTGAGTTCTATCTCCGCTCCATTGGCGTAGAGCGCTGCGAGGCGACTACTCACTTCCTGAGGTGTCAAACCATGGCGCATCGCAATTTCTGTAAGCGGCAGTCCGCGTTTGAGCAGTTGAATCATTCCTTCAGATTTTTCGTCCAGTGAAGGTTTTACCGCTGCTCCCCTGCCACCGCCTTGCTCCGCCTGATACCGCGCAATCGCACGCATAAAGATCGGACCGTACTGCTCCATCTTCACATCACCAACCCCGCTGATCGCCCGAAAATCTACCTCTGTAACGGGCAATTCTGCGGCCATTTCCTGCAAAGTCGCATCGGAGAAAACAATGTATGGTGGAATTCCTTTTTTACGAGCCAGGTCTTTTCGCAGTTGTCGCAAAACCTTAAATAAATCATTTTTAACCCGATTTCGTTTTTTATCTTTTTGCACATCGCGCTTGCTTTTTTCTCGTCTTTCCTTCACCTCGGCCATTCTCGCCAACTGGATTTTTTGTTTGCCAAACAAAACCCGTTGCGCTTCGTCGGTCAGCCGCAGTACGTGATGTTGATCATATGCAATTTCCAGTAAACCGATATTGATAATTTGCTGAATTAAATACTGCCAGTCCCGGCTACTGATGTCCGCACCGGCCCCGTAGGTTTTTATTTTATCGTATCCTCGTTCCAGAACTTCCCGCCTACGGGAGCCCCGTAAAATATCGATGAGTAAATTTACCCCAATTCGTTCCTTGGCCCGTGCTACTGCGGAGAGGGCCTTTTGAGCGATGATCGTTCCGTCAAAAAGGTTAGGCGGATTTTTACATATATCACAGTTACCACAATTCTCTCCCAGATTTTCACTAAAATAATTTAACAGAATTTTTCTACGACAGATCAACGCTTCGGCGTACTGTTGCATCCGTTCGAGTTTGGCCAGTTGAATACTCTCTTGTTCACTCACATTCCTTTCGATGATATCCCGCAAGGTCATTACATCGCTATAAGAATAAAATAACAAAGTATCTGCGGGAGCTCCATCTCGTCCTGCGCGACCAATTTCCTGATAATATCCTTCCAGATTTTTGGGCATATTATAATGAATGACCCAACGTACATTGGATTTGTCAATACCCATTCCAAAAGCAATCGTTGCACAAACAATCGGAATTTTATCATTAATAAAATCCGTCTGTACATCGTTACGTTCGCGGCTCGTCATCCCGGCGTGGTAATAATCGGCATGGTATCCGGCACCCGATAATTTACGCGCCAGCGATTCACAACCTTTGCGACTTAGACAGTAAATGATGCCCGAAGTATTTTTTCGCTTACGCACAAATTGTACAATCTGCTCGTAGCGTTTTTGGCCCGGACTTACGGTCAGACTCAGATTAGGTCGATCAAAAGATGAGATAAAAACGTGTGGATTCTCCAGTCCTAACTGCGAAGTAATATCCCGACGGGTCAGCTTATCGGCCGTTGCCGTCAAGGCAATCACCGGTATATCGGGAAAAGTCTTTTTTAGAAATTTCATCTTTGTATACTCCGGACGAAAATCGTGTCCCCAGGAAGAGATACAGTGCGCCTCGTCAATCGCAAAAAGATTGACCGCCCCCTGTCGCATAATGGGCAAAAAATTTGGAGACAACATCTTCTCGGGCGAGACGTAAAGCAGCTTAATCTCTCCGTGGTAAATTTTATTTTCAATCGTCGTCTGTTCATCGAGCGTCTGAGAACTATTCAGAAATGCGGCCGAAATTCCATTGGCCAGTAACCCTTCCACCTGATCTTTCATCAACGAGATCAACGGAGAAACTACTACGGCCATCCCATCCATGGTAATCGCCGGAATCTGAAAACACATCGACTTTCCACCTCCCGTTGGCATCAGTACGAGTGTATCTCGCTTATCGTAGACACCCTGAATAATTTCTTCTTGTCCGGGACGGAAATTGTCGTACCCAAAATATTTTTTGAGTGCAGTGCGGGCTTGGTCGAGTTGAGCGGTGGACATAGGTTAGTAGATATTGTAAAAAAATTAGGTTAACGGTTTTCTCTATAAATAGATCAGGAGTCGCTTGCAAATTTAAACAAAATGTGGGAAAATGCGAAAAGTGGATAGTCATGATAAGTTATTGTGAAAATTCAATATTTTTTTCTTCCCTAATCACACAACTCCAACACCACCGAAAGCAAATACTCATAAGGAACAATCTCAAAGTCAGAAATCTGATTGGCCGCTTCGAGTGGCATCGCTTTCAACTTTTTAAGATCAGCTGCTGCATACCTTAAAAAACGTACCTGGTGAATTAAGCAGCCAAATGTTATAAGTTATTCTTTTAATAATTCTTAGTGTATATTTGTCACTAACTATTTGTCACTAAAATATACACACCATGTCTTTACAAAAAAATATCATCATTGACTTCGATAGTACCTTCGCCTCCGTCGAAGCCCTCGAAGAAATCGCCGACATTGTTCTAAAAGGCCGTAAGGACAAATCTAAAGTGTTAAACGAAATAAAGTCTATTACCAATCTCGGGGTAGATGGTACTATTACTTTCAATGAGTCACTAAGTCGCCGGATGGATCTTTTAACCGTTCACCGGAAAGACCTGGAGAAGGTAATCCGTCGGTTAAAAAGAAAAATCTCCACTTCTTTTTCTCGTAACAAATCATTTTTTAAAAAATACCAGGGTAATATTTATATTATCTCTAATGGTTTTAAAGACTTTATCGATCCGGTCGTAGCGGATTACGGTATTGACAGCGAACACGTACTGGCGAATACTTTTTTGTTTGATAAAAAAGGTTGGATTACCGGGTTTGATGAAAAAAATCTACTCGCACACAGTAAAGGAAAATCCCGTACGTTAAAAGCGCTAAACCTTCCGGGTGAAAGTTATGTGATCGGTGATTCTTACACTGATTATGAAATGAAGGAGGCTGGTATTGCGCATAAATTTTTTGCCTTTACAGAAAATGTATTGCGCGAAAATATTTTGGAAAAAGCAGATCATATCACCCCTAGTTTTGATGAGTTTCTTTATGTGAATAATATGCCGAGCGCCTTGTCTTATCCTAAAAACAGAATTAAAGTTTTGTTGTTGAATGGCGTAGACGAGCGGGCTGCGAATGCTTTCCGGGGAGAAGGCTATGAAGTTATATTGGGTCCGAAAAAAACGAGCAAATCCGGCTTGAAAAAACTGATTAAGGAGGTATCTATTTTAGGAGTTCCTGCGCACCAGTCTGTTACTGGAGAATTATTAGATCACGCCACCCGGCTGATGGCGATCGGTATTTTTGGTGGTAGCACCAACCATGTTGATCTGGTCGCAGCCGCTGATCGTGGAGTGATTGTTTTTAACGCACCTTACGCCAATACCCGTTCGCTGGTAGAATTGGTGATCGGTAATATTATTATGCTTTCGCGAAATATTCCTTATCTGAGTCGTCAGCTAAAAGCGGGCAAATGGGAAATCAGTAAAAAACCTGGCTTTGAGATTCGCGGTAAAAAACTCGGAATCATTGGTTACGGAAACTCTGGTACGCAACTTTCTGTCCTCGCCGAATCATTAGGGATGGATGTTTATTATTATGACATTTTTGAAAAACAAGCCATTGGCAATGCGACCAAATGCCACGCGCTACGGGATCTTTTAAGAAGGGTAGACATCGTATCTATTCACGTAGATAATCGCGCGGAAAACGAAAGCTTTTTTGGAAAAAGAGAATTTAAAGCCATGCGGGATGGCGCTATTTTTCTAAACTTAAGCAGCGGACAAGCGGTAGATATGGAGGAGTTGTTCAAAAATCTAAAATCTAGAAAATTAGCGGGAGCGGGCATCGACGTCTTTCCCAATGAACCGGCCAATGGACAAGGAGAATTTACTTCCCGACTGACCGCACTGGATAACGTATTACTCACGCCACACATCGGAGGACAAACTATCGAAGCGCAGGAAAATACCGCAGCGGTATTGCCCATGCAGATTATCGACTACGTAAATACCGGAAGTACTTTTAACGGTGCGAACTTCCCCGCTTTGCAATTGCCCATTCTGAAAAATGCGCACCGACTGATCCATATCCACCAAAATCAACCCGGTATTCTGGCGCGGATCAATAGTGTATTAGCCGAACATGATATTAATATCATCGGCCAGTATCTGCAAACAACCGAGTCGATTGGCTACGTAATTACAGATATCAATAAAAAATACAGCCAGGAAGTATTACAGGATATGAAAGATATTCCAGCGACGATTAAATTTAGAGTATTGTATTAGGAACGGTACATAAATAAATTGATATTTTAAAATTGATTTAGGAATGGCGATTAAAAAAATGAAGCATAGTGTCTTAATTTATTTTATCAAAATTTCCTAGACAAGGCATTTTTTAAAAAGTCAGAATAGATAGTTATTTATTGCTCATCCCTTAATCTGAAAGAATTTCTCGGGGCTATATCTCACCTATGCTGTTTCTTAAACATTGCAAAAGAATCAAAAACAGCTTTACCATAAAAAAGCGACTTTCTGTTTTCAGAAAGCCGCTTTTTTATTACGGAAAGAATAAAATTTATTATCAACATTCCTTATTTACCACCGTTCAGTTTATCCTGTAATGCTTTTAATTCATTCCAGTTACCTTTAGCTGCTAGTTTGGACTGCTTTGGCCATGAACCTGGATTGTGCATTTTATAACGAGGACCGGCAGCTGCTAAAATTTCTTTTAATGTAGACTGCTTGGCCTTTCCTAAATCAGCGAAAGTATGAATACCGCCTTTGTTTAGGTGTTCAGCGATCTTCGGTCCGATACCTTCGATCTTTTTTAAATCATCTTTCGTAGATGACTTGGTTACTTTTTTAGCTGCAGGTTTACGCGTCACCTTACGGGTAACTTTAGCGGCGGCCTTTTTTGGTGCTGCCTTTTTGGCGGTCGTCTTCTTGGCGCTTGCTTTTTTGCTGCTTTTTTTATCAGTCGATTTCTTGTCAGTCTTGTTTACGGTAGGAACACTCACAATAGAAAGGACAGAGTTATCAAAACCGAAAGGATTAGGTACGTAGCCATCCGCTTCCCAGTCATTTTCCCATTTTGATTTTCCAACCAAATAACGGAATTCGTAGTTGCGTCCGGTTTCTAGTTCAACGGTAGCAGTGTAGTCGCCTTTGACTGCTTTCATCTTTACGGCTTTCTTTTCATTCCAGTCATTCCATTCTCCTACTAGTTCAACACTCTTACCTTTTGCTACAGCTTCTTTAGGTAAGCTAAAAGTAACCTTACAGGTTGGCTTGGATTTCGAAAATTGTTTTTTTAACATTACAAAAGAAATTTAATAGTTTAATAAAAAAGAATTTATACAAGGATTAATAGGTACCGCATTAAGCAGCCAAATGTTATAAGTTATTCTTTTATTGATCCTGAAAAAAGTGATCCTGATAATTTGGTCAAGGCCAACTTATGAATAACGAAGGTTCTAAAATAAAGTTTCTGAACCGGTCCTGTCGCCGCTCATCATTTCTTAAACACGTTGTTATTGTTGGGGCGATACGACTGTAAGGAATGGCGATTAAATAAATGCAGATTCTAGGCGAACTATTTTTTTGCCAATCATTTTGTCAACATTACTAAGGATTTGACTTGTAATTTAAGTTAGTCAGATACTTAATATCACTATTAAGTGATTGAATTTGGCTATGTATCAGTAGTAAAAGGTTGGGCTTGTTGTAACATTATAACAATCGCTTGTTACTATGTTTTTATAAAAACAACGCAAAAGTACTAACAATCAGTAACATAAACATAGGTTTTTATTAAAAAAATAGTTTTTTTTTCTATCTTAATGGTTTAGAATTTTAGTAATTATAAATACAATTATCGTGTAAGAAATATGGCTAAATCAATATTGTTTTCCCTGATTATTGTTTTCTTCCCTTGTTTATCAGAAGCACAGGAGACCGAAATTTTAAAACCTGTCCATCAGCTTTTTGACGGCGTGCGTGCGGGTGATGCTGGTACGCCTCACGACGCACAACGGGACGAAGCAATCCATCGGTTGATGGACAACTGGCACCACGCCGCAGCTACGGGAGACGAAATAGTATTTTTTGAAACTTTGGGTCCCGAATCAATTTATATTGGTACCGATCCTTCCGAACGGTGGACCAAGACGGAATTTGAGTCGTTTGCGTTAAAGTATTTTGAACGCGATACCGCCTGGACTTTTCAACCGTTGGAACGGAAAATTTATTACAGCAAGAAAGGAGAGGTCGCCTGGTTCAACGAAACCCTGGATACCTGGATGGGCGTTTGCCGGGGATCGGGAATTTTGGAAAAAACAAACAAAGGCTGGGTTCTACAACATTATCATTTAGCCATTGCCATCCCAAACGAAATGGTGCAGCCTTACCTGGAGCTACTGGAAGAAAAGTGAATTTGTTTAGATGTTGAAACGCTTCGCTTGTTAAGCCGTTTACTTTTCACACAGACTGTTCCTCGCAATGTGTCTGCGGGATAGGCTTCCTTCAGGACCGAGGTGCGGGAAGCAAAAGACACATTTTTTCAACAACTCAAAACTCAAAGCTTACCACCGTAGGCATCCTGCCACGCCAACACGCCGCCCGTCAAATTTCGTACATTCTTAAAACCAAACTGGTGCGTCATCAACTGTTGTGCCTGGCCACTACGGGCACCAGAACGACAGTGAACGATAATCTCCTCATCCTTCTTGTCTTCCAGCTCATCGATGGCCGTCATAATCGTTCCCAGCGGAATCAATTTTGCGCCAAGGTTAAACGCTTCGTACTCATGTGGTTCTCGCACATCAATAAAGATGAATTCGGTTCCACTTTCTAGTTTTTCTTTTAATTCTTTAACATCAATATCCATATCCTTAAAATTTTAAACGGTTTAATTTTTAATTAAAAATTCAGTACTCAGGATCCAGGTAATCAAAAAAATATCTACTTCTAAAACTCACGAATCAAACACATTATTTTTTCTCCACATCTCAACATCTCAACAAGCGAAGCAGCCAAATGTTATAAGTTATTCTTTTAATGATCCTAAAGACAATCATCCGGCTTATACTGCGTCAAATAAATATCCACAGAACTCCCAATCGACAACCTTTGGCTTTCGCTAAATGCCGGAACCTGTCGCCATACGTACGCATTGTTTTCGTCCATCACCGTAGCATCTTTGATAATCGAACCAATATTTAATTCAAAATTACCAACCAAAAATTCTGCTTCGTTAAATTGCATACAAACCAACTCTGGCACCGGTACGCGACCTCCTTTTCGCTCGGTAATGATCACTTCGACCGTACTTCCTTTATCTACTTTAAATCCATCGCGCAGCTTATCGGTAATATTTTCATCTTTATAATAAACTTCTAAAATTGTATTAGGTTCTACGGTATTATCAAAACGACGGGATTTTATTTTGGTATTTACCTTCAGACGGCTTAGCTTTTTCTTATAAGTATACAGCTCATCATTTCCACCCGTCAGACCCGGGATTTCTACCGCATCCGCAATCGCTTTGGTAACGGTGAGGTAGATTTTACGATTTTTCTTTACTTGTGCATCGGCAACGGGAGTCTGTGATAGGACCGTATTCGCAGGCTGTCCGGGAAGGAAAAGCGAGTCGTTAACGATGATAGAAAAATTCTGTTTTCTGGCTAATTTCTCTGCTTCCGGCAACGTCAGGCCCGAAAAATCCTGCACCGCGTAGGTTTTTCCATGTCGCGTATAACAGTCCATCCACCAAAAGGTGAGTAGAAATACCACCATCACAGTGACGATGATTCCGAGCAGGTTTTTGAGGAATATCCAGCTGGTTAGGAAGAGAAAAGCTTCGTGAAAAAAACGTTTAATTTTACTCATATCGTAGTCGTATGTTGAAGTTGTTTTTTTTCGTTTTAAACAACTGCTTTATCGGCAAAGCCAAAAGTTATTATTTGATCAATAAAGTCGTACGGCTTGTAACCGTTGATGGCTGACTGATGAAAGATACAGGTGGCCGGAGTCATCCCGGGCAAAGAATTTACTTCGATGATAATAGTCTCTACCCGATGGTCGGCAAAGATACGGACAAATGCGTCAATTCTTGCGTATCCCCTGATATTTAAAATTTTGGCAGCTTTGGCCAGATCTTCTTTTACTTGTTTTGCGACGTGTTCGTAGCTAATCGTCTCGGTAGCAAAACGTGCCGGTGTGATATTCTGTCCTTCTCCAGCTAGAAATTTTTCTTCCAGCGAAAGTATTTCCCCTCCTGCGAGGGCTTCCGATGGTTCAAACATCTCGTATCGCAGTTGCCCATCTTCATAATGGGTGAGCAAACCTCCGGTGACCTCCAGAAAATGTGCTGCTCCGGCGGCGGTTATCAAGTCCTCAATTAAAACGGTTCGCTTTCGCGGAAATTCTTCTTTGGGGCGTAAGCCAAGGGTAGCCAAATCATCCGGCGTAATAAGATCTTCTTTACGAAATAAAGCCGACAGATAGGCACTAAGTACCTTCCGGGTTTTAATTACTTTAACGGCAGAGCTGCAACCGTCATCGACGGGTTTAGCAATAAATGGATACTTAAACGCTTGCTCGATTTGACCGATAAATTTTTCAGGGTCATTCAGGTAATCCACAACGGATAGCAATTGCTGCCGCGTGGTGGTAAATCCATGTTTTTGTAAAAGCTGTAACGTCTCGTACTTGTTGATCGTAATTTGAGAAGAAGCGTACGGGGAACCATTGTAAGGAAGTCCTAATTTGTCCAGCTCTCGTTGTACACTACCATCTTCTCCGGGCCGACCGTGTAGTCCGATAAAAATACCATCGGTCCGTTCTTTGAGATTTTGGTAGGTTAATTTTTGAGGTGCAAAGATCACATTGTCAGAAGCATACTTTTTGGTGATATCCGCAGATTCCATTTTGATGGTTTCAATGACCGGATGTTCTTTATAATGATATATTTTATCCCGAATATCGTCTGCGTTGTCTTTTAATAACAGGTTGATTGGAATTTGGTAAAGTTCGTGGTTTTCATTGCTTCCCGTCAGGAAAACAGGAATCGGTTCGTACTTATTGGAACTCGCTAATTTTTCAAAAATGTTCCGACCACTTTCTACGGAGATATGTCGTTCGAAAGAATATCCTCCCAGGAGTACCGCAATTTTTAATCGTTCTCCTTTTTCCTTTTTTAACGTTTCAATAGCTTGATCCAGTTTTATCAATAAATTTTCAAAAGGCATTTTATCCAGACTTGTATTTATTCGTTCTTGCAAACTGACCCGAATAATATACGTCAAAAACTGAGAAGGATTTAAACCAATCTCTGCCGCCTGATGAAAAAAGAAAGAAGAGGGGAGCATTCCACTCGTTGTATTTGGATCATTTAGGAATATTTCTTTATCTTTTGTAATAAAACCATCAATCCGGGCGTAGGTATTAAATTCTAAATAATCAAAAAGTTCTTGGCAAGCCGTACGTATTTGATGGATCTCTCCGTCCGGTAAATCAATGGGCGTAATTTTACGAGAAAGTCCGGGTAGGTATTTAGAACGATAATCAAAAACTTCCCCGCCTTTGACAATCTCCGTCGGTGGCAAACTAACGGTGCCACCTGCTTCCTTTTTTAACACAATACACGAAAATTCTTTCCCTTCTATAAAGCCTTCTACGATAACCCGTTGTTCACTCAGATGACTTTTTAGTAATAATTCGGAATGACCGGATTTTTCAAAATGTGTATTTAAAAAATCTAACAATCTGGCGGGATGATAAAAAATTTGTTCTGCGGTATCAATTGGAAATCCCAGTCCACTGCGAATATCTGTCAACTCACGTAAATAGGTGATTCGCTCCTCCTCGGTTTTTTTCAACCAGCTTTGTCGCGTCAGCGTAGTCTGAAAAAAGGCCGCATCAATCGCTTCGGTAAAGACCACAAGGTCTGCTCCTTTTGGTAATATTCTTACCCCAATCGAAGATCCCTGATTAGCTGGTCGGATGACCATCGGAAATTTAATTTCTTTTTTTGCTTGCGTAAAAATATTGGCAGCAACTTTATTATTCCATCCTGATTTTTCTAAAACCAAAACGGGCGGACAAGGAAAACCGCCTGCCTCCATGATCTTTTTTTGAAATGCCTTATCCATCCCGATCGCGCAGGCCCGTACACCACTACCGGTATAAGGAATTTTTAAACTTTCCAGCATTCCTTGCAGTTGTCCATCTTCCCCAAATGCACCGTGCAAAGACAAAAAGGCCATATCCATCTGCTTCGCCAGATTTTCCGCCGGGATGCGCTGACCAATTTTAGAAATGAGAACATCCTGTTGTCGGCGGGACAATTCTCCGAGACTTTCCAGGTATACCTGAAATCCGTACGGGTCATCTGGGAGTTCAGAAACGGGTGGATAGAAATCTCGGATGGTTCCTTTATAAATATATTGCCAGTCCAGCAAAATAAAATTACGGTGACTATCCACAAAAATCGGGACCGGTTCGAACAAAGATTTATTCAAATTATCATAGACTGTACGACCACCTGCAAACGCAATTTCTCTTTCCCGCGAAGGGCCTCCAAACAGAATTCCTATTTTTAATTTCAAAACGTATTTTTTTATAAAAATCGTAAAAATCTTAGGAACGAGGATTAAAAATATTAGTCATAATTCTGAATCTATTAGATCGTTGTTCCTTAAATACAATTTTATGTCTTTTATTATTCGCTAGAAACGAGCGAGTATGCGCTGGCAAAAATACGCAACTGAACGGGAAAATAGTCTATTCCATCTTTTTAATGAAATATTGAAAAACTGATTAGGAACGAGGATTAAATAGATTAAGAAATTTTGAGTAGGTAGTTTTTGTGCCATAACGAGTTGAAAAACACAGACATAGCCGTAGCTATGGCGCGTATTTTAAACGAAGTTAGGCACAAAAAATATTAGTCATAATTCTGAATCTATTAGATCGTTGTTCCTTAAATAGTAATATTTTAGTTTTTTTTTAGAAAAATGAAATTTTAGCGTAAGCTCAACGACCCGCCTGCCTTCCGAAGGAAAGCAAGTTCAACGATAACACAGCAACACGATTCAACAAGCGAAGCGTTTCAACAATTCAACAAGCAAAGCGATTCAATAACTTATCTCCATGTCCGAAAACCGCTCTATCCTCCGTATCGCCATTCCCAATATTCTCAGCAATATCTCTGTCCCGTTATTGGGTACCGTGGATACCGCGCTCATGGGGAGGCTTTCCGAAATGCACATTGGTGCGGTAGGAATAGGAGGAATGATCTTTAGTTTTATGTATTGGAACTTTGGTTTTCTGCGAATGGGAACAACGGGAATTACCGCGAGATCCTTCGGTGCGGAACAAGAAAAAGAAGTGGCCGCTACTCTGGGACGAGCGTTGGTGGTCGCCATGTTGCTCGCTTTGGGGATGATGCTTTTTCAGTGGCCTTTGGGAGAATCCGGCTTTTTTTTGATGAATCTGGAAGGTGAAGCCAAAACGTTGACGGCTGAATATTTTTATATTCGGATGTGGGCCGCACCAGCCACTTTAGGATTATACGCATTGATGGGATGGTTTTTTGGAATGCAAAACGCTATTTATCCATTGATTTTGACCATACTGATTAACGTGGTCAATATGATTTGTAGTTATTGGTTTATTGTCAACTGGGGCATGGAGATAGACGGCGTAGCCTGGGGGACGGTGATTGCGCAGTATGTTGGATTCTTCGTCGGACTACTTCTATTAGCATATAAATATCGAAGCTATCTACTATTGCTGAAGGTGAAAATGCTTCTGGAAATTAATTCTCTCACTTCTTTTTTTCGAATCAATCGAGATTTGTTTTTTAGAACATTGGCGCTAACGCTGGCCTTTGGATTTTTCTACAGTCGATCGGCGGCGGAAGGTGGTTTGCTGCTAGCGGTGAATGTGATTTTATTACAATATCTCAATTGGATGTCTTACGGAATTGACGGATTTGCCTACGCAGCGGAAAGTCTAGTTGGAAAATACAGTGGAGCGCGTAAAATAATTCAACTACGGCAGATCATTCGCTTATCGTTTTGGTGGGGTGGAGGATTGGCGGTGTTCTTCAGCGTCGTATATCTTGTTTTTGGCAATCAGTTGCTGGGTGTTTTTACTAATCAGGCAGCGGTTATTTCGGCGGCCCGGCCTTATATGGGGTGGATGATTGTTTTTCCTATCGTCAGTTTTGCGTGTTATATCTGGGATGGCATTTTTATTGGTTTGACAGCTTCTGCTGCAATGCGCAATGCAATGGTGGTGAGTTTGATTTTATATTTGGGAATGCATTACGGTTTTTCCTATTGGTGGGGCGTACACGGGATGTGGGGCGCATTTTTAGGGTTTATGGTCGTGCGGGCTATGTTTTTATGGAGGTCCTACAAAAAGATGAATCTGGAAGATCAACTCTTGCCGATCTGATAAACAGACAACCCCAAACGGTATATACCATTCGGGGTTGTCATTTTCTTTGTTAGGAATGGCGATTAAATAGATTGAGATAAAAGGCGAAATATTTTTTCATCAATCAAGGCGCTGAAATGGGCGTTA
>ENA-ORXR01001971-ORXR01001971.1-marine-metagenome-genome-assembly--contig:-NODE-1971-length-20418-cov-24.363896_pt1 | contig 20418 bp, 11 predicted proteins | sample MGYA00237866_ERZ511479 | MGnify/ENA metagenome assembly ERZ511479 | reverse complement strand
GTGTCTTTGTGGCAAGTTTTCTTTTGAATAGTCGTATGCCAAAATATATTAGAATGCCCCTAATATTTTACACACTCAAATGGAATAAATCAGGCATCGAAACCACATCAAGATGCTGGGCATTAGCTAAACTCACCAAGGCTCTAGCGCGATCACTGACAATTCCCTTGACCGATATGCCTAAATCCAATACCCGCGACTGAATCAATGCCCACCAGCTTTCGCTGTCTCGTTTTTCGCTTGTTTCCTCAAAAAAAGTAGCCACTGCTCATCCCGATAGCTATCGGGAGACACACTAAAAGCATCTCGTCCAACCAAGTCTCATCCAAGCCCAAAATCGCTTCTAATTCTTGCAAAGCCACTACTGCCTCCGCTTTAAGACCCGCTTCTTGCAAGTCTTTATACCAAACTATACTCGCCTCCAACTCCTTTATCATCCGCCGAATACTACTCTGTGACAAGGCGGCTACTGAACCAAAATTCAAGTGATTAAAGTGTTCCGCTATACGACCTGCACCTGCACCGCCTTTGATGCCGAAGGTGTAAATCACACTGATAATCATCCGTTTCAAATCATGCTGACCCTTTGCCGTATTCCAATAATTCGTGCCCATTTGGGCACTACGCTCTTCACTACGTTTTTCTTGATACCAAATCGTACTCTTCGGGATTTTTAAAGATTTACTCGCTTTCCGAAGACTCTCACCTTTGCTGGAACGCCCGTAAGACTGTATTTTATGCCATATCTGTTTAAACATGTTGCAAATTTCAATATAATATTATACTTTTGTCACATTTTTAGGTATTTTATGCTAAATTCACCAAAATAACATTTACGTGCTGTCCAACATTAGACGGGTAGCCATAGAATGTATCGAAACCAAAAGGAATATAAAGACGGGAGAAGAACAACAAACCCGCTTTGTGCATATTATCGGTTTTAAAATCAATGCCGGCAACTGTGCACAGATAAGTAAACACGGACGACTACGTTGGAAAATTGAAAATGAGGGCTTCAATATTCAGAAAACGGAGGCTATCGCCTCAAGCATAAATACGCTCGCAAGAACTTATGGGCTATGCAAAATTATTATCAATGTATGCAAATCGCACACCTCATCAATCAACTCGTAGAACTCAGTAGGCGATTCCAACAAATCAAAGCAAAAAATACGATAAAGCATCTGTGGAAAACCATGATAGCCTTTGTGTTCTACGGTGAGTGTACCCTTGATATGATAGACCATAAAAATACAAAATTCAGCTATCCATGACCCCCAAGATAACCGAACTACGATTGTCCAACCGATGAACTCTCGGATGCAATTTTGCACAGCACCAACAACTAAAATGAGCAGCGATTATGAAGATGAAAAGACGGGAAAAATGAACTGTTCCAATAGGAACGGCATAGAAAGCTATGTCTAATAGATGAGTGCTTTTTATCCCCTATCAATAACAAGATAATTGCTGAATCGCTGCGGATTAAACGGATAACACAGATTTTTTCTATAATAATTAATTTAAATAAAAACATTTTCGTAATTAACTTATTTGCAATTAAAAATAAAGATATTTTATTTATATGTTCGTTGAAAGTTAAAAATCCGCATCATCCGTTTAATCTGCTAAATCCGTGTTCTATCACGTTAATTTGGTGTTTTGCAAAAATTGTCAAAGAACCAACAAATTCAACTGTCATTCTGGCTTGGAGGTTGACCTTAGCTTACATGTCGGGAATACACCGCCTTTGCAATCATAATATCTTGCACCGCTACGCCCGTCAAATCGGCTATGGTGATTTGTTGGTCGTTTTGGCGTTGGAGGGTCTTGTCTTGGAGTGCCTTGCCGAGTTCGATGACTTTTTCGGGGGTGACGGTGCCGTTTTGTACGGCACGGAATATCTCGCCTCTGCTTTGACTTTGCGGGATGCTATCGGCGATTAGGAGGTCGGCTTTTGCAAGGATTTCGCTGTCGAGTTCTTGCTTTGTGGCAGTATCAGAACCGACGGCGGTGATGTGTGTACCTGCTTGAATGTCGGTGGCTTTGATTAGTGGCTGAGTAGCTGGTGTGGTAGTGACGATTAGATTGCAATGTTGCGCGAGTACGGAAGTGGAAGTTGCTGATTGAATGTTCCAATCGTGCTGCATGTCCTTGATGAAAGTTTGTACATTTTCGGGGCTTCGCCCCCATACATACACATTGCGACAGTCGGTGACATTTTTCAATAATTTCAATTGCAAACGGGCTTGTATGCCTGTGCCTACGATACCGATAGCGTTCACGTTTTTTGGCGCGAAATACTTCGCCGCCAATGCACCTGCCGCCGCAGTACGCATGTCGGTGAGGTGTCCTTCGTCTTGTAAAATGCAGACGGGTACGCCCGTCTTTTGGTCGAACAACAACATCATGCCCTGACAAGAACTCAAACCCAATTTCGGATTGTCGTAAAAACCGGAAGCGATTTTGATGACGTAGTAATCGTCGTTTTTGATGTAGCCGTATTTGATATGTGTCTCGCCTTTGGGTTCTTCAAATAGCAATTCGCCGACGGGTGGTACGACGCAGTTGCCCTTGCTGTATTGGATGAAGCCTTCTTTCATGGCAGCAATCAGGTCGATGCCGCCGAGTAGGGGTTTGATTTCTTTTAGTGTGATGGATGTCATGGTGTGAAGATACGGGAAATTTGGGCTATCAGTTCATAGTTGTTATAATCGCTTGAACTTTAACGCATTTATAATTTACTGACTATCAAAGTGCCCAACGTTAGATGGTTCTGGCGATTAAGGAACTTGTATGAAATAACTTCGCATTTTATAATGTCTTTTTTTGGCATGTTTAGAAAAGCAGTTGACACTTTAAATGAACAAAAAATAATATACGCCGTTTGCTAAACTTTTCAAGTTTCGTACTCCGATAGCTATCGGAGAAGCATATCACAAATATTAGTAATTAACTAAAAGTCAGTGCATTATGTACGTTTACGAAACTCGAAAAGTTTAGCAAACGGATTTTTAAAATAGTATTTTTATTTTTAAATTGAGAAAAAAAGTGCAAACTACTTTTGTGAAAAATTTAAACATGCCCTTTTTTCCTTTAAACATGCTCTAAGCAGTAAGGGTCAAATAATCGACACTTTTGAGCGTGTATTTTTTCGCAATTCTATTTGTTTTTCAGTGCTTCATTTTCTTCAAGAAGTTGCGATTCAATCTTTTCGAGTCTTTCAATATCCTTATTCATCTCAATCATGTGGAGCGTAAGTTCTTCGATTTTTTCAAGCAAAATAGCGTCCATACTACCTAATGCATAACCATTTTCTTCGACTTCTTCGGCAGATGGTACACCCGATAAGTGACCGAGTGTTTTGATTTCTGCTTCGAGGTCAGTAAGTGTCATTAAGTCGTAATCTTCAGCAAAAACATAATCTGGCCAATCACCCTCTAACAGAATTTGTACTTCTTCTGTGATGGTTTTGCCATTGACAGCAAGTGTGTAAGAATTGCCATCCGGAGCATCTGGAAATCTATCATAGGTGATAGCCAATTTGCCTTCTTGACCATTATCGGGATTGGGGAATTCGCCGTATAGTAGCGGAGTATTGACTTCACTTTCATCTTGAATATGGATATACAATTTGTATTCATCCGCCGGATCTATAAAATCCCAACCAGCTAACTCACCAATACACACATTTTTAGAACCTGATGTTAATTCAGAACCTGCCAGGTTGCCAATAAGTACATTGCCATGTGCTTCATTGATCCAACCTGTTCCTGCACCTAGATAGACATTCCGATTACCATTGCCATTTTTCCAACCTGTAGCTGCTACCATAAAGACATTGTCAGAACCTGTTGTATTGCTCCGACCTGCCTGATGCCCCAAAGCAAGGTTTCCCTCTCCGGTGGTACTGTTGGCTAAAGCCTCATAACCGATACCTACATTGTGATTCCCTGTCAATGGACTTGCAGCCTGCCCTTTACCTGCACGACTACCTATAAAAACACTTTGATCGGCATCGACGTATCTAGTGGTACACCCACTAGCTCATGCCATTGCACAAGTCGTTGGGATATGCACCAAAGCTATTATTGATTAATTATTCGCGCGAACCAATAATGGGTGTTTGCCGATTCATTTTATTGTTTGATTTAGAATTTAGCGAAATTCAAAAAGCATATTTTTTATTGGTAGTCCTGTAAATGTAAGGCTGGAGTTCGGGGACTTGCCTTGCATTTCCAAAATGCAAGGCAAGTTTGAGCATTACATTTGTAGCACTACCAACACATTAATTGACTACTTATGCGAATGTACATTCGACTATTTTTTGTTTTAATATTTGTTAATAGTTTGTCCGCACAGGTGCATATTAACGAATATTCCGCCTCCAATCTAAACAGCTTCACGGATAGTTTTCAAAAGACCGAAGACTGGATAGAGCTTTATAATGATAGTAATACCGCAATTGATATTAGCGGTTGGCATCTTTCGGATAAAGAAAGTAAACCAGAAAAATGGGAAATTCCTGCGGGGACAATGATTCCTGCGAATGGTTTTTTAGTCTTTCTTTGTTCGGGAAGAGATGGTTTTATCAATAATGAATACCACACCAATTTTAAATTGGCACAAACAAAAGCTAATGAAGTCGTGCTGCTTTCTGACGCTAATGGCGATGTCATTGATATGTTTGATTTGGGGCTAACTTTGGTAGAACACTCGCACTGCCGCACCATCGACGGAAGTGATACTTGGATGATATGCACTGAGCCGAGTTTTGGAATCACGAATGACGGTACAGCCCAATTTGCAGCTTACACACGTACGCCAAGTATGAGCCTCAATGCAGGTTTTTATTCGGGCGAACAAACGCTCATTTTGAATAATAATGAACCCAATTCTACACTTCGTTATACGCTTGATGGCACAAATCCTACAGAAAATTCTACGGAATATACCGAGCCTTTGACTATCTCGACTACCCAAGTGGTCAAGGCGCAATCCTTTAGCGACGACTCGTTGATTTTGTCCGGTAAAATGGATTTTAGAACCTTTTTTATTGACGAACCGGATTATTCTCTGGCTGTTTTTTCGGTGGCTGCAAATGATGTGATTGACTTGGCAAATGGCGACGGTGAATTAATTCCTATCGGTTCTTTGGAATATTTTAATACCGATAAAGAACTGGAAGCCAATTCATTCGGAAGCCTCAATCGTCATGGACAAGATTCGTGGGTATTGCCGCACAGAAGTTTGGACTGGATTTCGAGAGATGAAATGGGCTATTCTAAAGCTGTACAAGCACCGCTTTTTTCCTATTCTGAAAGAGATGAATACCAGAAATTTATGTTTAGAAATTCGGGAGATGACAATTACCCCGCCTTACCTGATGCCGAGCACGAAGGTGCTACGCATATACGCGACGAATATGTACAAGAACTTGCAAGAGAAGCAGGTATGAAACTCGATACGCGAGCCGTAGAGCGCGTTATTCTGTTTTTGAATGGTCAATATTGGGGGGTATATGGTATGCGTGATCGTCCTGTTGACCATGATTATACCGATGAGTATTATGATCAAGGAAAATACGAAATCCAATATTTGACCACTTGGGGAACTACCGAAATTCAGTATGGCGGTCAGCAGGCATTGGATGATTGGGCGAGTATCAGGGATTTTGTTTTGGACAATGACATGAGTGATACTGATAATTACATGGTGGCAGAAGACAGTATAAATATGCTGAGTTTGATTGATTATATGATTGTTAATTTAAATGTTGTGGCTTCCGATTGGCTCAATTATAACACAGGCTGGTGGCGTGGTTTGAATCCTGACGGTGATCACAAAAAGTGGGGATACATTCTTTGGGATTTGGATGCGACCTTTGATTATTATGTCAATTATAGCGGTGTCCCGAACATCAGTCCCGACGCCGACCCTTGTGACTTGGAGGAAATTTCTGATTTTGTGGACGAATTTTTTAATGGTTATAGTTATGGCGGTGGCACCGATACACCACCCGAAGATTGTATAACTATCCTGAATGGTTCTTCTCCATATCCTGCTACGGATCCACTTTTCGTTCAAACTATTGAACAAGATACTTATTGCTGCAACGGTAGTTGGGATGATACATGCCAAGGGATATATGATGCATTTGCAAGTGGCGGCGGCACCGAAATTGAAGGCAATATCGGCAAACACGAAAAGATATTCCTCAAATTATTGGAAGAAAATCCAACCTTCAGGCAGTTGTATTATTCGCGCTATGCGGATATGATGAATACGACCTATTCTTGCGAAAATATGATGGAAACGCTCGATAGAATGTTAGCCGTTATTGAACCGGAAATGCCCGGTCAGATAGCGCGTTGGGGCGGTACGTTAAATGAATGGCAGTCGAATGTACAAGACCTCAAAGATTTTATCGAACAACGATGTATGCTCCTTGATGATGGTATGATTGAATGTTATAACGAACTTTCAGGACCATACAACCTCACCTTAATGACTGAACCCGAGGGCATTGGAGAGATAGATTTGAATACGCTGGATATTGAGGAGTTCCCGTGGAGCGGCGATTATTTTGGTGGAATGGAAAATAATATCAAAGCAAAAGTTTTCAATGAATTTGAAGACGATTACGAATTTAGCCACTGGATTAGTACCGCAGGTAATGCCATTTCTCCGAATGAAAATACGCGCATAGCTCGTCTTACGCTTGAGTCTGCCGACACCTTGATTGCGGTTTTTGAACCAATATTGACCTCAATTACAAATCTTGATAATGAATTGTCCTTTAATGTCTATCCCAACCCGACAAAGGATTATCTCATTCTCGAATATGACTTGAAAAATATCACGCAAGTAGCAGTGAATTTATACTCCACACTTGGCAATCATATTGCAACTTTTGACCAAGCAGGAGGCACGAAAAACAGCGGACACCACACCGCAAGATTACCTTTAGATAACTATCAATTATCGGGCGGCATGTATATCCTTTCTCTGACTACCGATAAAGGAAACGCCACGAAGAAAGTGACAATTATGGAATAAGGGAACTCGTAATAAATAACCTACCCAAGATACGAAGTTATTTTTTGCTCAATCAAGGCGCGAGAATGTGAGTTCCGAAAGCATTCGGGATGACCATTTTCGTAACGCAGAGTGAGCGAAAAAGAACGAGTAGATTGGGTAGGTTATTTGTTGCGAGTTCCCTAACCAAAAAATGTTTTAGTAAAATTAGTAGTTTACAGCACAGGGCGTTTTGCTCTGTGCTTTTTTTGTGGTCTATGCCCTAAATCTATAAGGTTTTTGAAAACCTTATAGATTTAATTACTAGCATTTTACACCCAAACCAACGTGTTTTTTTTTATTTTTTATGGAAAAAACGATAGCGTCCAACATTCCGCAAAACAAACACAAACTATCATTAGAAACACATTTGGGCAGCACCGTCTTATTCATCACTGAAAGAAAAATCCAACATAATCGCTCGCTCAAATTTACTTCATTTCTCGCCCTGCTTTCTTGTTAATTATGACTCAATATCGAATGTTGATTCAACAAAATTCATTCATCCATATTATCGCATTAAAAAATTCACTCATTCAAAATTCACTCATTCAAAATTCACTCATTCAAAATTCACTCATTCAAAATTCACTCATTCAAAATTTACTCATTCAAAATTCACTCATTCAAAATTCACTCATTCAAAATTCACTCATTCAAAATTTACTCATTCAAAATTTACTCATTCAAAATTCACTCATTCACTCATTAATTAACCATAATCTCATCAATAAAAATCCAATTTTTCGCGCCGGGCGCGGGATGCCATTCAGGATTTTTGAGTGTACCGAAAATTTTTACTTGCACATATCGCGCTTCGGTTTCGTCAAAATTGAGTAGGAAAGATTTGGTTTTCGGCGGATGACCTTCTTTGGCAATCGGGATGCTGATGTCGGTTTGTGATTTGAATGAATTACCGTCTGTAGAGGTCGCAATTTTTATTTCTTTTGGGAAAAAAATGTAACTGTTCGTATCTTCCAATGCACTGACTACCACGCTTTTAATTGCTTTGTTTTTACCAATATCCAGCGTTGTAGTGAGGTGTTCGGCTTCGTAGCCGAGCCATCTTCCATCCGTAAAAATTTCGCCTTTTTCAAAATCAACTAAAGTTTTTTTGCCTTTGGCTTTGTATCTGTCGTGCGGCGGTTTGCTGATTCGGAGGTCGGCGATTTTGTATCCGGCTTTCACGAAAGTGGCATCTCCCACACCCGAAGTTTGCCAACCTTCCTTCGTGGTAATCGCTTTTATGGAAGTCGTTTTATCAATCAAAAATGGCTCGTCATACCGTAGCGAAGTCGTGTCCGGTTCAGTACCGTCTAAGGTATAATACACCGCCACATCTCTAAACGTACCGCCCAAATTCACCCGCAAAGTGTCCTCAAACATATCTCTTTCAGCCGTAATCGTGGGTGGTTTTAATCGAACATCACTAAAAGTAGCCTCATCAACGCCGTAATTGACCTCGACCGAAGGATGCGCTTCTGAGTAGGACTTGACCCCTTCGAGGCTGACCTTCGTTTGCCAAAGATATAAGGCGTTTAATGCCTCCATTTCTCCGAAAAAATCAAAGCACTTATCGTCAATTTCCGTTGCGTACAGATTCACGGATTGCAAATATTCAAGCTCATCCAAATGCCGCAAACCCTTTGATGTGACCCGCGTGTGTTGCAGTTTTATTTTGGTCAAATTCTCAAACGCACCCACATGCGACATCCAACTGTCATTCATATTGGAAAACGAAAGGTCAATTTCCGTAATATTTTTCTTAATGCTTTTCAGTTGTTTAAATGTACGATTTGTCAAAGCCGTATCGCGCGACATGCTCACATACACTAGCGGACTTTCTTCATGCAAAGGTATCACCGTGATTCCGTCCTTCGCTAATTTCGCAATTTTATCCGGTGTGACTGCCTTCAAACCTTTCGTATCGACGGTGTATTCACGTTCCTCGTAGGACTTCAAAATCTCTTTTATCTTTTCCGGTTGTTCGACCTCGCCCACCGTTTTTTCAAACGCTGCACCTCGCGTTACCCACCATTCCATCAGGCTGATTTCGTTTTTGGTCAGTTGGACTTTACCTTCCGGCGGCATGTGTTCATCCTCCTCCAACGGCAGGTGCAGTCGCTGTACAAACACACTTGCCGCCACATCTCCTGCCACCAAAATCGCACCGCCGTCACCACCTTTTTTCAGGGCATCGGGCGTCGTCATCAGCAAGCCACCTTTTTGTTTACCTTCGTTATGGCAGCTCCAACATTTTTGCTTAAAAATCGGTTCAATGACATCTGCGTATATTTGTAAAGCATTGACATCTGTTACTTTAGCAGCGTTTTTAGCGGCTAAAGGCGCAGTCAGGTGATTCACGCCATGGGTCAGACTACCGCCGTAATGCCCCGTCAAAGTCAGCAGCAACATCGCCAAACAAAAGGCAGGGAAATACCATTTTTTTAGCGCATTATTTTTTGTTTCATATAAAAAATAAACCAACACCGTACACAGCACCAAACCCGCCGACGACCAAAAATGCAGCCGCACCAAACCCTCATCAAATTCCCCCTCCTTCGGCATTATCCATCCCGTAAACCACGACACCAACGACACCACCACCGCCACTTTCAACACAAACGATAAGGCAGGACGTAGAGCGGCGTGTAGGGACAGGGCATGCCCTGTCCCTACACGCCGCTCTACGTCCTGCTCATTCCCACTGAAACGACTAAACAATTCCATGAGAAATCCCAACACTAAAATCCCAATGGGCAAGTGTACGATGAGTGGGTGAAACCTTCCGATTAGTTCTGACATTTTACACTGTACTGACGACTTTAGCCGTCAACAGCGTGTAGGGGCAGGGCATGCCCTGCCCCTACACGCTGCGAATTTTTAAATAAAAATATTCCCACACCATGCGACGGCTAAAGTCGTCGGTACGGTGTCATTTATTCCACAAGTATCTCATCCATAAACAACCACGGCGGCGTACCTTTTCCGGCGTGCCATTCCGGTATTTTTTCGTGATTTAAAATTTTGATTTCTAAGGTGTTATATTCATTTGGTTCAATGTTAATGAGGATTGATGTCAAGGCTGTTTTTTCGGCGGATTCGGGTACATTTAAATTTGTAGTACCAATCAATTCACCTTGCGCCCACACGTCAATTTGCTTAGGCAAAAATATCCAAGAATTATGGTCAGACAATAAAGATAGATAAATTTTTTCCACCTCCGTTGCTACTTCAAAATTCAAACTCACTACCACTTCCTCCGCCTGAAAGCCCGACCAAAACTGCCCTGCCCGAAAATTCACCGTTCCCTTTTGCAAATCAATCAAAGATGTCGCGCCTGTTGCCGGATAATTTTTGTGGGCTTCGGGGCTGACTTCAATGCTGGCGTTTTGTGTTTTGCTATTCACTTTAATTAAGGTCGTTTCTATCCAATCGCTATTTTGGAAACCGTTTTTACGGGCTTGTAAACGTATGTTTGTCGTTTTTTGAAGGTGAAATGGGGCGTCATATTTTTGCGGTTTTTCATCATTTAAGGTGTAATAAATTTCCGTTTCGGGTAATGCAAAACCCAAGTTGATTTGCGTCGATTTTTTAAATAATAAAGAATCGACTTGTATTTGAGGCGTGTTAAGTTGTATTTGTTGAGTTTGGAGCATAGCAGGTTGTGCCGTATCGTTGACGGTTATTTTTTGTAAGTTGTTTGGTGTACAACTTATTAAGAAAAATAAAAATATTAGTCGATTCATATAGCGTCTTGGAAGTGCCGTAGCGTAATGCCTCCGGCTTGCGTCCGCTTAACGTAGAGGAAATTCGTGAATTTTCTCTACGTTAAGCACTCCTTGTGCATGTAGTACGCGAGGCGCAAGCCGGAGGCGTTACGCTACGGTGTGCTATATATTTTCCTCTCGAAACTTCGGCTAAAACTCACCTTGCATTTTCAAAATGCAAGGTGAGTTTTAACCGAAGTTTCGAGGCACGTAGCACGGCACTTCCAGTCCGTGTCGCATTAGGAACGCGAAATATACGCAAACACGGGCTGGAAGCACCGTGCTACGTGTGTGCTACGTTCTATACATTTTTATCGGATAAGATTTACCCGAATTCCACTGCGCCACATACAAATTTTTATCCTCATCCACACACACATCATGCGGATGTTGGAAAATTTTTAAGGTCTGATACACCGGCTGTAACTGTCCGTTTTTATATTCAGGCGTACTGCCACCGGGCGCAGAAATCAGTTGATTATTTTCATCCAAAATAGAAATAAAACCCGTGTTCGCACCACCATCGCCCGACCAAATCGTAGCAAAATAAACATGTTCGCCATGAATCACAGGTCGGCAAATATACGCACCGGGCAAGTCAATCACCTCCAATAATTGCCCATTCATCGTAAAGCGTTTGACTTGGTTTTTCATACGGTCGGTGATGAGGAGACTCGGTGTATCTGCGCGAGTATCTATGGAGATGCCGTGTGCGTTGCCGAAATGCTCGTCGCCTTCACCGCGTCCGCCGAATGTATGGAGCAATTCGCCTTTTGCATTATACTGTAAAATATATTGCAATCCATAACCATCTGCTACATAGACATCTCCATTCTCCGCTATGGCGGTTTCGGTGGGAATGTATTGGTCCGCTTTTTCGTATTTACCGCTTGCTTTCGGATAAGGAAATACCTGAACTACCTTGCCGTCTATCGTCGTTTTGATGACTTCATGGCGATTATTGTCAGCGATGTAGAGCATGTCTTCGCCGTTTTCTACATGCAATGTCAGTCCGTGTGCGCCCGGAAATTCCGTTCCCCAAACCTCCTGTAAGAACCCTTTTTTATCATAAATAATAATATTGTTTTTTGTATCATTCGTCAATAAAACAATTCGTCCGCGTGAGTCCTGCACCATTTCATGGCAATCATTGACGGGATAAAATTGGCTGTTGAGTGCGCCCCAATTCAGGTCGATTTTGTACCGATGCGTGTGATGCCCGACGATGACATCTTTCCACTTTTTTTTATTGGTGAAAATATTGCCAAATGCGAGTCCGCCCAATGTGCAAGCGGATATATTTTTGATGAATTGCCGTCTTATCATTTTAAGGAAAATAAATATAAAATATAAAATAATAAATGTAAAATGTAAAAGTGCCAATAAGACGCGAACCAAATATTGAGATGTTTAATTTTTACAAAAAAGTAGTTTGCACTTTTTGTTTTCATTTTAAAATAAAAACAATATTTAAAAATCTCGTTTGCTAAACTTTTCGAGTTTCGTAAACGTACACAATGCACTAATTTTTGGGTAAATACTAATATTTGTGATATGCTTACGTTTACGAAACTTGAAAAGTTTAGCAAACGGGATACATTATTTTTTTGTCAACTACATTATTAAATACACCAAAAAAATTTACTTTTTTTGTTTTTAAAAAATTGAAAACCAATGAAATACTTCGCGTTTGCCTGCGTACTACACTTTTACATTTTACATTTTACATTTATTATTTTACATTTTACATTTTGACGATTCATTTTTTTTACGCCAAAATATCACGCACCACCTTCCCATGCACATCCGTCAATCTAAATCTTCTGCCTTGATATTTATAGGTCAATTGCTCGTGATTGATGCCGAGTAAATGTAATAGCGTTGCCTGAAAATCATGGACATGTACCGGATTTTCGATGATATTATAGCCAAAATCATCGGTTGCGCCATAGGAAAAACCGGGCTTTACGCCACCGCCTGCCATCCAAATCGAAAAGCATCGCGGGTGGTGGTCGCGTCCGTAATTATTATCGGTGAGCGTGCCTTGTGAGTAGTTGGTTCTGCCAAATTCGCCGCCCCAGACGACGAGCGTATCCTCCAACATACCGCGTTGTTTCAAGTCCATAATCAGTGCTGCGGAGGCTTGGTCAACGTCTTGTGCTTGGTTTTTGACTTGGGTGGGGAGGTTGTCGTGTTGGTCCCAGCCCATGTGGTAGAGTTGCACAAATCGCACGTCTTTTTCCGCCAATCGACGCGCCAATAGGCAGTTCGCTGCGAATGTACCCGGCACTGTGGAGTCCGGTCCGTACATCTTATATATATGGTCGGGTTCTTTGGAAACATCCATCAAATCGGGGACGGAAGTTTGCATTTTGTACGCCATTTCATATTGCGAGATGCGGCTTTGGATTTCGGGGTCGCCGAGTTCGTCGTATTGGAGTTGGTTGAGGTGGGCGACTTGGTCGAGCATCTTTCGGCGGCTGGCTTTGCTCATGCCTTCGGGGTCGTTGAGGAACAAAACGGGGTCTTTGCCCGACCTGAATTGCACGCCCTGATGCAGCGAATGTAGAAAGCCGTTGCCCCACAAACGCGAGTATAGCGGCTGCCCAAAACGTCGCCCCGTACCCCGCGACAGCAAGACGCAAAAGCCCGGCAAGTTGTCATTTTCGCTACCCAATCCGTAACTCAACCACGAGCCAATCGCGGGTCTGCCCGGCTGCTGCGAACCCGTCTGAAAGAACGTCACCGCCGGGTCGTGGTTAATCGCTTCGGTGTACATCGAGTTGACGACGCAGATGTCATCCACGATTTTGGCGGTGTGCGGCAGGAGGTCACTCATCCACGTTCCACTCTGTCCGTATCGCGCAAATTCATAATGTGAACCGACCAAAGGAAAGCTGTCTTGCCCGGAAGTCATCCCTGTGAGGCGTTGCCCGTCGCGGATGGATTCGGGGAGTTCTTCGCCGCGCATTTTGTTGAGCAAGGGCTTGTAATCGTATAGCTCCAACTGCGAAGGTCCGCCGCTTTGAAAGAGGTAAATAACGCGCTTTGCCTTCGGCGCAAAGTGCAAATTCGACAAAAGCCCCTCGCTCCCCTGCGCCACGATTTCTCCACCGGAATCAGGCGAACAACCGAAAAATGATGTGCCTAAAATACTCGACAAGGCAACAGTGCCGATGCCGATGCTGCTTTTTGCTAAGAAGGCGCGGCGGTTGAGGAGGTGGGCGCGGGTTTGTAGTGGATTTTTCATAGTTTGTCGGTTTAATGTTATCTTGTATGCAAGTTACGTATATCTGATGAGAATTTGTATTTAACAAGAAATGGAACTGTGTTTTTGTTTATCTTTACAAACTTAATTTTTAATCTTGGACGTATAACTTTAAATCATTATGAACAGAATCTTGACTACTACCTTTATATCATGTTTGGCGTTGACAGCTATTTTTTCGCAGAAATCAAAAACTTATACTTTAGATGAAGCAATGATAAATCCCGAAAAAGTATATGATTTGGTGCTAGTACCTACTGATAATGAATCATTCTTTTCGGAGAATATTGAAAGACTCATAAACTTAGAAAGACTTAGATTAGTCAACAACTATAAGATAACTAATCTTCCTGATGGGATAACTCAATTAGAAGAATTAAAAGAATTTTATTGTGAGGGATGCGAGTTCAATTTTGCGGAGTTGTGGTTCCCTAAGTTAAAAAACGTAAAAAAAATGACACTTAGAGGAGGAAATATATATCTTCCTGATGAAATAGGGCAATTATCAAACTTAAGGTTTTTACTTGTACGTAACGATAGTCTAAATAAGTTACCAAGTTCAATAGGAAAGTTATCAGAGTTAAGACACTTAAATATAAATGGTTCTAATTTAAATGAGCTGCCAAGTTCAATAGGAAAGTTATCAAAATTAGAAACTTTGGATTTACCAGACAACCAAATAGTAAGTCTGCCTTTGGAAATAGGATGTTTAAAGAATTTGACAGAGTTAAATCTAAGGAATAATAAAATAACACAACTTCCATCTACATTAGGCGAATTGTCATCATTGAAGGAATTAGAAATAAATAGTAATAAATTAAAAGAAATTCCAAAAGAAATTGGAAACCTTGAAAACCTATGGCTTTTATCCCTATCTGACAATCCGCTTTCAGAAATCCCAAAGGAATTATCTCAATTGAAAAAATTAGAAATATTGCTTGTAGATAAAAATACTTTAGAATTATTGCCATTGGAAGTCGGTAGTATGGATAACTTAGCAGAAATTACCTTTCACGATGATGGAGAAGGGATTTTTCCACCCGATATTGAAAAGATAACCTACTTAAAAAAGCTTTACATAAGCCACACAGGAATAACAAGCCTTCCAAAAGAAATTGGAAATCTTAAACATTTAACACATTTAGAAATAATTGTAAACTATGGATTAACAAGCCTTCCAAAAGAAATCGGGAATTTTAAAAAACTTAGGTGGTTATTATTACAAAGTAATAATTTAGACAGCCTTCCTAGCGAAATTGGCGGATTAACGAGTTTAACACATTTATACGTGATAAAAAACAGATTAAAGAAAATTCCTCGTGAAATAGGGCAACTTTCCCAACTAAACAAACTTTATTTGGACAATAATCAATTAATAAGCCTTCCCAGCGAAATTGGTGAATTAATGAGCTTAAAACATTTGTCCCTGACCGAAAATAGGTTAAGTGAAATCCCGCGTGAAATAGGGCAACTTTCCCAGCTAAATGAACTTCATTTGAATAATAACCAATTAATAAGCCTTCCGGAGGAAATTGGGAATTTAAAAAATTTAAAGAAATTAACTTTAGTGAATAATAATATCTCTAAAGAAGAACAGCGTCGAATAGAGTCATTGCTGCCAAATACTAAGATATTTTTCTAAATTGAGTTAATCTCACAATTATCTCTAATCCCCTCACTTCCGAATCGTCTCATCCAAATTAAAAATCGCATTCGCCACATAACTATGCGCTGCCAGTACCGCGTCACTTTCCGCTTGCGAAGTATCAAACTCACCAAACTTCAATAAGGCTTCCACCGCTTTCGGATTATCCTGATAATGTTTCAGTTCTGTCTCGTACAAGTGGACGAGCGCAGTCAGTTCATCCTCCAAAATAGTGCGGGAAGTCGCCAACTGAAACATATACCGAATCACCGCTTTCGGCGTGGCTTCGGTTTCGATGATTGCGCGATATGCCAGTGCTTTCGAGGCTTCCAAATACTGCGGGTCATTGAGCAAAACAAGGGCTTGCAGGGGCGTACTCGTGCGCTCGCGTTGGACGGTGCAGAAGTCGCGGGTCGGGGTATCGAATAGCATCATATTGGGTGGCGGAACGGTGCGTTTCCAATACGTATAAAGGCTTCGGCGATAGCTTTTTGTGCCTTCGTCTTGTTGGTAGGCACCGGTGTTGCCGCCGCCTGCGACTTCCATCCAAAGTCCTTCCGGTTGATAAGGTTTTACGCTCGGTCCGCCGACTTCTTCGGCGAGTAAACCACTGATAGTCAGGGCATGGTCGCGTATCATTTCGGCGGAAAGTCGGGCGCGGTTGGCGCGGGCGAGGTAGGCATTGTCGGGGTCGATGTCGAGCATTGGGTTGGTGACTTTGCTATCTTGTTTGTAGGTGGAGGAGGTGACGATATATTTCAGCGTCTTGCGAATATCCCAACCTTCCGACTTGAATTTGACCGCCAAATGGTCAAGTAATTTGGGATGCGTGGGCAGTGCGCCCTGATTGCCAAAATCGTAGGAAGTTGCCACGATACCTTTTCCGAAAATTTGTTGCCACAAACGATTCACCAACACCCGCGCAAACAAGGGGTTATCTTCTACAAATAACCAATTTACCAAATCCAAACGGTCTTTCACCGGGTTGGTATTCACCCGCTTGCCGAAGGATGGCACATTCGGTTGGACTTCATCGGCGAGTTGGTCGTACAAGCCTCGATTGAGGATGTGCGTCTTGCGCGTCGTGTCCAATTCCTGCATGACCATTAGCGGAATTTTTTCCAGCGAATCCAAATTATTGATAAAAGTCAGCGTTTCGTCTATCTCTTTTTGGGTCAATTCGATGTAGGGTTCGGGAATCGCTCCGTAGGTTTCTATCAGTCCTTTTTCTTTTATATTATTAAAAAATCCATACAGTTCAAAATATTCTTTTTGGCTAATCGGGTCGTATTTATGGTCGTGACATTTGGCACATTCAAAGGTCAGCCCCAAGAACGCCGTCCCAAAAGTATTGGTGCGGTCGGTGACATATTCGGCGCGATATTCCTCCGAAATGACGCCGCCTTCCTGTGTAATTTTATGGTTTCGGTTGAATGCTGTTGCGATGATTTGTTCCCTTGTCGGATCGGGCAGCAAATCTCCGGCGAGTTGCCATTTTACGAATTGGTCGTAAGCCATATTTTGCTTAAACGCATGAATCACCCAATCGCGCCAGGGCCACATAATTCGCTCTAAATCATCTTGATAGCCATGCGTGTCAGCGTATCGGGCGAGGTCGAGCCATTCATTTGCCATGCGCTCGGCGAAGGCGTTGGAGTTCATATATTCATCGACAATTCGCGCATAATTTTCGTCCGAATCATCCTCTAAAAACGAATTTACCTCATCAATCGTCGGCGGCAGTCCCCGCAAATCAAAACTCAATCGACGGATTAATTTTTCATTGCGAATGTGCGGCGAAGGTTCGAGTCCTACCGTTTCCAATTTCCGTAAAATAAAATGATCAATCGGATTCGACACCCAATCTGTGCGCGTTACATCGGGAATTTCAGGCGCGACAGGCGGCACAAATGCCCAATGTTCCTTCCATTCTGCACCTTGCTCTACCCAACGTTTTAGTATTGCCTTTTCGTTATTGGATAATGCTAAATTGGATTCGGGCGGCGGCATTACATCATCAGGATTGTCTGTAAAAATGCGTTCAACTAACACACTTTTTTCCACATCACCCGCTACAATGGCAAAGCGTTCTTTTCCTTCTTTCAAAGCGGCAAAGGCTTTTTCCTCCGTATGCAATTGCAGATTTGCCTCAACTTTCTGCTCATCCGGTCCGTGACATTTGAAGCATTTGTCCGACAAAATCGGCTTTACGTGGAAAATGAAATCGACCTGTTCGGGGATTTTATTTGTGTGGGTAAGTGATTGATTTTGATAGGTTTCTGATTGACAAGAATAAATAAGGATAGTCGCACAGAGCAAAGCACCGCAAAGCACGGCAAGCCGAATTGAATTGATATAAGGAGATTTCAACATGACATTTGTGATTTCCTTTTTGTTTGAATATAAATATAAGGGATATGTTGCGGATTTAGTGTTCTCTATGTCCAAAATTTAGCCACATCCAGATTCGTTCCATACGTAAATTTACAGTGCAATTCCAACGGAATACCATGTTGTACCTGCACAGCTTCCTCCAATTTACAGACTGTCGGTGGCATCAAACTATCCGTTCCCGTAAAATTACAGCCCTCCGCCACCTGCACAAAAGAGTGCATATATACCGAGTTTGCCTCACCTGACATGATAGGAATAATCGGGACGCTGCGTTCTACAGTCAATTCATTTTCAGTATATAAATCAATCGTATTCACCACTACTTGCAGTGATAATTGTTCGGGTAAATGACGTATAAAATTAACGGGATAATGCTTGCACATATTAAAGTCTGCGCGAGCAAGCTGAGCAATATTAACAATGCGTTCCGGCAATAGCTTCCCATCGGGTTTGAGGAATTGACGAAGGTGTTTGAAAATCTGTACCTGATATTCATTACCGCAGTAAATACTCATCAATTCGCCTACAATAAAATCCACAGATTCAGGCAGCTCTACCTGCATAGCATCATCAAAAATCAACTCTACTTTATCCGCCCAACCGTGTTTTTCCAACTCATTTTCAATAAAACCACGTAAATTAGGGTTGCTCTCAATCAAATAGGCTTTCTTGACTTGCGGCAGAAAATGTCTTGCCAATGCCAGCGTTCCCACACCCGCTTCACATACGATTTTTTCTGTGAAATCATATTTTTCAAATGCCTTTGTAAATGCCTCCACACGCACCCTGTCTGTCTCCATGACTTTGTAGTGAATCGGTAAAAAACCGTAGTGTTTTTCATCAAAAGTCTGTGCAGCGAGTAGTGTGTATTTGAGGTCTTCGTATTTATCAACCAGTTTAGATAAAAAATCAAATTCCATGATGATTTTTTTTCTCAAATGTACGCAATTTTTATTTTCATTAAGTATCAAATCAAAATTATATATACGTAAGATTTGACAAGTTTATCTAAACAGGGGAAGTAGTTGACACCTGTACTTTCAAATTAAATGAATCCCGTCATTCGTCGGAACAAGTTGTAAAATGTAAAAGTTGTAGGACGCGAGACTAACGCGATTTTTATAATTTATTGATTTTTAAATTATTAAAAAGTATAAAAATAAAAATGTCTTTGTACGTACTAACAGGTACTTTTACATTTTAAATTTGATATTTTACATTTTACATTTCTAAAAAAGTGTCAACTACCTTGATGAGCTTGTCTAAGATTTTGAAATTATTTCAAATGTGTCATACTACTGATTTTTTTACGTCAAAATGTAGACTTGAATTAAAAACATCTCACAACCCAATTCCGTTATAATAATAAATTCCAATTTCAATAAATACTCAATTGGAATTTGGAATTTGTTTTTTGGAATTTTATAAAAAATTATGGTCGCAACACAAACCAAAGATATACTAAAAGAAGCCCCCAACGTCCTCCCATTCCTGCCTTTACTTTACGTCGGATGGGCAGATAATGCCTTGATGCCCAGTGAAATAAAACTCATTCGGGAGAAAGCAGATGAAATGGATTGGCTCACCGCTACCGAGCGTGACTTGATTATGGAATGGAGCAATCCTACCAAACCGCCCTCGCCCGAACTCATGGGAACGTGGGTCGAACTCATACGCGAAGCCTCCGAAAAACTCGACACCGCATCACGCCAATCACTGGCAGATTTGAGTATACAAATGGTGGAAAATAGCTCCGCAACCACCAACTGGAATACGCCCGCCGCACGTATGGCGATGGAAGAAATGGAGTTGGCATTAGCTTACGTCAACTTGAAGGATTATCGCAATATTCTCTCGGAAGAGCAACGCAAAAAGGCTTCCGAATTGGACGAAACGCCTTGCTTTGACCATAAAGAAATGGCACGTCTGCTTGATGGCGAGCATGCCGACATCAAAAACCGCGTCCGTCAGTTATTTGCCGACCCCGAATTTAAATTACGCATTATAAAAGATAAAGAAGAACATCGTGAGCAGACTCTGAAATGGTGCAAAATGATGGCAGCACAAGGACTCGGCGCGATTTCTTACCCCGAAGCAAATGGTGGTAGCAATGACATCGCAGAGTACGCCGCCGTTTTTGAAACGATGGGCTACCACGACATTAGTTTGTGTATCAAATTTGGGGTGCAATTTGGCTTATTTGGCGGTAGTATTTTGGGATTGGGAACGCAGAAACATTACGATAAATATTTGACAGATGTAGG